>Ga0172379_10000471_pt1 | contig 100797 bp, 98 predicted proteins | sample GrowelOW334metaG_FD_119756 | JGI IMG/M metagenome (GOLD analysis project Ga0172379, IMG submission 119756) | Groundwater microbial communities from an aquifer near a municipal landfill in Southern Ontario, Canada - Groundwater well OW334 metaG | ecosystem: Environmental > Aquatic > Deep...
AATCCGCGTTCGCGTTCCGCCAAGCTACGCGCCGCGGAAAAAAGATCATAAGGATTATAAAGAGCTTTAAAGAGCAGTAAAGATAAAGAATCACAAATCCTTATAATCCCTAAAGCTCCTTAATATCCTTATAATCCTTCAAATAAAAGAGCAGTAAAGAATCAAATCCTTATCATCCTCAAAGCTCCTTAAGATCCTTATCATCTTCCAAATAATCCTCAAAGCTCCTCATAATCCTCATCATCCTTCCTTGAACCTAATTCTCTCCAATTCGCGTGAAGCTCGTCCCGGCATAAGGCGGCGCACGCTGTCGAACCGCGTCGAAGTTGGTACATTTTCACTGATGGTCGTCTCGGTGCTGCTCGCGCTGGCAGTCTCGCTGATTTACCTCGCACACGCGAATCGCACAGCGACGCGCGGCTACATTCTCAAGAAGCTCGAGATTGAAAAGAATGATTTGCGCACGCAGTCGGAGATCTGGGAACAAAAAGTCAGCGAGGCGAAATCACTGAGCGCACTCGAGGCGTCCGGTGTTTTGTCCAAAATGGTCGATGTCGAAAAGCCGATTTATCTCCAAGCCAAAGCGGTCGCGGCTGATTGAAAAAAATCTAATTTTATGCTATAATTTAAAACAAAAAAACTGAATGACTGCTTCCACATTTTTTAATTTCGTCATTTTTTACGGCGGACTCGCCGCTGCGGTATTCATCGCGCTTTGGTTTACTTCGCTTATTTTGACGCGCTGGATGAATTTTCGCCGCTCGCTGGAGCTGGTTTTTCTGCGCGTCTTGATTCCCAAAAAAGATTCGAAAGACGATCAGGGTCATGATTCCGAGCACGAGCAATTCGGCAGCAGCAAGGAATTCCGCAAAATTACCGGAATCATGGTGCATTTTCTCGAAAATATGCAGACGCTTTTTTCGCGGAAATTGCGCAATCGCTTCCTCGGTCAAAACTTTTTTTCGCTCGAATACGCGATGCTGGACGGCGAACTCAATTTTTTCGTCGTCGTGCCACACTCAGTACGCGAGCTGATTGAAAAGCAAATCACCGGTTTTTACAAAGACGCGGTGATTGACCAAGTCCCCGATTACAACATTTTCAAACAAGGCAACAAAAGCGCCGGAACTTATTTGATTCTCAATAAGTCTTACGCTGAGCCGCTGCTCACTTTCCAAAAGCTCGAAAGCGAGACAATCAATCCAATCATCAACGCCTTTTCGAAAATCACACTCGAAGAGGGCGCGGCTTTTCAGCTCATGCTGCGACCGGTGCGCGCGGGCTGGCGTCAAAAATGCCGCAAGCTGGCGGACGAGCTTTTCACGCGCAAAAAACGAGGCTTCAATATTCCGCTCATTGGTTGGCTCTTTAATTTTATCGTTGTCATCGTGCGTGGTCCAGAGCATCTGACTGGTGGCAAAGACGACGGCATCAAAGCGCAGGTGACGCAAAATGTCCAAGACATGGTCAAACTCATCGCTGACAAATCCGAGCATGTCGGCTTCGATGCGATCATCCGCATCGTCGCGAGTGCGCCGAGCCTGCCGCGTGTGAAGTCGATTTTGCGCTCGATTCGTGCCAGCTGTGAGCAATTCAACGCGCCATCCCACAATTCGCTTTATTTCACGGAATACCATTCCAGCCGCAAAATCATCGAATCATTCATCTTCCGCAATTTCAAACGCGGCGCCATCGCCTGGTGGAAAATGCTCAAACGCGGTGAGACGGCGATGATTCTCGGTGCGGAAGAAATCGCGTCGATTTATCATTTCCCAGACATTCGCTACAACCCCAGCACGATCGTAAAGTGGCAGGATTTCAAAGTCGAGCCGGCACCGCAAAACATTCCGAAAGAAGGTCTGCTGCTCGGTCACAACACTTACCGTGGGACGAAAAGAGACATTCGTATTCAGCGCGATGACCGTCGGCGTCATTTTTATGTCATTGGAAAATCCGGTACTGGTAAATCGACTTTGCTCGAGACGATGATTCGGCAGGATCTGCAAAATGGTGAAGGTGTCTGCGTCGTCGATCCACACGGTGATCTCGTCGAGGCGATGCTGCCTTACATTCCCCGCTCGCGTGCGGACGATGTGATTTATTTCAATCCGGGCGATCTCGAGCGACCGATGGGTCTCAATATCCTCGAAGGCAAAACTCCGGACGAGCGCGAATTCATGGCGCAAGAGGCCCTTTCGATTTTTATCAAAATGTTCGGCGAGGAAATCATGGGTCCGCGGCTGCAGCATTATTTCCGCAACGGCTGTCTCACGCTGATGGAAGACGAAGAAGAGGGCGCGACTTTGATTGACCTCACGCGGCTTTTCACTGACGACGCGTGGCAAAGATACAAAGTCAGCAAAGTGAAGAATCCCGTCGTGCGTTCATTTTGGACGAAGGAAATGGCGGCTTCGGGTGCCCGCGAAAAACAAGAAATCATTCCTTACTTCAATTCCAAATTTGGTCCTTTCATCACCAATGGCTTGATTCGCAATGTCATCGGACAGACGAAATCAGCGTTCAATCTGCGCGAAGCGATGGATCAGGGCAAAATCATTCTCTGCAATCTCTCGAAAGGTAAGACGGGCGAGCTGAATTCCCAGCTGCTCGGTTCGATTCTCGTTGCCAAAATTCAGCAAGCGGCGATGTCGCGCGTCGACATTCCGGAAAAAGAACGCCGCGATTTTTACCTCTATGTCGATGAGTTCCAAAATTTCGTCACGGACTCATTCGCCTCGATTCTCTCCGAAGCCCGCAAATACCGCCTGAATTTGATTGTCGCGCATCAGTACATTTCGCAAATCACCAAGTCGCAAGGCGGCGGCAAAGGCAAACACGAAGACACCGAGATTCGCGATGCTGTGTTCGGCAATGTCGGCTCGATGCTCTGCTTCAAGATCGGCGCGGCGGATGCGGAGACGATGGCGAAAGAATTCGCACCGGTTTTCAGCCAGCAGGACTTGATCAATATCGCCAACTACAAAGCTTGTATTAAGCTCAATATCAATAACGCGACGAGCCGTGGCTTCACGCTCGAGACGATTTACGACCCGACTGGTCGTGATGACGAAGCAGCGGAGGCGATTCGCCAACTTTCCAGATTGAAATTCGGACGCGACCGCGAATTCGTCGAGACGGAGATCTTCAAGCGGATTACGACCTAAGAATTGATTTGGAAACCGAAAAACATTAAAATTTAGCCATTAAAGTATTTTATGAAAAAATTTAAAAACACTTATCGCAAGGGAATTTTAACTTTTATCTCCTACAAAACGAAAGAAAATACTTTTGTAGCTGCTTGTGAGGAGTTGTGTGTTTTAGTTGAAGAAAAAGATGCGGAATTAGCGAAACTTAAAGCGATGGCTCAAACAAAGTCTTATCTCGAAAATGTGGTTAAACAAAAACTCGGGCAGCATCTTCTTAACCAGTCGCTTCCAAGGGAAATTAAAAAAGAGTTTTTAGATTTCTTAAAGAAAGAAAAAGCGGAAAGGTGGGAAAGTTCGATTGAAAGAGTAATAAAAGAAAACGGCAATAAACTCTGTGCTTGTTGAAAATGAATTTATCTCTCAAAAATTGGAAGCCAAAAGAAGTGATTCAGTTTTTGATGGCAAATGGTTTTGTCCAAATTAAAATTAAAAAAAGCGGAGACCATAAATGTTTTTTCAATAAAAATACAGGGGCTTATACAGAAATAGACATGGGTAAGAAATCATTTTCCGCCAGGGAAATGCTTACACTCTCGAAGCAATCAAAAATACTTCGTGCTTTTTGGAAGAAGTAATTAGTTTTTCTGTGTCCACTTCTTCCCATCGGAGCTGAATTTAATTGAGCTGACTTTTGAAGTTTCTAAAATTTCGGCATTCGGCAATTTCGCCAAAACTTCAGGACTCGGATGACCGAAGGTGTTGTCCGCGCTGGCTGAGACGATGGCGATCTCGGGTGCGACGGCTGCGAGAAATTCTGCCGAGCTGGAATTCCGCGAGCCGTGGTGACCGAGCTTCAGAATCTCAGCGTGCAAGTCGGGCGTATTTTGGATTAGCAATTTTTCCGAAGCGGCATCGAGGTCACCTGTCATGACTGCCGCTGTCTCGCCGAAAATTAATCGCGTCGCGATTGAGGTCGTGTTTGTGTCTTCGATATATTTTCCCGCCAAAATTTCTGTGGGCCATAAAAGATCGAGTCGCACTCCCCCGCCAAGCTCGAGGTCAGTCGCGGCATCACCGAGGATGACGGGAATTTTTTGGCGCGTGATTTCGCGCAAAATCGCCGTGTACCAATCGGTCTCATGCTGCACGCCAGTCAGCATAATTCGCTTGATTTTGTAGCGTTTCAGCAACTCCACCATGCCGGCGATGTGGTCGGTGTCGGGATGCGTGAGGATAGCGAGATCGATTCCGCGCTCCCAAAAATTTAGCTCGGCGGCGAGTGGCGCGAGGATTGCGCCCGCCGGACCAGCGTCGATCAGAATTTTTTCATTCGTTGGCGTGCGAATCAAAATCGCGTCGCCCTGACCGACGGCGAGGAAAGTGAGTTCGAGTGTGCCACTTCGGGCATGTGCAAAAGTAAAAACGAAAATGGCGGCGATAGCCACGGAGATTGCGCAGAAATTTCGGACAAAATTTTTCAGCACTCGTTTATTCTAGCTTTTTGACTCGAGTTCGGCTTTGGCGATCTGAAATCTTTTGAGATAATCGGCGGCGCCTTTTGGGAGTTTGTTCGTGCGAAGATATTTTTGAAGTGCGCCTTCACCACAATTATATGCAATTAAAGCATTTTTTCGGCTGCCATATTTCTCGACTAAATCGGCGAGGTGCTGAACTCCGCCTTCGATATTTTGCTTCGCATCACGCGGATTTTCGACACCCAATTCTTCAGCTTTGTCCGGCATCAGCTGCATCACGCCGATGGCACCTTTTCCCGACTTAGCATTTGGGTCGAATCCCGATTCTATTTTGGCAACGGTTAAAGCAAGGCATGGGTTGATGTCTTCTTTTTTACTGGCTTTGAAAATCATTTTAATGATGGCTGATTCACTAATCGGCTCGACGACTTTGGTTTTCGGTATTGGTTTTTTTCTTTCCGGTCTTATGATCTTCGGAGTTTTATTTTCAGCAAAAACAGCTTGCACCTCAGCTCGAAAACTGCGCGACGGTGGTTGCTCTAGCGCGGCTGGAGTCGCGTGAGTGAGCATTAGTGTGGTGAAGACAACCAGGCGTCCTGCAGCGCGTAACTTTTCGTACGCGCGGACACACGGGGAAACTGGCTCTCGCAATGAATGGGATGAGGGCATAATGGCGGTAATTATAAATACTAATACGCAAAAAGCAAGTTTTTTAATTCAGCTTTTCAATTCTGGCAAAGTTCTCTAAAATCGCTCGGCTCTCGGGTCACGAAGTGACCCCGTTGGGGCGAGTAGAGCCAAAGGCTAGGCTTCGCCTCTCAGTTGGTTAGAGCCTGCCTACCGGCAGGCAGGCGTCCCGATGGACATCGGGAAGGTCGGAGTTTCCTTAGTCATCGTTCTCAAGGTAAAAAAGTCATTCAAATTTCGGGCGAGTAGCTCAGCTGGTTAGAGCGCAACACTGATAATGTTGAGGTCGGAGGTTCAAGTCCTCCCTCGCCCACCACTAATTTCATTCCTATGAATAAATTCGACATCAATCCGGATCCGACCGGGAATTTTGGTAATTACGGTGGACAGGTTTTGCCACCAGCGATTGCCACGATCATGAATGAAATCGACGCGGAATATGAAAAAATCAACGCCGATCCGGAATTCTTGGCTGAAATGGATTCGCTGCGTCGGGACTTCATCGGTCGACCGAGTCCGATTTATTTCTGCAAGAAGCTGAGCGCGAAGCTCGGCGGTGCGCGGATTTTCCTCAAGCGCGAAGATCTCAATCACACCGGTGCGCACAAAATCAACCACTGCATCGGTGAAGCCTTGCTCGCGAAGAAAATGGGTAAGACGAAAATTATTGCCGAGACGGGCGCAGGTCAGCACGGTGTCGCGCTCGCGACGGCGGCGGCTTTGGTCGGATTGCCTTGCGAGATTTTCATGGGCGAAGTCGACATCGCGAAACAAGCGCCGAATGTGACACGCATGAAAATTCTCGGTGCGAAAGTCGTGCCGGTCAGCCGCGGACTCAAGACACTGAAAGAAGCCGTCGATGCCGCGCTCGAACATTTTCTCTCCGACCCGCAAAACATTTTTTACGCGATCGGTTCGGTCGTTGGGCCGCACCCTTTCCCCAAGATGGTGCGTGATTTCCAACGCGTCGTCGGCGAGGAAGCGCGCGAACAATTCCAAAAAGCGCAGGGTAAATTGCCGAATAAAGTGATTGCCTGTGTCGGTGGTGGTTCGAATGCGATTGGGATTTTCTCCGCTTTTCTCGAAGATGCCGCAGTCGAAATCATCGGCGTCGAGCCGGCTGGTCGCGGACTCAAGGTCGGTGACCACGCTGCGACACTTACCTTCGGTTCGCCGGGAAATATTCACGGTATGCACACTTACCTGCTGCAGGACGCTGCGGGCGAGCCGAGTCCGGTTTATTCCATCGCGAGTGGGCTCGACTATCCAGGCATCGGACCGCAGCATTCTTTCCTCAAGGATTCCGGACGCGTGCAATACGCGACGGCGACAGACGACGAAGTGCTCGTGGCTTTCCGTGAATTGTCGCAGGTCGAGGGAATCATCCCGGCGCTGGAATCAGCACACGCGCTCGCCTACGCTTTCAAGATCGCGCCGCAAAATGCCGGTCAAGATTTCCTCATCAATCTCTCCGGTCGTGGCGACAAAGACATTGATTTCGTAGTCGAGAAAGTCGGCGAAAAGTTTTTTGAGTAAAAAAGCGTTCAGTTTTTCGCTAAAATACTCGGGTGGACGCTGCGCTCAAAAAAATTATCGAGCAAGTGAAAAGTTTCGCACCGGCGGCAGATTTCGCGAAGATTGAGCTAGCTTATGATTTCGCGAAAAAAGCGCATGCTGGTCAGAAGCGTTTTTCGGGCGAACCGTATTTCGTGCACCCGGTCGCGGCGACGCTCAATTTACTGACGCTGCATCCCGACGACGACACAATTATTGCCTGTCTTTTGCACGATGTGATTGAGGATACCGAGACTGATTTATCAGCGATTGAAGAAAAATTTGGACAGACTGTCGCGGGTCTCTGTCTCGATATGGAAAAACTTGGCACGGTGCGTTATCAAGGCCAGGAACGGCAGATTGAGAATCTACGCAAGATGTTTGTCGCGATGGCGCGAGACATTCGCGTCATTTTCATCAAGCTCGCCGATCGGCTGCACAACATGGAGACGCTCGAGCATGTGCGTCCGGACAAGCAAAAACGCATCGCGAAAGAAACTCTGGAGGTTTACGCACCGATTGCCGCTCGACTCGGTTTATTCGAATTCAAGGCGCGGCTGGAAGATCTCGCGTTCAAAACTTTGCATCCGGAGGAATTCGCCAAAATTCAAAAGTCACTCGCCGGCAGCGCGATCGGTCGCAAAAATTTCATCGAGACAACTAAAAAAAAGCTGCAAACGATTCTCGCGGAAGCGGGCATCACAGCGGAAGTGACCGGTCGGACGAAACACCTTTACTCGATTTGGCGCAAACTCGAGCTCAAGCATTACGCTTCGATTGACGAGATTTACGATTTATTTGCGCTACGAGTCATCGTCGATTCGACCGAAAAATGTTACGCCGCGCTCGGCACGATTCACAACCACTTCACGCCGCTCTCGAATCGTTTCAAAGATTTCATTGCCGTGCCGAAACCAAACGGTTACCAGTCGCTGCATACGACGGTCATCGGGCTCAATCGTGATTCGCCGACCGAGATTCAGATTCGGACGCACGCGATGCATGAGCAGGCGGAGCGCGGTGCGGCGGCGCATTTCGTTTATTCCGAGAGGAAGCAGTCAGTCACTGCCGAAGAGTCGAAATTAAAGTGGATTCGCGGCTTGGTCGAATTGCATGAGTCGATGCAGGATAATTCGGAATTTATTTCCTCGCTGTCGAACGACATTTTCGAAGACCGAATTTTCGTGCTCACACCGCGCGGCGATGTCTTCGATTTACCAGCGGGCGCGACGCCGATTGATTTTGCTTATGTGGTGCACACCGAGATTGGTCACCACTGCATCGGCGCGAAGATTGGCGGCAAAATTGCGAAGCTCGATGCGGAATTAAAAAATGGCGAAGTCGTCGAAATCATCACCAGGAAAGATGCGAAGCCGAATCGCTTCTGGCTCTCTTTCGCCAAGACCACTTCTGCGAAATCCAAAATTCGCGCTTATTTCGCCTCACTCGGTCGTAATGAAAATGTCACGCTCGGCAAGGATTTAATCAATAAAAAACTGGCGCGTCTCGGCAAGGCGCAGCTTGATGCCGATTTTTCGATTCTCAAAAATTACAAGAAGCAGAATTTATCCAAGAGGGATCGCGAAGCTTTACTCGAGCGGATTGGCAATGGCAGCGTTTCGTCATCAGCGGTCGTGAAAGATTTGCTCGAGCTGGACGAATTTGCCGTGAAGAAATCCCAGAAAAAGCCGGTGGCGTCATTGCAAGCCGAGCACAAGGAGGACGATGTTTTGATCGAAGGTGTCAGCGGTATCGCGACGAAATTGGCGAAATGCTGCACACCGAAAATTGGCGACGAAATCGTGGCAGTGATGAGCCGCGCGGGCGCGACGATTCACCGTAAGGATTGCAAACAAATCGTGCGTACCGCCGAAGAGCGCAAATTGCGCGCGCAGTTCGCGAGCGATGTGAAATCCCATCTCGTCAAAATCGAAGTCACTGCCAAAAATCGGGTTGGTATGCTGCATGACATCGCCGGAGCGATTGCGGAGATGCAGGTCAATATCGCCGATTTGAGTCTCAAAACCAGCGACAAACACGAAATCATTCACGAGCTCACGATCGAAGTCGAGAACCTCGATCAGCTCGAAAAATTACTCGGTCAGCTCGAGCAAATTAGTGGAATCACGTGCGCCGTTCGGATTTGAGCAGCAGCCAAATTATGCCGCTGACGCCGATGAAAAAAAGCGGCAGCGAGTAGATCGCACCTTTTGGCAGACCGAAAATAAATCCGTCCAGCGGCTCACGCCAAAAAATTTCGACGAGCGTGCGACCGAGTCCGTAAAAAGTCAGAAACGCGAAACTCAGAATTCCCTGGCGCGGCTTCGTCCGAAAAATTAAAAGCAGTAATCCGGCAATGCCGAGATTTTTGGCTGCCTCGAAAAGCTGGCTCGGAAAGCGTGGAGTCGCATCAAAGCTTGGGAAAATCACGCCCCAATCGCCGCCCGTCGGCCGCCCGACGAGCTCACCATTGACGAAATTTCCCAGCCGACCGAAAGCGATTCCGACCGCGGCGAGAATCACGACGATGTCCGAAATTTCAAAAAAACTTTTTTGCCATTTGTGTGCGAGCCAGAAAATCGCGACGAGTACGCCGACCAGTCCGCCGTGAAAGCTCATACCGCCATGCCAGATTTCGAAAAGCTCGGGCGATAAAAATTGCGCCGGTTTGTAAAGCAAAAAATAGCCGATGCGTCCGCCCAAAATTACACCCAAAATCATGCCGAAAAGCAGATCATCAATTTGTTTCGCCGAAAAACTGACTAGCTTCTTTTTCACCAAAAGCTTGAGCCAAAAAAATCCGAGTAGAAAAGCGATTAAATAAAAGACTCCGTACCAGCGAATTTGTATGAAGCCGAGGCTGAGTGCAATCGGATTGAGATTGTCTGTCCAAATCATGCGCCGATTTTATCCCAATTTCGAGTCGCCGAGTCGACACGCGAGTTTTTTTCCGCTGCGTTTTCCGAAATTTCGAGCAAGGATTTTTCCGCGGCGGTGAAAATTGCCGCGTCGGTTTCGAGTCGCAGAATTGTCGCTAAGTCGTTTTCGAGCAAGAAACGGAAGAACTTTTTTTCGCGGACGGCTTGATTTTCATCAATCGCGAAGAAGCCGAGAATCGCCAGAACCTTGGCAAAAAAGGCGATTTTGATTAGCTGGAGTTTAGACTTAGTTACAGAGTTAACCTCCGAGATATCTCGGGGGTTAACAATTGGCAGAAGTGTGACGAAGTCTTGGAAGATTTGGTAAATGCGCGGCAGCGCTTTTTCCGGTGGCGCGAGATTCAGAATCAATTCACTCGCGGCGAAAGCGGCGCGCAGTACGGAGAGACTTTTCGACTCGAAGGCAGAGATCGGACTGGCGTCGGTCAGCAAAAAAAGCTCGCCGCTGCGGCGGTGCAGCCGCAAATTCGTCTCGCCGAAAAGCTCGAGGCTGCCGCCTTTGCGCGATTTGGTTTTTTTGACGCCTTTCGCGAGGACCGAGATTATTCCGAAGTCTCGAGAGAAGATTCGTAAAATCCGATCAGCCTCACCGAAATTTTGCTTTTTCAAAACGAAGCCGGCAGTTTTGAATTCCAAGTGTTAATAGCTAAGGATTAAGAAATAAGGATTAAGAATTAAGGATTAAGAAGTAAGTTTTTATGGTGTGCGAAGCGTTTTAATTTTAAGCTAAAATCAGCTTCAAGCGAGCTTACTAACTTATAACTTATTCCTTACTAACTTAATCCTTTAATGACTTTCGATCATTCTGAGTTTGAGCCGAAATGGCAAAAGCAATGGGACGATGCCAAACTTTTCGCAGCGGCTGATGCCTCCGCCAAAGAAAAATTTTATGTCCTGGTCGAATTCCCCTATCCGAGCGGCGACGGTCTGCATGTCGGTCATTGCCGGAGCTACACCGCGCTTGACATCGTCGCGCGTCAGGCTCGCATGTCCGGCAAAAATGTTCTTTTCCCAATTGGCTTCGACGCTTTCGGTTTGCCGACGGAAAATTTCGCGATCAAAAATAAAATTCATCCGCGCACAGCGACAGACAAAAACATTGCGAATTTCACCAGACAACTCAAATCAATAGGTTTCAGCTTCGACTGGGAGCGCGTCGTCGATACGACCGATCCGCAGTATTACAAATGGACGCAGTGGATTTTTCTCAAATTTCTCGAAGCCGGACTCGCCTACCAAGCCAAGATTCCGATTAATTGGTGCGTCGATTGCAAGATTGGTTTGGCGAATGAGGAAGTCGTCGACGGGAAATGTGAGCGCTGCGGCGGCAAGATTGAACGCCGCGTGAAACAGCAGTGGATGCTCGCGATTACGAAATACGCGCAGCAATTACTCGATGGGCTTGAGACGGTCGATTTTTTGCCGCGAATCAAAGCGCAACAGCAAAATTGGATTGGGCGCAGCGAGGGCGCGGAAGTCGATTTCGCGATTAGTGGACTGACGCGCGGCGAAGCGAACAGGGACTTTCATCCAAGCGGAGCAAATGACTGCGAAGGTTTGTTTCTCCTGACCTGGAACACTGTCGCAGCAAACGGCGACGAGGAAAATGATTCCGAACAAAAAAACTTTACTCCGGGAGAAAAATTAATTGATTCCTCAGAGAAAGCGCGGGCGATTTTAGATGCGCTCGCCGAAGCGGAAGATGCTGCGAAAGATGGCTTCAAAATCTTAGAGGCAGTAGTCGCAGAAAATCATGTGCATGCCGTGGTTTGGATTAGCGAGGAGAGCGGTGGAATCGGAGTAGTCGTGAAAAATTTAAAAGGCATAAGTTCGCGCAGGTTTTGGCAACAAAATCCTCCTCCGCCGCCTCCTCCTCTTAACACCGCGGTATCCACTCCTCCTAACACCACCGTTAACGGTGGTGTTAAAAAAGACAAAAATGATAAATCTCAATTTAATCATCTTTGGCGGCACGGCTACCACTTCTCGCTACTCGCAAAACATGCGAGTTATGAGAACGCGATGAATTACATCGCTAGCCACAAACAGAAATCTAAACTGGCGAGATTTTTTTCCGAGTTGCCGCTCGCAATCCGCGTCTTCACGACGCGACCGGACACTTTGTTTGGCGCGACTTACACCGTGCTCTCTCCCGAGCATGCTTTGCTCGCGAAACTCAAACCGCAGATTCAGAATTGGGCAGAAGTTCAGAAATATATTTCCGCGGCCGCAGCGAAATCCGACCTCGAGCGCACCGAATTAGCGAAAGAAAAGACCGGCGTGAAGCTCGCTGGTGTCGCCGCGATCAATCCGGTGAGTGGTGAGGAAATCCCGATTTTCGTAGCGGATTATGTTTTGGCTTCGTATGGCACGGGCGCGATCATGGCTGTCCCTGCTCACGACGAGCGCGATTTCGAGTTTGCGACGAAGTTTGAAATTGAGATTCGCGAGGTCGTGCAATCAGTCGAGGCTGTTAACCCCCGAGTTAACTCGGGGGTTAAACCGACCGAAAAATGTTTTGCTGGTGATGGAGTTGCTATCAATTCTGGCGAGTTCGACGGACTTCCGACTGCAGAATTTAAAAAGAAAATCGTCGCTTTCCTCGAAGAAAAAGGTGTCGGCAAAAGGGCGATTAATTTCAAGCTGCGCGATTGGGTTTTTAGTCGCCAGCGTTATTGGGGCGAGCCGATTCCGGTCGTGCATTGTGAGAAGTGCGGAATCGTTCCGCTGAATTTGAAAGATTTGCCACTCGAGCTGCCACCAGTCGAAAAATACGAGCCGACCGAGACGGGCGAATCCCCGCTTGCGGCGATTACTGATTGGGTGCAGACGACTTGTCCGAAGTGTGGTGGTGCGGCACGGCGCGAGACGGACACGATGCCGAATTGGGCTGGTTCGAGCTGGTACTTCTTGCGTTACATCGATCCGCGCAACGACCAAGCTTTTGCCGATCCGGCGAAATTGAAATACTGGCTACCGGTCGATCTTTATAACGGCGGCATGGAACACACCGTTTTGCATCTTTTGTATTCGCGCTTTTGGCACAAATTTCTTTTTGATCAGAAACTCGTCCCGACGCCTGAGCCTTACGCACGGCGTATTTCGCACGGCATGATTCTCGGACCGGACGGCGAAAAAATGTCGAAGTCGCGCGGCAATGTGATCAATCCGGACGAGATTGTGCGGAAATTTGGCGCGGACACGCTGCGACTTTACGAGATGTTCATCGGACCATTCGACCAGGCGGCGAGCTGGAGTGAGGGCGGCGTCGCGGGCGTGCGCAAATTCCTCGAGAAAGTTTGGCGGCTTTTCGAGAAGCTCACCAATTCCGTAAATCCCGAGCTCGAGAAATCACTGCATAAAACGATTAAAAAAGTTTCGCAAGATATCACTGGTCGCCACTTCAATACGGCGGTTTCGAGCTTGATGATTTTCGTGAATGAAGCGACGCAGGTCGGTTTGCCGCAGAATCTCGGCGAAGATTTACTTCGGATGCTTGCGCCTTTCGCGCCGCATTTGACTGAGGAAATCTGGGCGAAATTGGGGCACACGACTTCGATTCATCTCGAAAAATGGCCGAGCTTCGATCCGGCTTTGGCGAAGGACGAGACGATTACGCTCGCGATTTCGGTCAATGGCAAACTGCGCGATACGATTTCTGTCGCGGCAGAGATTGGCAAAGACGAGGCGTTGGCTCTGGCGAAGCAGTCAGAGAAGATTCAGAAATGGCTCGACGGTAAGGAAATTAGCAAAGAAATTTTCGTGCCGGGTAAGATGATTAATTTCGTCATCGGATGAAAACAGCGGAGGCAGTCGTGCTCGTCGAGAAGCTGGTTGACGACGAACTGGCGCGTCTGCGCCGCAAAAATTTTCCTGAGCTAGATTCAGTGAGTGTACGAGTCGAAATCGTCGATCCGGAAGACCCCGAAAAATACGGCGAATTCCTCGGTGTGCCGCTTGCGGAATATTCCGTCTTCGACTCGGGCGTGCTCGGCAATGAGATTGTGGTTTTCGCGCGTCCGCTCGTCGCGGACTTCGGCTCGGGTGCGGAACTAGAAAAACAGGTGCGGATTACCTTGCTCCACGAATTCGGTCACGCGCTCGGGATGAGCGAGGCGGAGGTGGAGCGGAGAGGGTTGGAATAAGCAAAGAAATCTTCGCGCTAGGAAGATGATTAATTTTTGTTATATAATCTATTTACTTCTCTAGTGGTATTCAAGAGGGCGTAGGGGAAATAATATGTCTCCTTAATAATGGATAAAAAAATAATTAAACAAGCGGATGGTGATGCTGGTGCGAGATTTGCGTCCGCTATTATAGGGATAGCTGCTTGTGCACAGGTTTCTAATGCGACCCTTAATCAAGAGAGTAATAAGGTAGATATCAGCTTAACTTTCCCAAGTACTTTTCAGGAAAAGAAGCTTTTGAGCATACAGGCGCAAATTAAAACTGGACAGTCGTATCAAACAATTAATCACGATAAAGATACTTTCACATTAAAGGTTGATCGTGAAACAAAAAATACTTTTGCTGCACCTGGCAGCCCTGGAATAATAGTCTATGTGTCTTCTCGCCCTGTTGAGAAAATTTTTTGGCACTCGGTTGATCCCAGACGACCATTCAAGGGAAAAATCAAAATTAATCGTATGCAATTTGTAAGACCTTCTATAAGATACGATCTTACAAGGTTATGTCTGTATTCTGCTTTTAATAACCGCTTGCCAAGACAAACTGTCAGCATAATAGATGACGATAAAATTTTATATAATGCGAAAAAATCTTATAACCAACTTAAAACAGAGTCATTCTTCAATCCCCTGCTTGGGAATGTGGCTGTAACAAGGTTCGCATGGAGACATGTAACCAGAAGATCAAAGACACTGAAGCGAGTAATCTCCACCATTAAGGTAACACCGTATTTAAAAGCTTTTATTGATAAGCATCCTACTCGGTATGTATGTGACAAAATAACCATAAAAAAGAGAAGGCGAATCACCTATGAAACTAGGTATTTACTCTTTTGGTATGCGGACGCTCTTATGATTGCAGGTAGGTCAAATTCATTACTTTTGAGGATGAAAGAGGACATTTCGTACCCAAGCGATTGGGCAAAATATGGAGTAAGCGAAAGAGACATTAAACAAAAAGTAACTTTGGCGAGCTGGTGGCATAAAGAAAATAAATAACGTGCATACCTCGGGATTTCGTACTGACGCTTTTGTATGAAGCGCAAAGCTTTTTACAGTCGCGTCATCTTACCGAAATTGGTGAGATATACACGTTATTCGTGGATTAGTCTAAAATTTTTGTGTAAAAAATACAACAAAAGATGTGAGGACTAAAAATTTTCACTCCCTATCTTTTTCCTTTCTCAATCTTCTTCACCTCTCCTCGCTCCTCCACCTCACTCCAGCGCGTGATTTTTTCCTCGACCTCGGCGCGTGGACGCGCGTATCTTTCGCGAGAAAATTTAATCACTTTTTCGCGCCGACCCGGTTCGATATTGCCGCCGAGTGGCGCCAGCGTCGCTGCGGAAAATGGCTGGCTCGGCATGCCGTCGATCAGGAGTTTGGTGTAGAGATTGTATTTCGGCAGCTGCACGAGATCGTTTGGCAGGGCGATTTCGCTGAATTGCTGCGAGATGTATTCCGCATCGTCGAAGCCGACCTGAAATGCGAGGAGCGAGCCGACATTGCCGAAGACGGCATCGCTGACTTCCTCGGGCATTTGCGCGATGTACTGATTCGCCATCGTGAGATTCAGCCGATATTTACGCGCCTCGGAGAGAATCGTCGCGAAAGCGTCCGTCGCGAAATTCTGAAATTCATCGACATACAGGTAAAAATCAACGCGCTCTTTTTCCGGAATATTGGAGCGGCTCATCGCGTCGAGCTGAAATTTCGTAATAATCATCGAGCCGAGCAAGCTCGAATTGTCCTCGCCAATTTTGCCTTTCGAGAGATTGCAGACGAAGATTTTTTTCCGGTCCATCGCGAAACGCAGGTCGATCATCGACTTCGGTTGGCCGACGATGTTGCGGATGATGGAGGACGAGAGGAATTGTCCGACCTTATTCTGAATCGGCGCAATCGCTTCTGTGCGTTGGCGTTCCTGCATTTTTTCAAATTCGTCCGCCCAGAATTTTTTTACGATTGGGTCGGAAATCTGGCGCACGACTTTTTTCCGAAATTTGTCATCGACGAGCATGCGCGGAATGCCGAGCATCGTCATACCCGGACTTTCGAGCAGGGAGAGAATCGTGTTGCGCAGGATGTGTTCGAGGCGCGGTCCCCAACTCTCAGCGTAGAGTTTCTTGAAAATGCCGACCAAGCCCGATGCGACGACTGAGCTCATCGCTGGATCGATATTTTCGAGCATATTGAAAGCGACTGGAAAATCGCGATCGGACGGATCGAAGACGATGACATCATTCGTGCGGTCCGCGGGAATATTGTCGAGAATCGTGTCGGCGAGGTCGCCGTGTGGATCGACGACCGCGACGCCTTTGCCTGCGCGGATGTCGGAAATAATCATGTTTTCAAGCAGAGTCGATTTACCCATGCCGGTCTTTCCGATGATGTAGACATGGCGGCGGCGATCTTCCTGGCGAATGCCGAAGAGTTTGTCGGCGCCGCGATAATTCGTCTTGCCGAGCGTCGTCACTTCCCGCTCGCGCGCCGGATCAGGCAGGTCGAGTGGCGGTTCGAGCTTCTTCGAATTCACCCAAAAAATGTTGGGCGTCTTCACCTCGAGATTCGGCAAATGGAAAACCGTCGCCAGCTCCTCAGTATTCAGCACGAAAGAATCTTCGAGCGCGCGTTCACGGAAACGGCGCAAAATTTCCTGACCACCGATTTGTCCGATTTCGAAGCCATTCAAATGCGGCTGATTGAATTGGCGAAAGGCACCGGATAGCTCCCGGACTTTGACTCGCGCGGTCGCGCGGTCCGGCAGCGTCGGCACGAAAAGTACGCGAATCGCGACATCGAAAGGCAGCTTCACGACTTTGTCCATCACAGCGTCATGCGCCGACTCGCGGTCGTGGCTCGCACTCGAGAGCTCGTCCAGGACATCACCGCTGCTCATCTCGCTGGAAAATTGAATTTTCGAGCCAGCCATGAGCCCCTGGAAAAAGAAGAGAATATAAAACGGAAAGAAGATGATGCGCGGCCAGAGTGCGCGCGTCATGAAAGCGTGGGCGTAGATTTTTTGCAGGCGGTCGATGCCGAAGAAAATATTTTTGCCGAGGATGCGGGCGCACTTCGTCGCGCGGATGCGCCACCAATTTTGCAGCGGGCGCGCTACGATTTGCACCGCGGCGAGATCATTCGCACCGGGCAATTTCATCAAAGCCGAAGTGATACTCGCGAGCGGATCGACGGCAGTGCGCGTGATTTTGTCTTCGAATTGGGAATGGCGCTTGATCGGGTAAATGTCCGGGTCGGTTAGGCGCAGCTCCGCGCCGAGCGCGTGGGCGAAAGGATCGAGCGGTTCGAATTTTGTGTCGCTCGGACCGAGATTAGCTTCGACCGCCGCCAAACTTTTGGACTCGGACACTTCGGGTAATTCATCGGGTTGGCGAATTTCCACTTTAGGTGGCGCGAGATAATCGGCGACTTCCTCAATCTCGATGTCAGGATATTGTGCGTAAATTTGACCCTCGACGAAATTGCGCAGCTGCCGTGGCGCGTGCACGAAAAATTTGATTTGACCTTCGACGCTCGCGATTTCGAAGGCGAAATTTTCGACGGTGACGCCGCGCAGCTTCTCAAAAAGCGAAATCCGGTGGTCGATGCCGTGCAGTACAGCGAACATTTGCTCGGCGACAATCGGCAATTTTTCATTCAAGCGCGAGACGCGAATCGAGAGCAGGACATTTTTTTGCGCTCGGCGAAAACGCGCTTGCTGGAAGATGAAGAAAATTTTCCCGGCGAAAAACAGCACGATAATTCCAGCCAGAATTATCGCGATTTGGAGAAAAGTTTCTACCATTTTGTTTCAAAAATCTCGCTTATTTTGCCCGAAAAAATGCAGACTAGCTAATTTCTCGTTGTTCATAATCTAACTCTTTAATTCTTTTCCTGACTAGTTCTGCGATTTCTCGATATTCCTCAGACAGAGCTTGGAGACCTTTTTTAATTTCTGGATGTTTATAGTCGTCCGGGTTAAAAAGCAAAAGAGAGTCTTCAATATCTTTTAAATAGTCTCTCAAATATCCGATGTCAGAAAATTCTGCTCCGACGGAATCAAGGATGTTGCCATGAGAATACCAGGCTGAATTAATCTCTGCTCCCCCAGCCGAATCAGCGGATTTAACTAGCGTTGGCAAATTACTCATTTTAAAAAATATCAAGGATTGATTCTAGTCTTTCAGTCTATTTTTTCAAGCGCCGAGTAGAATTGTGAATTCTCCGCGGATTGGTTTGGATTGCAAAAATTCGCTGGCTTCGGTCAGATTGCCGCGAAAAAATTCTTCGTGAATTTTGGTCAGCTCGCGGGCGAATACGACCGACCGTGCGCCGCCCAAGATTTCCGCCATTTGGGAAATGGTTTTCTGGATGCGGTGCGGTGATTCGTAAAAAATAATCGTTTCGCTTCGGTCGCGCAGACTTTCAATCAATTTCGCGCGACCTTTTTTCAAAGGTAAAAAACCGAGAAAAATGAACTTGTCCATGCGCAGTCCGCTGGCGGAGAGCGCGGCGATGGCGGCGCAGGCACCCGGAATCGGCACGACTTCGATTTTCTCCTCGATGGCTTTTCGAATCAGCGCGAAACCTGGATCGGAGATGCCTGGCGTGCCCGCTTCGGAAATCAGCGCGACGGATTTGCCGGCTTTCAATTCTGTCAAAATTTTCTCAAGCTCGCGCTCGCTCGAGTGCGCGTGAAACGCGACGAGTTTCGCGTGAATGTCGAATTTGCTAAATAATTTCAGTGCGGTGCGCGTGTCTTCCGCGGCGACGATGTCAGCTTTTTGCAAAGTTTCAATCGCGCGCAAAGTGATGTCTCCTAGATTACCGATCGGTGTGGCGACAATAAAAAGGCTCATTTTAAGAATTAAGTTGGTAAGGAGTGGTTTGGTAAGTTAGTAAGGAATAAGCTGATTTTAGCTTAAAACTAAAACGCTCCGCACACCATAAAAACTTACTTCTTATTCCTTAATCCTTACTTCTTACTTCTTACTTCTTACTTCTTACTTCTTACTTCTTTTCGGCCTTTTAAAATTTTTGCGTTTTACGGTGCGCTTGAATCTCCAAGAAAAGAGCCAGGTTTTGACACGCTTCCAGACTTTGCCGAGATGCCAGATGAGTCGGCGGCCGTGTTGCGGTGAAATCAAAAAAATTCCGCCGACAATCGCGAGTATTCCTTGGCCGGGGGTGACGAGCATCACGACACCGAGCAAAATCAGTATCACGCCGCCGGTGATTTCGAGAAAGCGTTGGATTTGCTTCTTCATTTTTTACTAACCGTAATGGCGGGTGCGGTGGCGTAATACGGCTCCAAATTAGCCACTTTTTTAAATTTCAAATCAGTTTTGCGTCGCGCTGATAGTTCGCAATGCGTGAGTAATTTGACCGCGTTCCCGACGAGACAAGCTGTCCGCACAGCGGTGAAATTCCCCGGACCGATGATGACGGCGAGCTCGTCTTCAGCTTGGATTTTTAAGCTCACGAGCTTTTGGATTAAGCGTGCGCCGCAATCTCGGCGTGCGTGGGTGAATTGCAAAATTCGTCCGTCGACTTCGAGCGTCGTGAATTCGGCGTGGGTGGGATCGAGCAAAATTTTCACGCGTCGAATTTTACCTTAAAAATCAGCGTTTAGTCGTGATTTTACCGCGTGAATTTTTGCGCAGCTTCGTGAGTAATTTTTTGTGCTTAGTCTTTTGGACGATGAGTGCACAGCGGTGGAGCGCGCCGACGAGATCGCCCATTTCACCAATCAACATTTCGTCGCCTTCATCTTCGAAACGCGCGAGCAGATTTTGCGCCGTCGCAATCAGATTGGAATCGCCGCTGGTGCGAATTTTGCGACAGACAAAATGCGCTTTTTCGTGATTGCTCTCGTCCGGAATTAGCTTGAAGAAACGCATTATTTAGGAATTTTGGGGAGTCGGTGTGAAAACTTTTTGTGATTCGGTTTTTTTGGTATTTTTGACAGCTTCGATGACTTCCAGTTTCTCGAGCAAATGGGAATCTCGCGCGAGCAAGTCCGAGCTGGCTTCATCGACGCGGAGTGTCTGAATCGGATACGGAATGTCGAAGCCGGCAGAAGTCAAAGCTTCGAGAATGTCGCGCGTCAGTTCGGATTTCACCACCCACCATTTCACTTTGCTCTCTGTCCAGTAGCGAGCGGTCAGATTCACAGCACTGTCGCCCAAATTATTTACCAGGACGACGACGGCTGGTTCGGGTTGCACGCTCGTATTTGCGCGAATGGTTTTTTCCATCACGGCACAGGCATCGCGCAGATTGCTGCCGTAGCCGACGCTCATCGTGATTTCGTGTCGGCGGATTGGATTGCGCGTGTAGCATTTCACGACGGAGTCAATCATTTGGGAATTCGGAATTGTGATTTCGCTGCCATCTCCTGCTCGGATTGAGGTAGCGCGGGATTGGATATCGACGATGCGACCAGAGGTCGCAGAAGCTCCGCTCGAGTCTGGATTGACGATGACAAAATCGCCCAAATTAAATTTATTATTCGAAAGCAAGACTACGCCCGCAAAAAAATTCGCGATGAAGCTCTGGAGCGCGAAAGCGACGCCGAGACCGACTCCGCCCGAAAACCACTCCAGCGGCGCGCCCATGATAATCAAAGCAACCGTGATTCCGACCGCAAGTGTGATTGTGAAGGTCATGCGACCATAGAGCACGCGGACTTCTTCGTGACCTTCGCCCTGTCGTGCGCGAATGACCCGTTGCACCCAGGATCGTAAAAAAGTCGCGAGAAAAAAAGTCAGGACGAACATGACAATCCCGACAACAATGTTCGAGACCATGGGCGGAACGACAGTAGTCGTTTCTTTTGTGGCGGCGTAGGCGACTGGTATTAAAAAACTCATAGTTTATTTTTGTTTTGAAATTAGGACAGTTTATCACTTTTGAAAGCTAAAATCAAGCCTGCTGAGCCAGCATGAAACACATAACATGAGGGTCATTGGTTATTGGTCATTTGGTCCAGAGGGTCACTGAGTCACTGAGTCATTAAGTTTTGTGCCAGTTCGAATTTGTAATTCGAACCACATATTTGAGTTAACAAAAAAATGAACGGCTCATTTATGAATTTGAACTTGCGGGGGGTCTTAAATTTTCTTTGCAAAATTTTTCGGGCTTCAGTATTTTTGAGTTTCGAGATTCTGGTTGCTAAAATCAAGCAAATGATTAGCGGTGTGCAAATTTTCGAAATTAAGAAAAACGCGGATGATCGTGGTTTTCTCGCGGAAGTTTGGCGCGCTTCAGAGTCGCAGGGCTTCACGCCGCGACAAATGAATTTCACCGTCGCCCATCCTGGCGTAATCAAGGCTTTTCATTTTCACAAAAAACAATCCGATTTGTGGTTCTGCACTAGCGGTAATCTCGAAGCCGTCCTTTTCGACCGGCGCAAAAATTCGCCCACTTTCGGGCAAACCCAAAAAATTGTTTTGGGCGAGCACCATTCAGCCGCGGTTTTGATCCCGCCGGAAGTCGCGCACGGTTACCGCGTTTTAGGCGAAAAAGCAGCCGGACTGATTTATCTCGTGGATCAAGAATATGATGCTAAGAATCCTGACGAAGGTCGGATTGCTCACGATGATCCGGAGATTGGATTCGACTGGGTAACTAAAGCGCGATGAAACTACTCGTTACCGGCGGTTGCGGATTCATCGGTTCGCATTTTTTGCGGCAAATTTTAGCCGAGACTGATTTTCGCGTGGTGAATCTCGACGCGTTGACTTACGCTGGTCGGGCGGAAAACTGTGCGGATTTCGCTGACAATGCGAATTACGAATTCGTGCGCGGCTCAATCACCGACAAAAAATTAGTTGAGGAAATTATTACGCAGTGTGACGCTGTCGTGAATTTCGCGGCGGAATCGCATGTCGATAATTCCATCGCTCACCCCGAGATTTTCGTCGAGACAAATGTGCTCGGTACGCAGATTTTGCTCGATGCGGCGCGTAAATTTAAGCTGCAGAAATTCGTTCAAATTTCGACGGATGAAGTTTACGGCGATTTGCCGCTTGATTCGACCGAGCGTTTTACCGAGCATTCCGAGCTGAAACCAAGTTCGCCTTACTCTGCGTCGAAGGCGGCGGCGGATATGCTCTGCTTGGCAGCGCACCGGACTTTCGGTCAGCCAATAGTGATTTCGCGCTGCTCGAATAACTACGGCACGCACCAGCTCGCGGAAAAACTCATGCCACTGACGATTTCCCGCGCATTAAAAAACGAACGCATTCCGATTTACGGCGACGGCAAAAATGTACGCGACTGGATTCATGTCGCTGATCACGCTGCGGCGATTCGCCTGATTCTGGAAAAAGGCCGAGTCGGCGAGATTTACAATGTCGGCGCGTCAAACGAAGTCGCGAATTTGGACTTGGTCAAAATGCTGCTCAAAATTCTCGGTAAGTCCGAGGATTTGCTCGAATTCGTCGCTGACCGCCCTGGACACGACCGGCGTTACGCGATTGATTCGACTAAAATTCAGACAGAATTAAATTGGCGACCGACGCACACTGACTTTGCAAAAGAATTAGTGGAAGTTGTCGAGTGGCACAAGAAAATTTTAAATTTTAAATTTTAAATTTGAAATTAGCTACCCATACCGTCGTCGGCTTCCCGGATCTCGCGACTTCGCTCAAAATTGCCGAAATTCTCGCGGCGCATTCTGCGATTGTCGAGCTGCAAATTCCGTTTTCTGATCCGGTCGCGGACGGTCCGACGATCACTGCGGCGAATGCAGTCGCGCTCGGGCAAAAAGTCACGCCGCCCAAATGTTTCGCTTTCGCGGCGCAACTTAGTAAAAAATTTCCTGCGACGGATTTTTTCCTGATGACCTATTTCAACACGATTCTGCATTTCGGTCTGGAAAAATTTGCGGTCGCGGCGCGCCAAGCGGGCGTGCGCGGTTTCGTCGTCCCAGATTTGCCGGTCGAAGAAGCGGGCGAATTGCTCGCGATTTGCCGAGAAAATAAGCTTGATTTGATTTTCGTCGTCGCACCAAATACGCCTGACGAACGACTGAAATTGATTGCGCAAAAATCGACGGGCTGGATTTACGCGACAGCGCGGCTCGGTATCACCGGCTCGGCGACTGAATTCGGCAAGGATTTGACGAAATTTCTCACGCGGATTCGGCAGTTTTCCCAGGCGGAAATCGGCGTCGGCTTTGGCGTGAAATCAAAATCCGATTTACAAAAAATTCAAAAAGCGGGCGGCCAAATCGGCATCGTCGGCAGTGAGCTTTTCCGGCAATTTGCAAAAGGCGGAGTCAAGCAATTAGAACAATTCTTGAAAAGTTTGCGCTAATTTTTCAATGGGTCGTTCAGGAGTCGTGCATTCAGGAAGGTGAAATGTTGTGAGCCATTTTCCTGCCAGAAACGCGCGAAGGCGACGAAAGCGCGACCTTCGATTCCATCATGCATGAGGAAGCGGTCGTTTTCACTGGTGCAGCTTGATTCGAAGCAGGCGCGTGAGTCGCGACTACCGAGCCGGTTGTCCCCCATCACGAAATAATCGTCGGCGGGAACCTTGATATCGATGGTTTCAGCTTTGGCGGCGGCATCACAAAAATTCGTGAGGCAGGTGTTGCCGTAATTTTGTGGCGCGAGAAAACTCTCGTCGAGCTTCTCGAATTCACCGGAGCCTTCGTCAATCCAGACGAACCCTTCGGAAAAACGCAGCGTCTCACCCGGTAAGCCAACCACGCGCTTGATGAGATAATTTTCCGAGTGTGGCGGTTTGAAAACGACGATGTCGTTGCGTTTGTATTCTTGACCGAATAAATAAGGGGTTTTCCAAACGATGATGAATTCTCCGCTCAAAACATTGGGTGTCATCGACTGCTGTTCGACCCGAAACGGCGCGAAGAAAAAGGGCTTGATGACGAGCAGGACGATGGCGAAAATCACAATAACATCCGAAACGAAATCAACCAGCGCGGCCGCGAGCGGCGATAGTTTCTTGTTTTGCGGAAGTTTCATTTCGCGGAAAATTCTCATTGCATTTTTGCGGGCGGATTATACCGGAAAGTTTTTGCTTTCCAGTTTGCTTTTTTACGAGAATTATCGTAAAATAACAAGATTTAAAAAATTAAGATGAGCGATTCTACGACCAACCAGGAATTCGTGGAGCGACTAAAATCTCGGATTGAAGCTGAAAAACAGGATTTAATTTTCCTGCAGCGTGTCGAGCGCGCGGTCTATGCCGTCGCGGAGGACGACAGCCGTGAAACTGAAAATATCGATCTGAGCTCAATTGATCAAAAAATGGCGCAAGCCTGAAAATAAAATGCGACTAAAAACATTTCCCGATAATACCAATCACTGTGCGCCAGCGCGCGTGATTTTTTTCGCGACCACTCCAGAAAATCCCCCGTCAGTCGAGCAAAAAGCTGAGAATGCCGACCAAATGCTGGAGCAGCTAAAAACTGAGTTGAGTAAAAACGAAAACGCGCTTGATCAGAAGCGCACCGATGTTTTGAGAATTTTTCAAAAATTCCAAACTGAAAATCAAAATAGCCAGCTCAAAAATGAAGCTGGGACATTCATGCTGAAGGTCGCGCTGAAATTACAAAACATCGAAGGCAAAGCGAATTATGGCGCTTACAAAAAAATGAGTGCGGCTGACAAAGCCAAAATCGAAGGGACGATGCAAAACATTCGCCAGATCTTGGAAGGGAAAAATTCGCAAGGCGAAGATATGAAAGATGGTGTCACAACTGCCGCAAAAATCGAGGCTGATCGTCAGAAAGTTTTGGCGGATTATGGCGAAACCAAATCGATGTCTGCCGCCGAGAGTTTTGTAGCACAAAAATTGGTTCCTCCTGTTATTGAAAAAAAATCGCCTGAAGCAGCGCGAGTTCCGATAGTCGAACAGTCAGCACAGAAAAATGATTCTCCCGATGTCGCAACGAATCAGACTGCCGCACCAGAGGTTTCTACTGCTGAGACTAATCAGCAAGTCGAAGTTACTGCGCAAAATGTTGCCGAGACTGTTGCTGCGACGATTCAACCGTCGCAAAACGAAGTAGAACCAGCCGAAAAAGACAATTCTTCAAGTCGACAGAATCCGATTGCTGCGGAAATTCCCACCTCCTCGTTTGGTCCGCGAGTCCAGGTCGATTCGCAGGAAGTTGCGCAGCCCACTCCGGCAGGTGCCGAATTGAAAAAAGAGCTGGCGGATCAGCAAATTGCTTTTGCGGTTGAGAAATTATTTAATAATCCTGAAGTAAAAATCGCGAAACTGCCTGATGGCAGTATCTTGGTGAAAGGAGTCGAAACTGATGTGGCAGAAGATGAGCGCGACCAGGCAACAGATGATGCTTACTTAACCGCCGAGGAGGAGGCTTTGTTATTTTTGAAAGGAAAAACTTCCGAGAGTATTCAAAATAATGCTGATGGTACGAGAATTAATGTTAATCAGCACGCAGAAGCTAGATTAGAAAAAGCGACGCGATTCAAGTCTAGATTTGAAAATGGCAAGCTGACAGTGGTCATCCGCGTGCCGCCGCAGACAATCGGGGAAGAAGTCGCGGCTCGTGAATCGATTAATTTTGAGTCAAAAAATTCAGAAATTTCGGAAAGGGAGATTGCTACTGAGGCTGAAAATTTGGCGAATGATCCAACATCAAAATTCGCGAAGCTATCGGACGGGAGTTTCTTAGTGAAAGGCACTTACCGAAACTTAAATCGCCGAGGAATAATCGCGTATCGTAGGAACGCCAAAATGTTTGCGACAGCAGAAGCGACCAGGGATGCGAATTTGGTCCTGGATGCACTTGCTGCCAAACTATACGAACAAACAACTCCTCATGGCGGGACAATTACTACATTTGATGAAGGTTCGAAAAGAGAATTCACCGAAGTTGAAGAAGTAAAAATTTCAAATAGTTTCGATCCCTACACTGGTATTGCCACCGTAATTTTGCGTGTGCCGCCACAGTCACTCGAAAAAAAGGTCGAGCCAACAAGAATCCCCGAGCGAGAGGATGAAGACTACTGAATTTAAATCTGCACGAATAGGCCTTTTTTTAGTCTTGCTGGGTTTTCAGACGCGCGCCAAAATTTTGGTTAAAATGGGGGCGTGATTTTTGACCGGATTCTTTTCGCTAGCCATCTCCAGGACGACGAGAAACTTCTCTATGTCGTGCATTCACACTGGTTCGCGGCGTATCGCACACTTTTCAAAGCGGCTTTTTTCGGTCTGGCGATTCCGGCGATTTTTTACGCGATGTTTCCGATTGTTGCTGCGGCGTGGGTTTTTGGAATTTGGGCGGCATTTGGACTGATTCGTTTTTTTCGCGAAGTCGCCGATTGGTATTTCGATGCTTTCCTAATCACGAATCTCGGCGTCGTCGATCTGGACTGGAACGGTGTTTTCGATAAATCTTCGACGCGCATCGCTTTCGACGATCTCGTTGGAACTTCGTATGATAAGAAAGGGGTTTGGCAGAGTATTTTTAATTTCGGCAATCTCGCAGTTCAGGTCGATGGCACAGGTGAGATTAAGCTCGAAAATGCCTGTGCACCACAGCGTGCGGAGAGAGCGATTCTCGATGCGAAAGAGCAGTATTCTCGGGAGCGCGGACTGGAAGACGAAAAAGCTTTGAAGACGATTCTGAGCGGAATGGTAAAACGGCATGTCCGTGGTGAGAAAGAAAAAGGTCACGGACTCGCGGATTTGATCTAGGTAAATTTTAAATTCGAAAAATTTTTCCAGTTTAAGAAACTCAAAATTGGAAACTTAAAAATTCTAAATTGACTAAATCAGTTTTCGTTTGCGAAAAGTGCGGTGCGCGTTCGCCGCGCTGGGCGGGACAATGTTCGAGCTGCGAAGAGTGGAACACGCTCACTGAGGAATCCGTCGCGCCAAAACTTTTTGGTCAAAAAGAGCGACCCGTCGGACAAATCCTGGAAGCGGCGACCGCCGAAAAATTGGCGGCGACTCCCCTCGCGCGCATCGCGAGCGGCTTCGCGGAAGTCGATCGCGTGCTTGGTGGTGGCGTCGTACCGGGCAGTTTGATTTTGCTCGGCGGTGAACCAGGCATCGGCAAATCGACCCTGACGCTGCAAATGGCGGCGAAATTTGCTGAGATTATTGGTAAAACTTTGCTTGCGAGCGGCGAAGAATCCGCGGAGCAAATCGCGCTGCGCGCCGTGCGCCTCAAGAATTCGCATGCGCGACTCCACATTTTTTCCGAGAACACTATCGAAAATATTCTCGCGACGGCGGAGGCGGAAAAGCCTAAATTGCTCGTCGTCGATTCCGTCCAGGTCATGAGCTCGCTCGAGTCCGGATCAATGGCGGGTTCGATTCCGCAAATTCGACTCGTGACGGAGCGGCTTTTACGCTTCGCGAAAACGACTCGTACGCCGATTATCCTGATTGGTCATGTGACGAAAGACGGCGACCTCGCCGGTCCGCGCCTGCTCTCGCACTTGGTCGATGTCGTGCTGACGCTCGAAGGCGATCCGCACCGCGACTTCCGGCTTTTGCGCACGAGTAAAAATCGTTTCGGGGCGACGAGCGAAGTCGGTGTTTTCGAAATGAAAGAAAACGGCTTGGTCGAAGTGAAAAATCCCTCGGCGGCTTTCCTCGAAGGACGAGCCGAAAATCCAATCGGTTCGTGTGTCGCGGCGACAGTCGAAGGCACGCGCCCGCTCCTGGTCGAGGTGCAGGCGCTGACTTCCCCATCGGTCTTCGGTTATCCGAAACGCGCCGCGAGCGGATTTGATTTGAATCGACTGCAATTACTCGTCGCCGTTTTGCAAAAACACGCCGGCATCAAGCTCGACTCGAGTGATGTTTTCGTGAATGTCGTCGGCGGATTTCGCTTGCGCGAACCAGCGGCAGATCTCGCGGTCGCACTCGCGATTGCCAGCTCCAAGAAGCAAATTCCGCTCGCGGTCGATTTGGCGGCTTTCGGTGAGATTGGTCTGACGGGTGAAATTCGTTTTGTCTCACAGACGGAAAAACGCTCGAAAGAAGCCAAAAAAATGGGTTTCACGAAAATCGCGAGCAGCGCGGAATTTCGTTCGCTCGCCGCCGCCGTCAAAAAACTTTTGTAATGAAAAATAATCTGCGCGTTATCGTCGCGGACATCGTGCCAAGTGATTTGCCGAAGCCGGATGCGGAAAAACATTTCGCGGAGTTGGTGCGTCTGATCGAGACACTGGGCGGCATGACCATCGTCAAAATTATTCAGAAGCGCGGTAAGCCGAGTGGCAAGACTTACCTCGGGACAGGCAAGGCCAGCGAAATCGGTGAGCTCGCGCGTGAGCTCGATTGCGATGCGGTCGTCGTGAACGGGATTTTGAAAGGCAATCAGATCTACGAATTGACCGAGCGGATTCCGGTCGTGGTCTGGGATCGCGTCGATGTGATTCTGCGGATTTTCGCGAAGCACGCGACGACGACCGAAGCGAAATTGCAGGTCAAACGGGCGCGACTGGCTTACGACATTCCGAAGATTTACCGGCGCGCGGCGACGACACTTTTCGAGCGCGAGCGCGGCGGCGGAGTCGTGCAGCGCGGCGCGGGCGAGACTGGCATCGAGGCGGAGAAACGCCATATTTTGCGGGAAATTAAAGCGATTGACCAAAAAATTGAGCAGCTCAAAACCGTGCGTGAAAATCAGCGCGCGAATCGCCGCCGCCAAAATTTGCTGACGGTCGCGCTCATCGGCTACACCAATTCCGGCAAGTCGACGCTGCTCAGCGCGCTCACGAAAAAGAAAAATGTGTTCGTCGCGGACAAACTTTTCGCGACGCTCGACCCGCGGCTCGGTGCGCTCTGGCTGCCTAGAGTTCAGCGCAAAATCCTGCTCGCGGATACGATTGGCTTCATCGAAAATCTGCCGCCTGATTTGATCGCCGCGTTTCGCGCGACACTCGAAGAAGTGCGCGCGGCGGATTTACTACTGCTCGTTTTCGACGCGGCGGACTCGCCTGTCGAAATTACACGCAAGCAAAAAGTCGTTCAAAAAATTCTGCAAGATTTGCAGGCGGACACGACGCCGCAGCTGCTCGTCGCGAATAAAATTGATCTCAAAAAATTTCGCAGTGCTGGGATCAAAGTCTCGGCCGTCACCGGTGCGAATTTAGAAAAATTAGTCGCCGCAATCGAGCGGAAGCTATTTTAAAAGGCGTTTCACGACAGCGCGCCAGACCGTCGGCGACAGAATCAGCGCGATGTGTCCGACGACAGCGAGCGCGCGATTTTCCTGCGCGCCAGGCAGGATCGAAACTTCCGGCGGAAAAACAATCGGGTCGAAATGGGCACGCAGCGAGCGAAACTTCCGATTGATTTTGGGATTGGCAGTGAGCGCTTGAATTTTTTTCGAATTAGGCGCGACGAAATCACGATTTTTTTTCAATTCCCAAAAGGCGAATTTACCAAGCGCGCAGCCCTGCAGCGGTGAACCGAGCGTGATGACTTGCGCGACTTTCGCGAAAACTTTGGGGTTTTTTAGCGCGACGAGCGCGGTGATGCCACCGAGCGAATGCGCGACGATTTGCACCTTTTTCGCCGGCAGCGCGAGGATTCTCGCTTCTAGTTTTTTTGCCAAAATCGGGACGGCTGCGTAATTCTTCTCTGCAGGTGCGAGACTGACGGGCCAACCTTTTTGTTCGAGGAATTTTTTCAGCGGTCGCAGACTTTTGCCACTCGCGTAAATCCCGGCGACGAGAACGACCGGTATTCGTTTGGATTTGATCGTCGTGAAATCTCTAGCTCTGCTGCGCGAAAAATATTCGAGCCGCCAGAATTCGGCGCGCAGGCGAAAACTGGCGAGATGTTTTTTTAGCGTTTCCATTTGATCGAACAGCCCAGCGCGGGATTTTGCGCTTCGCGCGGGATTTCCTCACCGGCGAGAATTTTCTCGAGCGCGGATTTTAATTCCGCGCGCTCGACTTTTTCCGGCTGCTGCCAATTGTCGTCGATGCGACCGTGGTATTTCAGTTTGCGCTCAGCGTCGAAAACGAAAATATCCGGCGTGCAGACGGCGTGATATTTCGTCGCAATTTCCTGGGTTTCATCGCGCAGGTAGGGAAATTTCACCGGCAAATCTTGCATTTTCTCAAATGAATCAGCCGGATAATCGGTCGCGTCATTCGAATTGATGCCGACGAATTGGGTGGCGCGGTCGGCAAATTCCACCGCCAACTGATTTAAACGCTCCAAAACTGCCAAAACATAAGGGCAATGGTTGCACATGAAAATCACGACCAGAATTTTTTTGTCCGCGAAGCTCGCGAGCGAATACTGCTGTCCGTCCGCACCGGGCAAATTGAAATCTTTCGCGCTGGTGTTTTCGAGACCTTTGACACTCTCGGTCAGAATCATTGGAAAAAATTAATCGAGAAAATTGCGAATGCGCTCGGCGATACCGAGTCCTTCGTGTTTCACTTTTTGCGCGAAATACATGATGGGCGTGGCACTGATGGCGATTAGGGTTTTGACGACGAGTACGAAAGCGACTGTGCGCCCGAAATTTTCCGCTGTCACACTACTGCCAAGTTCAGGATTTTGGGCAAGCAGCACAAACTGTCCGACAGCTGTGAAGAAAAGCGTGTCACCGGTTTGCGCGAGAATCATCGACAAACCATTGCGTAGCCAGAGTTGGTGTCCGTTCGTGGCTTTTTTCAAAAGGTCGTAAAACCAAACGCCGAAAGTTTGAAAAATAAAATAACTGGCGAGGCTCGCGGCGACGAGGCGGAAGCCCGGTGTGAAAATTGCTGCGAGCGCGGGCTGGGCGCGGTCGAAAGTATTTGGCGCGAAAGCGGTCGTGAGCGACGAGGCGACAAATAGGAAAACGCCTGCGCCGAGACCAGCCCACACGGCGTGTCGCGCGAATTTTTTTCCGTAAAATTCATTCAGCAGATTGATGGCGAGAAAAATTCCGCCGGAAAAAACGATGCCGCCGTTGATTGCGAGTCCGAAAAGGTCGAATTGCTTCAGCGCAAAAACATTCAGCAGCGCGACTTCACACGCCACCAGCGTGAAAAGATAACCGCGCCCGAGGCGAAACGCCAGGAGCGTCGTCGCGAGGACGAGAAATAAAAGTGTGAAAAAAATAGCTTCGTTCGACATCTCGTTGATTTTACGGAATTCAAGCGAACTCGTAAAATCCGCACATGAATTTGAGTTTACAAACAGTTGCGATTCTCGAGAATACGGTTGATCTTTTTTTCCGCGCGTTGGGATTTTTGATCGTGCTGCGGATGCTGCTATCCTGGCTGGCTCCCGGCGCGCGCGGTCAGCTCAGCTTTTTTATTTTTTCCGCGACCGAGCCGATTCTCGCTTTTTTTCGTCGCTTGCCGCTCAGGGTCGGATTCTTCGATTTCTCCCCGCTCATCGCACTACTTGCGCTTGATTTCGCGCGACAAATCTTGCTGCGTATTCTGTTCGCCATCTTCTAGGTTGAATGCTGAAGTTTAGAAACATGGAACACGAAACATGGAGGGAATTTTTAAATTTACGATTTTCAAATTTTCAAATAAAACTCAAGGCTCAACTCAAAAGTTAACCCACCAGATATCTGGTGGGTTAACGACAGGCGTGCGTCAAGGCTAAAAAATAAAACGCTGGAAATCCAGAAACATGGAGCACATAACATGGAGCACATGACAGAATAGTTTGTTCCATGTTTTATGTTCCATGCTCCATAAATTACGAGACTTGAAAATTAGAAAATTCTGCGACGCTCAAATCCAAAATAGTTTTGAGATTTTAGTCAAGCTCAGCTGTTGTGAATTTGAGCTAAAAGGTCATTGCCCTGATTTCACTGCCAACACTCCTAACCTCGGAATTAATTCCAGGGTTAAAAACTAGACGGATAAAAAAATAGTATTGCGATTCTAGTTTCTAAAACGGCAGAATTTTTTCCGGCAGCCCGACGGAATAACGCAGTGTTTTGACTTTCGCGCCGCGTTTGATCAGCGCGTCGCGGACGACGGTCTCGGCGAGGCGCATTTGCGCCGCGATGGAAGAATTCGCGACGGCGATTTGGAGAACGCCATTTTTCAAAAATTTGACTGCAAATGCACCGGCGATTTCCGGCAGCTCGGCGAGAAAAAGTTTTTCACTGACGAAACAAATTTCAGCCGCGGAAAATTTGGCTGCCATTTTTTTTTGGGCGAGCACCGTGCGGAGGACGAATTTGATTGGGATGAAGTTCAATTTGTAATTTTCATAAGCTGACAATATAATCTCAGCTAATTAATTTTACGACAAATGGAAGCAAAAACCGCTGAGCAGTGGGGAAAAATCCTAGACCACATTAACGGCGAAGTAGATGAATTTCTTCAAGACAAGAACACGCTAGTGCAGTCGGTCAGACTATCTTATGCTGAGACAACCAGGCAAAAAGTTCAGGATGTTTTAATCGCTGCCGATCCATATCGCGAAGTCAAAACTTTACGAGATACGATCGTCCGGTTTGTGAAAAATTGTTTTGCACTTTCGAGTCCAGATTTTCGCGCACAGAAAAAAGCTTTCGCTGAAGCTAAGAAATTAATGGCAAAAATCCCAGCTTTAACTCCTGACGAGCAAGAGCTTCAGGAATTCAACCACCGCGCGAGCCTCTGTAACTGATTTTACAAACTTACCTTTTTGGTAAATCGCGAACGATTTCTTGCCACCGACGAGCGCGAAATCGGCGTCTTTGGCTTCGCCCGGACCATTCACGATGCAGCCCATGACGGCTATTTTCAAAGCTTGTCTGTCGGCAGGCAGAGTCTTTTCAATTTTTTCGACGGCTTTTTCGACTTGGCGCACGATGGGAATGAGATCGACCTCGGTGCGTCCGCAGGTCGGACAACTCACGACTTCGATTGCCGGGCGCAATTTCAAAATGCGCAGCAAATCTCGCGCCGCTGCGACTTCCGCGACTGGGTCAGCCGTGAGTGAAATGCGGATGGTGTCGCCGATGCCATCGCTGAGCAAACTGCCGAGCGCGACTGCCGATTTCAAAATGCCGAACTTCGGCGAACCGGCTTCGGTGACACCGAGGTGCAGCGGGTAATTTATTTTCTGCGCGAGCAGACGATTCGCGGCAATCGTCGTCGCGATGTCGGAACTTTTGACCGAGACGACCAAATTGCGGTAGCCGAGCTTCTCGATCTTACGCACATTCTGCAGGGCGGAATTCGCCAGTTTCTCGGCTGGACTCCCGCTTCCGCGGGAGCAAGCTTTTTCGAGTGATCCAGAATTCACGCCGACGCGCAGCGGAATCCCCCGCTTTTTGCAGACTTTCACGACGGCAGCCAACTTGGCAGGTGGAAAATTGCCGGGATTGAGGCGAATCTTGTCGGCGAATTCAGCCGCGGCGATCGCAAGCTCGGCGGAAAAATGAATGTCCGCGACCAAAGGAATCAGCGGAAATTTTCTACGAATTTTCTCAAAAGTTTGGAGGCCGACTTGATCTGGAACTGCGATGCGAAAAATTTCGCAACCGGCTTGCGCGAGTCGCCGAATTTGTCGCACTGCCGCAGGGAAATCGTGTGCGGGCGTGCAGAGCATCGACTGAATCGCGACCGGCTGTCCGCCGCCGATTTTGAGTTTGCCGATTTGGACGACTTTAGTTTGCATAGAACTCAGGTGGAATTTCCGCCGAAAAATTGTAATCTAAAATTTTGAGCTCGCCCGCGTGCAGTAGCATACGCGCATCTTGCGCATTGCCGTAAATCGGGTCACCGACGATCGGCATCCCCACTGCTGCGAGGTGCGCGCGAATCTGGTGCGTCCGCCCCGTCGTGATTTCGACTGCGAGCAAAGCAGTATTATTGTGCAGGCGTCTGACGACTTTCCAGAAAGTCTGTGCCGCCAGACCGATTTTCACGATTTCCATTTTGGGACCGACTTTTTTCAAATTCAAATTAATCTCGCCGGAATTTTCCCGCGGCAGCTTGGCGACGACGGCAAAGTATTTTTTGAAAACTTGGCGCGCCCGAAAAGCGTCTTCGAGCTTACGCGCGGTCCCCGCATTTTTCGCGAAAATGACCACGCCACTCGTCGCGCGGTCGAGGCGGTGGACGACAGTGAGGCGCAGATTTAGCAAAGTCTCGGCGCAGCTGCGCAGATCGTCGCCGTGCGTGCCGACACCCGCGTGTGTCGTGAGTCCCGCCCGTTTCGCGAAGGCAATCACATTTTTGTCTTCGAAAATAATCTGGTTGCCCGTGAGCTCAGAGAAAAATTTGCGCGGATCCGGCAGGAAAACTTCGACGACGGAATTGGCAGTGATTTTCGTTTCGGCTTTCAGTGGAATTTTCGCGACTTTGATTTCGCGCTTGCGAAAAAGCTTCTGCAGAAAAGTCCGTTTCAGAAACGGCAATTTTTCAGCGACGAATTTTTCGGCGCGGATTTCGCGAGTGGTTTTGAGTTCGAGCTTCAACTTCACAATTTTACTCGAAAAAAGTAGAATCTTCGCATTGCTCAGGTAGTCGTGGTAAAAAATCTATCAACTATTAATCCCGAAGGGACCCCTTCGGGGCTATCAACTACAAACTGACTGGGGTGTCGCCAATCACCGCTGAGCGGGACTTCGCTTCGCTCAGGCGGAAGGCATCCCGCCTAGGCGGGACATGCGGGGGCTTAAATTAAAATGAATAGGGAGAATCAAATTGGGGTGTCGTCCCGCTTAGCGGGATAAGGCAGCGGTTGAAAATTTAACTAATTGGGGTGTCGCCAAGCGGTAAGGCAGCGGTTTCTGGAACCGCCATGCGGGGGTTCGAATCCCTCCACCCCAACCAACAAAATGTTCTCGCCACAAAGTGGCGGGGTTATTTTGTTTGGGGTACGAGGGTGAAAACACCCGGGAGCACAATCTTCGAATTTCACGAAACTTTCCGGCGCGTGCCGTCGCGGAATTTTGAATCTCGACAAACTTCGAGCCAGCTTCGAATCCCTCCACCCCAACCAACACGGGCACCCATGCTCGACTCACTTGCCCTAGACATGGGGGTATAATGCTTAGTTCATTATAAAAGGAATATAATTAAACTCGGATCGATAATCATTTTCAATATGACTGCACATGACCCAAAACAGGAAATCAATCAGCTCCAAGAGATTTTATGCAGCCCCTCTAAAAAAATAGGATTTCTTTTTGGTGCAGGAATCTCAATGAAAAAAACCGATGGTACTGACTTAATCATCGGAACAGATGGAATGACTTCCGCCGTGATAAGCGAATTTATCTCTCCGCAAAAAGAAGCGATTGAGCTGATTAAAACTGAAATTGAGACTGATAGTAAAAAATTCAACATAGAAACTTTACTTTCTAAAATTTCTGAAAAGGCAAGGGCGGCTGGCAGTGAAAAATTATGTGGACTGAAAAAGATCGAGTTGGAAAAATTACGAGATGATATAGAAAATGAAATAAGAGAGAAGGTGTCAGTCCACAATACTAGCCATCCATCTCATTCAGAGATTGAAAAAACAAATCACAATACATTTGCGAAATGGATTAAAAATGCGGATAGAGAATTTCCAGTGGAAATTTTTACTACAAACTATGATTATCTCTTGGAGCTTGCCCTTGAAAAACAGCAAATCCCATATTTTGATGGATTTGTCGGTAGTTATAAAGCATTTTTTTGCCCAGAATGGATTGAGGCAGACTCTCCAGTAAAAGATTGGGCAAAATTATGGAAGCTGCATGGCTCCCTTGGGTGGGAACAAAACGAGGTAAAGGAAATCGTTAGAACATCAGGGGTAAGTGGTAAGGCAATGATCTATCCATCGTTTTTAAAGTATGACCACTCAAAAAAACAGCCATACCTGAGTTACATGGACAGACTTTCTTATTTCTTGCGACAAGAGGATTCCGTTCTTTTTATTTGTGGCTATTCTTTCGGTGATGAGCATATCAACGAGATAATTCTGACATCACTTACGCGGTCACGTTCTTCGCATGTGTTTATATTCAAAAACAGTGAATTAGCAGAGAAAGATTTTTTATCTACAGAAATTGCACAAAAAAATTCCAAAGTGTCGGTTTATGCGAAAAGATCTGCCGTCATTGGTTGTAAATTTGGGGATTGGAGACTTGCTTCGAGAGAAGATCAGTTAGATTTTTATAAAGAAGACAAGCCAACAACAGCCAAAGATTGGGATGGTGGCGGAGAATTATCGCTAGGTGACTTTAAAGAATTCGCTGCTTTTTTATCAGAATTTTACAGAAAACATAATGCCCAAAAATAATGAAACATTTATCGGTAAAGTTAGTAGCGTGACTGGTAGCACGCTTGCTATTGAGTTGGACGAAAATATTCGATCAACTCTTCCGATTATTGATGGTGTTTTGTATCGTGTTGGTCAAATAGGTTCTTTTATCAGGATTCCACTTGGTTATGTGAATCTGTATGGCGTCATTACCCAAGCTGGTTCTGATGCGATTCCTGAAAAATTAGTTGAACAAGAGAATATGCGAGGATCTCGCTGGATAAAAGCAACTCTGATTGGTGAAGGAATCGGTAAAAAATTTGAAAAAGGAGTTCTAAAATTTCCAATTGCCGATGACGAAGTGCATTTAGTTACAAAGGACGATCTCGAACTTATTTATGGAGGATTGGACGAAGCAAAATCAATTGCCGTTGGACAGGTGAGCGCATCTGAGAGTCTTTCTGCGAGAATCGACATTGATCGATTTATTAATCGACATTGCGCTATTTTAGGATCTACTGGAAGTGGAAAATCAAACACTGTTTCGGTTATCTTGGAGGCCATTGCGACAAGAAAAGATAAAAATGGGGATGACATAAAAAGCACAAGAATTCTTTTAATTGATCCTCATGGAGAATATGGAGAAATTCTGAGTGAATATAGCCAAATTTTTAAAGTTGGGGCAGATACTTCAAAACAAGAAAAAGAACTTATAATTCCATATTGGGCATTGCCTTTTCAGGAATTCATAAAAAGTTTTCCAGGTAAATTAAACGAAAAGCAGGAAGAATATATTCGGGAAAAAGTTTTAAAGAAAAAAATTGAGGCTTCTAAAAATCTAAATACCGCGCCAAAAGAGGAGGCGATTACGGCTGATAGTCCGATACCTTTTAGCGTTAGGCAGTTATGGTTTGAATTGGATGATTTTGAAAGGAAGACTTTCAAAAAAGACAGAATTACTACCACTCTAGATTCAGCTAATCCTGGAAATGCTCAAAACTTAAAATCTAATAAATACGAACCTGTTGGCATTGGGTCATCCGAGCCATTTTTAAACAACTCAGCACAGGGAGTCTTAGGATTTCTTACTTTAATGAAAAATCGACTTTTAGATACGCGGTTTAGATTTCTATATGAATTGGGTAATTTAACACCAGCGTTGGACGGGAAAATTATAGGCGATCTAGATACTCTCATTCAGGAGTGGGTAGGGGCAGAAAAACCAATAACGATTCTCGACCTCTCTAGTATCCCTTCGGAAATTATGGGATCAATCTCAGGTTCTTTGCTGTCGATTATTTATGAGTTTTTATACTGGGGGCAAAATGAGGATGTAGGTGGGCGTAAAACGCCTATATTGCTGGTCTTGGAAGAAGCCCATAATTACTTAAAATCAGGAGAAAATTCTATTGCCTCGCGTACTGTTCAGAAAATAGCAAAAGAGGGGCGTAAATATGGATCTGGTCTTTTACTTGTAACACAGCGACCGTCAGAATTGGATGAGACTGTTTTAAGTCAGTGCGGATCAGTTATCGCGTTACGAATGACAAACTCAAACGACCGAGGACGTATAAAAAATTTCGTTGAAGATTCTTTGAACGAATTAGTGGAGCTTTTGCCAAGTTTGAGAACTGGTGAGGGTTTAATCATGGGTGAGTGCGTAAAACTTCCAATGCGCACAAAGTTTAGTAAAGCAAAAGAATCCAAAAGCACAGATCCGCTCGTCTCCGAACAATGGAAGAAAGATTTGCCGAATGCAGCAAATTATAAAAAGGTGCTTGAATTTTGGCGTAATAACAAATTTACTTAATTATTTTTTCATTATGGATAGAACTCCAGTCTCATCATCGAACATAGCCGCCATTGGCTATGATTCAGATACGGAAACTTTAGAAATAGAGTTTCTGAATGGCACCTTGTATGAATATAGAAATGTTCCTCAGGTTATTTATGATGAGTTAATGCGTGCCCCATCTCGCGGAATATACCTTAATAAAGAAATTAGGAATGCCTATCCCTACTCAAAAATAGGTTAATAATTTTGTTGTCGATGCCTATCACTGCTTCCGACCTCTACTCGTACACCTCCTGCCCGCACCGCGTCTACCGCGGCGCGCACGATAACTGCCACCTCTGAAAATTATTTCCCTATCTCTATCTCCCCTTCTTTCACCCTCAACCCCACCTTCAAACATCCAATCGCCTCGCGCTTTTCTTCCTTCGTCCCCTCTCGCAAAACTCCCGCTTTCGCGAGGGCAGGCACCCTTCGCATACTTTCGCACATCCACTTTTGGAATTTTCGCCTCGCCATCCAGCACTCCAGATGTGAATTTCTAATCCAAACAGCAATTATTGACGATATGATTACCTATTTAAAATTATCTGTAAGACATTTGCATTACAGATTATTTTAAGTTAAAATTGAGGTGTATTAATTAAAAAAACATGCCTACCCCAACTCTGACTTTCCGCACCAACCTCCGTGATCAAGCGGCTAAAAAAGCTCAAAATATGGGTATTCCGCTCTCTTTGGTTTTGAATAATGCCTTGAGGGTTTTTCTCAAATCTGATGATAGCGTCATTATCGGTAAGCCTCAAATGATTGAGCTTCCAGCCGATTTGCAGCAAAAGGTTGATGAATTGGGTGAACTGGCTCAAAAGGCTGTCGCAAAAAAACTCGCTAAAAAATAATTAATGTTACTTTTACCTCATTCTATTGTTTTTTATGAATTAGAACCCATCGGTGAATTTTTCCCAATTTCATCGATTGTAAAAGCAGCCAAAAAAATTAAAGACGGTCTCGGTATTCCAATTTCGGGTGCTTCGGTAAATTCCAAACTCATCAAAGTTTATCTAACCAGCAAACAAGCAGCAGGAAGGGCGGTTTTTCTCGTTAAGCTAAAAGAGGGATACATTATTCCTGTTGTAGTCAGGCTGAAAAAGGATGCTGTCGGTAAAAATATCACTCCTAAAGATAAAGCTTTCGCTGCTGTTTTAGCAAAAAATCTTGCGCTGATTGCCGAAGATTTAGCCGATGGTAGTTTTGATTTACTGCCTTTGAAATAATTATGCGCTACTACAAAAATCTAAGCCCCAAGGAACGTCGCCGTACAATCTTAAAAGCAGTCGCTTTCAGCGAGGCGATGGAAAATAATAAGGTAGCTTTTTCGCATTGCAGGAAAGAATTGAAAAACTGGACGATAAAAAGTGATTTTTTGCTTATTTAAAGCGAAATGATGCTCACTTTTAAGTTAGAATTAAAATCACTTTTTAGTGTCTCATTTGTCTCATTTTTCTAGGCGACTCACCTGCCTTCTGGCGACTTCGGAAGAATGCCTCTAAAATCCCTGCAGGGTTGTGACACTAGACTCACCTGTTCAACCAAACTCCGAGCTAGCTTCGAATCCCTGTCTGCCGGCAGGCAGGCCTCCACCCCAACCAATAGCTTTTAATCAAAAATCTATGAAAAAGATATTATTGCCGTTAAGCGTGTTGGGCTTAGTCCTGCTGCTTAGCTCTTGCACAAAAAATACTGAACCGAAAAACGATTGTGAGTCAAAATGCGAAGCGGTCTGCGAAATGTGCCTAGAAGCTATTACCTGCGAAGAATGTAAAAATGGATGCAGCGTTTGTGGTGTTGCGGTCTTGGACGAAGTCAAAGAGCAACCGGATTGCGACAAGATAAAAGAAAGAATGTCTCAATGCAATTCACCTAAAGAAGAATCCAATAGCTGCGAAGCAGCATGCAACAATTACAACAAGCAATGCCTCAGCTTGGTTCCGAATGCTAATCAGGCTTTATTTGATCAAGGCTACGAATCATGTATGGCTGAGTGCCAAAACTGGACTGGAGAAAAAATCGACTGCATGGAGACGGCTCAAGACTGCCCGTCGATGACGGAGGTTTGCGGGCTGTAATGCAAAAGACTCTGCTCTGAATAGTCGACGACGACAAGCTCTACCTGCGAGAAGCGAAGTGAATTTAAATAATAGCTCGTGGTAAAATTCATTTGCACTTTTAACCTTCGCACTCATGAATAGATGTATGGAATTGGGCGGACCTGGTGGCTCTCCAGAATGTCTGCATGCTCTTTGGCCGTTCATAATCCCCCTGGTGCTGTGGAGTCTTTTTTGGAAAGGACTCGCGCTCTGGCACGCCGGCAGAAAAGGTCAACCGTGGTGGTTCGTGATTCTGCTGGTGGTCAATACGCTCGGCATTCTCGAAATTATTTATCTTTTCTTGGTTCTCAAAATCAAGCTTGAGAAGCTTTTCAAGAAGTAGCTCATTTCGAGAAATAGCGTTTGCTTAGCTCCCAATCAGCACTCAAAACCTGCACTTGAGTGCAGCCGAGTGCTGTTTTTGGCGATTAATTCGCTTACGAAAGCCATAAATCTGATTTAGGCGGTTATTCTGCTTGCGTAAGCCAAAAAAACGGATTATTCAGCATCTGAGGTCGTCCAAGTGCTGGTTTGCTCGCTGCGGATCACTCCAGAACCTCGAATTTGACCTGACTGGAGAGCTCGCCCGAACGCGCAGTCGCCGTGTGCTGACCGACTTTGGGCTGCCATTCGGTGCGGTAGTCGGGTGCTAGAGCGGTACCAATGGAAGCGCCGTCAATGAACCACTCCACACTGCTGACATCTGCCGCTGCGCGCGCTTCGAAAATAATTTTTTCGTCAGTGTCGGGCACGAGCGGGTCCAGCTCAAAACTGTCGTGGATATTTGGTTTAGTAATCGTGAGACTTGGCTCGGTGGCAGTGGATGCCGGAGCCTGGCAGAGTGGTGAATGCAGGCGCGGCGGTTCTGTCCAGCCGTTTTCACGCGCCCACTTCTGTAATTCGAGCGGAAAAATCGCGAACACTTTCGTCTCAGTCGTTTCTGCCGGACAACCCTTGCCGAGCAGTCCGTTGCGCTGGTCAAGCACGACTGGCTGAAAAATGTCATCCGGAACTCGGGGTTCGGTGCCGGCGCTGAAAGATTCCAGAATTGTCTGCGGACAATACTCCGTCGGTAATTTCCCGGACAGACGGCAAATCGTCGTCGGAATGATTCCGGCTGGTCGCGCGAAATTGTGCGGCGGCAGGCCGCGCGTCGCCGCGAGCATGACTTCGTGAAAAATCGGACCTGCGCCCGTGACACCGGAAGTTCCGCGCATGGGAGAATTGTCCGCATTGCCGACCCAGACTCCGACAATGCGGTCGGGTGTGAAGCCGAGCGTCCAATTGTCGCGCGAATTGCGCGTCGTGCCTGTCTTGGCAGCGACCGGGAAATCGAAAGAGAGTGGCGAATTTTCGCCGAATTCGGGCAGGCGCGCGTTTTGATCCGCGAGCATGTCGGTGATGAGCCAAGCGACGCGCGCATCGAGAATTGGCGTGCCGGACTGAGCGGGTGCGGTCTGAAAAACTTGCAGCGGCAGAGTCACACCGCCGCGCGCGAAGATGCCATACGCCTGCGCCAATTCCAGCAGGCGGACTTCGCCGTCGCCGAGCGTCAGTGCTAGACCGTAAAATTCCGGCTCTTGTTTGAGCGTCGTGATGCCGGCAGCTCTCAGCAAGTTTAATAATTTTTCGACGCCGACTTTTTCGAGGACTTTGACTGCGGCGATGTTGTAGGAATTCGCGAGTGCCTCGCGGTAGCGCACCAGTCCGTGGTAACCGTAATCGTAATTGCGCGGAATGTAGGGATTGCCTTCCTGCGTGAAGAATTGCGTCTCGATGTCAGCGACGGTCGTGGCTGCCGTCTCCCCTGCCGCGAGCGCGAGCGCGTAAGTGAAAGGCTTGAGCGCGGAACCGGGTTGGCGAGGCGCGACCGCGACATTCACTTGACCATTGTTTTCCGTGTCCCAATAATCCGCCGAACCAAGCAGCGCGAGTAATTCACCCGTGTGTGCATCGAGCACGACCACTGCCGCGTCCGTGACATTTTTGTCGGCTAATTTCGCAAGTTCGTTTGTGACGATCAACTCGATTTCGCTTTGGAGCTCGAGGTCAAGCGTCGTTTCAATTTTAACGCCAGCTTGCAATTCCTCAGCGTAATTTTGCTGCAGCCAAGCGATGAAATGCGGTGCGTGCATTTTAATTTTGTCGGCGGCGAGTCTGAGCGGTTCAGCAGTGGCACTGGTGAATTCGTCGGCAGAAATTTTGTCCGTCTCGCGTAGAGCCGTGAGTACAGTTTGTTGCCGCGCTTGGGCCGCCTCAGGATTCACGAATGGATCGAGATTCACCGGCGACTGCAGCAGTCCAATCAGTAAAGCTGATTCTGCCAGACTGAGTTCGCCGACTTGCTTGCCGAGATAAATTTGCGCCGCTGCGCTGATGCCGTAAGCCTGATGACCGAAGTAAGCCGTATTGAGATAACTTTCTAAAATTTCGGACTTGCTCAGCTGTCGCTCCAGGCGCAGCGCGAAATAAGCTTCTTGAATTTTGTAACAATAACCACGGTGCTCCGGCTGCAGACGATTGCGCACGAGCTGCTGCGTAAGAGTGCTGCCGCCCGCGACGATGCGTCCCGCTTGGAAATTCAAATACGCCGCGCGCAGAATCCCACGCAGACTTATGCCCGGATGACTGTAAAAATCGCGGTCTTCTGTCGCGAGCAGTGCGGCGACAATTGTCGGTGGAATATCCGGCAGCGCGATTTTGTCCTGCGCGCCATAATCAGCACTGCGCAGGGAATAAAGCAGCTGACCATCACGAGCGAGAATCTGCGTCGGTTCACGCAGGGCTGGATTCGTCAGATTGCCGGGTAGCGGCCAGCAGAATAGCGCCACCAGCAAGGTCAGCGCTATTCCGAGAACGAACCAACTTTTCTTGAGTTTCATTCTTTGACTTCAAACCAAGTTCCATCAGTCTGACCGAAAGTTTCCGGGAAATACATTTCGTAGGCACGCGCCGGACGCAAGCGGAATTTACCCGGTGTCGTCGCACGCACTAAGTACTCGTATTCGTAAACTCCCGCCGGCAAATCATCGGCGAACAAGAAGACCTGATCATCGCGCAACTCGCGGTGATTGAAGTGCCAGAGATTATTTTGCCAGCATTCGTAGCTCCAGTAGTCTTGGCAGCTGTCAGCGTTGATTGCGCCTTCGAGCAAAGTCTGCTGACTCGTCAGCAAATTCGTGTCGATGGATTCCATACCCGCTGGGAGCGGACTCTCGATGGCGACGAAGTGGCGGTCAGCCGGAACTGTGATTGTGAGCTTCACTTTGTAAGTCTCGCCGAGTTGCGCCTCGGTGAGCGCGGAGTCGAATTCGCCTGACTTCAAAGGTAAAAGTTCACGCACGATACCGAAACCTTCCTCAGCCGGTGGTAAATCATCCGCAGTGTAAAAGTAAGAAAACAGCACATCGTAATAAAGTCGACCCGTGCCCGTCTTGCCAATCTTGATTTCATTGTCTTTACCTTGCTTCAAATTATTGAGCGCAATCTCGACTTCACCGCGCGTCAGAATGTTTTTCTGGTTGAATTGATTCGTCAAAATTTGTTTGCCATTTACGCTGACACCGCTCGTCATATTCGCGCTGAGCTCGCCCGTATTTTTGAGGAATTCGACCAGTGTCAGAATCGACACCGTCGTGGATTGGGTCGTGTCCCAGTGTCCGTCTTCGCGCACCGCGAGCAAGTAGCGGACGATGCGCGGAATCAAAGCATTCTCAGAATCGAGGCGTACGAGCGCCTGTAAAACCGTCGCCGTCGTGCGTGTGTCGGTATTCATGAGCGGACGGTAAAGATCTTCCGTCGCTTCGACGAAGCTCGCCCCGCGCGCTTCGGTCTTCACATTTGCCAAGATGCCATCGAGTAAGGCGCGCGCTTTTTTCAAGCTTTCCTCCGAACCATATTTTTGCAAAGCCATCGTGAGCTGCGCCTGACTGAAGAGCGGCAAATTTTTGCGTTGCTCGTAAAGATTATTCAGCAAGCTGATGTCCGTGCTGCCGCCTTCCGCCAAGACGAAAAGAATGTAAGCGCGCACAGCCAAATCGATTGGCTGTTTCAGATTTTGATTGCGCAATACACCCGTGAGATAGCGGTGCGCGCGATTCAGCACTTCGGCATCGACAGCGTAGTTCGCTTTTTGCGTTTGGTTCAAAGCGAAAACAATGTAAGCCGTGAGATAAGGATAACTTTCAGTGCTCCCCGCCCAGTAGCCGAAGCCGCCATCACCGCGTTGGAATGAATACAATTTCTGCAAACCACTCGTAATGTTATTTTCGAGCTCAGCATCAGTCGTGATTTTGAAAGCTTCGAAGCCTTGTAATTGTGCCACCGCGATATTCGGCAAGAAGCTCGAGACGGTTTGCTCGGCGCAGCCGTAGGGAAATTGCACGAGGTAGTCGAGGCCGCCCGGCAAATAAGTCGCGAGCGTCGGCGAAACACTGATATCCAAATTGCCCGAACTCGCTTCGTCCGCAGTCGGCGCGGACAGAGTCTCCGTCGCGCTGTCTTCAGTGTAGCCAGAAGTTGCCACTGATTGCGGCGTGCCGAAAATATAGACTGGAATACTCTCTTCGATTTCATCGCGTCCTTCAGCCGTCGTCGCCTTGAAATCCAGCGTCAGCTTGTCAGTGCGACTGACGGTGATGGGGAAATTAATTTTGCTTTGACCGCCCGCGGCCACTTTGATTTTTTGGGCAGTCGCGCCACGCGACTCGAAGCCCGCGCCAGTCAGACTCACCGCGAATTCAGCGTCTTGGTCCAGGAAATTATGGACGATGGCACCGAGCTCGATTTCGTCTCCGACCACCGCGAAGCGCGGACGCACGGAGCGCACGATGACCTTTTTGGTTTCGACGATCTCCTCCGCCACCGCACCGAATTCACTCGTGCGCGTGCTGCCAATTGCGAGCAATTTCCAAGTCGTCAAATTGTCGGGCAATTTGAAGTCAATCTGCGCGACACCACTTTGGTCAGTGACGATGCGCGGATTCCAGTAAGCCGTATCCTGGAAATCCCCGCGCTTGTCCGCATTGACATCCGCGCCGCCACCGCCTTTCGAGCCCGGTTTGAAGCGTTCGATTAGGTAGGTTAGCAGTTCGCTCGTCATGACACCGAGTCCGCGCTGCGCGTAAAAATTCTTGACCAAATCCGGCAGCTCGAATCCAGTGAGCGCAAGCACACTCATATCGACCGTGCCGAGCGAGAGTTCAGTTTCAATCGGTTTGCCAGCGGCGTCAGTCGCCTGCAATGTCACGCGGACAGTTTCGCCCGGACCGTATTTTTGTTTGTCGGTCTTGAGCGTGAGCTGCAGTTCTTTCGGTTTGGTTTCGACGAGCAATTTAGCGTAGCCAATTTTGAAAGCGGGTGCGCCCGTGTCGAGTCCGTTTTCATTGAAAGTTTCGCCCGCGCGCGGTTTGATGATGACGACTGAGACGAAGGCATTCGGAATCAAGTCTTTGGTAATCGGAATTTCAATCGACTGCGCATTGCTTGTGATTGTGACGACTTCTTTGCGAATGATATTCTCGCGCTCGACGGTGATGAGCGCTTTGACATTCGCGCCCTGGTACGGCGATTTGACGAGTAATTTCGCCGTGTCACCGACGGCGTATTCCGGCTTGTCTGCAATCACATCGATGCGGTCGTTATTTTCGTGCGGCCAATTCACATAAGTGTCAGACCAGGCGTAGATACTCGTACTGGCTTTCGCTGCGCGACCTTTGCTATCCGCCGTGCTCGCGACCGCGACGAACTGCCCGCCATTTGGAATCTTGATTTTGGCGATTGCCTTGCCATCCGCGTCGGTCGCGACGCTCGTCTCGCTGACGAAAGTATCTTTGGCTGCGTTGTCGTAGTAGTAGCTGCCGTCCACATTTTTCTTTTTGATGGAATTCCACTCGCGGGAGAAAAGTTGGATTTGCACCTTTTGTCCGGCGAGCACTTTGCCCTCAGGCGAGACCGTGACAATTTTTAAGCTGGCATTTTCACCCGGCTGCACGGAATAATCTTCCGGACGAATTCCGACATAGACGCTCGATTTATGCACGGGCACAGAGACGCGGTTGCTGACGATTTGATTATTCGGATCGGTGACATCCGCTTCCAGCGTGAGCACTTGGCTGACGCTTTTGTCGGCGAGATCGACTGGGAAGCTCAGAGCGAGTTTGCCGTCCGCGTCTAGTTCACCGCTGCCTTCGAGGAGCAAGTCGGACGAACGCGTGCAGTCCCACCAGCACCAAGCGTCTTCCAGCGCGAAAGAATACCAATCGTCCGTGTATTGATTGAAAAAATAATCGGTGGTTTTGATGCGCCAATTCACCGGCGCATTCGCGAGCGGCGCGCCAAAATAATAGGCGCCTTCAATGCCGACTTTGATTTGGTCCTTGTCGAAATATTCTGTCGCGGCTGGTGTCAGATCGACGCGGTACTCCGGCTTGCGGTAAGCCAGCACGGAAAATGACGCGCTGCCGTAATTATTGCCGATGTCCGCATCCGGCATAGTTTGCACGACGAGATTGTAATCACCCAAAGCCGCCGCCGAATCGAGCGGTAATTCGTCCGAGAAACTGCCGAATTGCGTGAGATTCAGTGTTTTGTTGTAAATCTCATTACCTTTGGCATCGTTGATTTTGACGAGCGCCTGCCGTTTTTCTCCCGGCAAATTCAGCACGCCGTCGGAATCGCGCAGTCGAACGATACCTTTGAAATGCACCGTGTCGCCCGGACGATAGACCGGTCGTTCGGTGTAAATGTAGGAATCCATTTGGTAATTCGGAAAATCCGTCCCGCGGAAATCCGAACCGAAACCGAAACTCCACGGCTCGATGCCGTTATTCCAATTGCTGCCGATGAAAGCGAAATCCGCGCCGTGTTCCGCCGTCACCCAAAATTCCGGCTGATATTCGTTGTAGGGCGTCGTGAATTTTTTGAGATCCAATTTGGTTGTGAAAAATCCGTCCGCGTCAGTCTTGCCCGTGACGACTTCTGCGCCGCCGAGCGAATTAAATTTGATCAGCGTGTCGGGCAGTGGCGCGCCAGTCTGCAGGTCAATCGCGAAGACGAGTGCCTGTCCGCCGGAGTATTTCAGCGTCAGCCCGATATTCGTCAGCGCGAAATACTGGTAATTAACGATTTCTGAATAATCGCCCCAATCTTGTTTGTACTCTGGCGCCTGCAAAGTCATTACATAAATTCCGGAGGAAAGCGGTTCGCCGGTTTTTTCATTCAGGTCGAATGGAATCGCTTCCCACTCGTCGTGCTTATTTTTGGGCGGTGCGAAACTCCATTTTTGGTAGTCGGCAAATTGGCTCAGATTTGGACTATACTCATAATCCTGGCTGCGCTGATTGCGAATATCGAGAAAATCCGCCAGCGAAAGTTTGGCGAGCGCGACATCCATTCGGCTCACATTCACCGCATTCAGATAATAAATCGGCGCCTTGCCGCTCTCGAAAATTCCAAAATCGCCGGTAGAGTGAATGAAAACTTTTGACGGAATCGGTTCGGTCTTGAAAGTGAGCGCGTAATCCTTGGGCAAATTTTGACCGAAGCGATCGTGGACAGACTGATCGACGGTCAAAGTGTAAGTCGTACTCGGCACGAGCTGCGGATAAAAACTTATTTGTTTCGGATCCCACTGAACTGCACGCAATTCTAATTCGTCCCAACCGTCAACTTTTGGGGAGATTGTGATTTCGCCTGCCAAATCAACATCGGATAGTTCGTTGGAAAATTGCAACTCGATTAAACCGCTTGAATAACTTCCTCTTTCCACGACCATCGCTCCGACCGTCGCGAAATCCACCGGATACTCAGTCGGACTGCCGAGCCCGCCCAGCGTACTCATGATTCCAGCCGCGACCGTGACGGTGTAATTCGCGTCGAGTGCGAGCGGCACGGCTGGCTCGACGACGAGCACCGTTTCATCCGTCATCATTTTTTTATCGACTTCCTTTGTGCCGTAGCTGATGTTTTTAATCTTGAGTGGAACTGTCGAGTTCAGTTGCGGATTTTTGGGATTTAATTTTTTCTGCGCCAGTGTGATTTTTTCGTCCGCACTCGCGAGGTCGATTGGCAGATTGAAATTCAGCTCAATCTTGCTGCTCGGTCCAGCTTCCCGACTGCCCGGTGCCGGATTAGTACTCACGACCTGCGGACGCACCGTGTCGAAGCTGAAACTAAAATCCTCCGTCGTCGGATCACCCGAGAGCGTCGTGAGTCCCGTCGGAATAGAGACGGTGAAGTGTGTTGCCGGCGGAAGTTTCTCTGTCGGTACGAATTTCGCCGTCGTCGTACCGAGCCAGCGCCAGCGACCGGAAATTTCCGGCGTAAGCTTGACCGACCAATTCTCAGGATTCGTCTTATTTTGAACGATGGTCAGCGGCACCATCGGTCGATCGAAGACCAGCGTGATTTCCGCGTCCACGGGAATTTCTGTGGTCGCGTCAGCGGGAGCATGCGTGGCGAGAATCGGATCGCCGGAAACTGTGAATTGATATTCCAGCGTTTTGCCGAGACGCTGACCGTCAGCGCGCAAGGCCTGTCGATCCAGCTCAAATTTGTAAACTGCCTGCAGAGTCAGACTGCCGGCGGGGTCGAAGACGAGCGTCTGATCATCGAGCCACTTCAAATCGCCCGCGAGCCCAACAGGAATAGTTAAATTTTCTTCGACGCTTCGGCGATCCATCGCGAAAGGCAAACCGAAACGCAAGTCCGAACCAGCGGCGACTTTTTGATTTTGGTCGAAGCTGAATTGTGGAGTGGGACTTTGCCGCAAAAATAGAGCCAATCCGAGCGCCACCAAAATCACGGCAGCAATGCCGAGCAGAATTTTTGGTTTAAAAAACTGGAACCAAAGTCTTTGCAAATTCAGGGTGGGCATTGGGGTGAGCTAAAACACAGCTATTTTACATAAGCCCTTCAGGGTTTGCTTTGAAATCGAGCTGAAGAATTCATTTTTTACTCAGAACCATCAGCACACCGACAATCACAGGCTGATGCAAAAGATAAATCCAGAGCGAATTGCGCCCGAGCAACGCCCCGCAAGCACCGATTTTATTATCCTGCAGCCAGGTGAAATCGAAACTGAATTGGCGCTTGAAATTTTTGTAAGCCAGCTTGGCAAAGAAAATTCCCAGCAAGACAAAACCAAACCAAGGTAGTAGCGGAAAGTAGTCCAAGGTATTTAGATTTTCATTCCAAAAAATTAGGCTGCAGTAATTCAAAATTGCTTCGCTCAAAAAAAGCGGCAAGGAAATTCCCAGAATGAGGCAAATCAGCCCCAGAATCAGATTGGCAAAATGGTAACGCACCAGCGGCAAGGCCAGCAGAATCGCCACTGCGATGAAGTGCAAAACTCCGAAAAAAATATAACTCCCGGGACTATAAAGCCGAGTGACCAAGGTGATTAGCAGAGCGAAAAAAATCAGCGATATCGCCCGCACTACATTTCTTTTGTAAAAAGAAATAAGTTCCCCTGCTTGCTGATGTCTAAGATAAGACAATTGCAACGAGACGCCCACCAAGAAGATGAAAACCGTAGCCGTAATCCGCTCAAACGCAATCCAAAAAAATGAATCGAGCGTGAATTTAACTAGATCTAGATAATTGAGATCAAAAATCAAATGGAAGACAATCATCAGCAGCACTGCCACCCCACGCAAAAAATCAACTTCGACGAAGCGTGCAGGGCGATTTTTGGTCGAAGTAGAATTCATGAAAGCGAAGTTATTCTACACAAGCCGCTGAAAAACTTGCTCTGAAATAATGCTCGGAGAAATCACCAACGATAGCTACGCCCAAATTTCAAAATTAATTCCAGGCTTGAGCTGTGAAAAATTTTTGAATTTTCAAGTCTCTGTGGGGTAATTTTTAATTCTTAATTTTGTAATTTTTAAATAAATTTCAATTTCTAATTTTTAGAAATTTGGATTTAGGATTTATTTATAAAATTAAAAATTGTAAAAATTTAAAAATTTGTAGCCTTCTGTAAGTTCAAGTAACCCACTACTTTGCACCAGCATTTCCTTCCGTTAACCCACCAGATATCTGGCGGGTTAACTGGGGCAGTACCACGGTTTTTATTGCGACTGGAAATAGTGGGTTAACTTCGGGACAACTTACTCCTTATTTCTTAATCCTTATAACTTAAAGACTTAGCGACTTAATGACCCTCCGAACCCATGACACAATGACCTTCCGAACCCATGACCCATGACCTTCCGAACCAAATGACTCAATGACTTAACGACCAATGCCTATCCAAATCGGTTCACACATCCTTGAATTTTGGGTCGATTTCTGCTAAACTTAGGAGATTTAAAAACTTAAAAAATGAAAAACACAAAAATCTTTTCAGCCCTAACAGCGTTCATTGTCGCAATTTTGGGTGTTTCATCCGTTTTCGCCTCAGGTGAATATCTGCCCGATGTCGAAAATGTAGTGGCGACGCCGGTAGTGGGTGGCATCCAATTAGCATGGGATTCGGTCGCGGGAGCCAATCAATACACGCTTTATTACGGGACGACTAGTATCAATACTGATGGTGCCACTTACGAAAAAAGTATCTTGCTCGATAATGTGACGAAATACCTACTTACAGGGCTTACTCCGGAAACTAAGTATTATATCGCCGTAGCTGCCGATGACTCGACCGGATCGCGTCTTGGTAGTTTTAATTATTCCGAGGAAGTTTCAGTCACGACACTCTCAGAGCAACCGGTGGCTGTCGAACCAACACCTGCGATAGTCGAGCCGACACCACCTGCCGTTATTGAACCGATCCCTGCGGTTGATCCGCTCGCCAGTATTACGACGCAATCAGAAATAACTGCGATACCCACACTGGAGACAACAGAAAGCATCACGGAAATCAGCGCTCCAGTCGAAGATTTAGTTGGTCAAAAATTCAACGCATCAGGCGAAGTCGAGCCTAGTACTGCGCCGGAAGATTTGCCGAAATCCGGACCAGAACTCGCGCTCGTATTTCTCGTGAGCGGCGCCGGCACATACCTATGGCGCAAATATCGGAAATAATTCCGAACTTAAGCACTCATAAAAAAGACCTTCATACGAAGGTCTTTTTTTAATCTTGATATCAAACCGGAACCTCGAAACCATTTTGGAATTGAGCGGCGCAAAATTTTCGCATTCTCAAGTCTCGTAATTTACGAAATAATTTCCATTAGAAACGCGCATCAGGGCGTTGCTACCGCAAGCCCTGGAATTTCCAGCGTCTGGATTTTTTGCCAAAGTTTATCCACGCTTGCCATTAAATCACAGTACTTATGACTTATGACCCTCGAACCCATGACCCATGACCCTCCGAACCCAATAGCCAATAACCCTCCGAACCCATGACCCATGACCCTCCGAACCCATGACCCATGACCCTCCGAACCCATGACCCTCCGAACCAAATGACTTAAAGACTCAATGACTAAACCACTCAACGACTCAATAAGTGTTTCGCGTTGTCAGCTGGCTTACTTATTTTCAGCTGGAAAATAACGCTCAACAAATTTTTTACACAAATCAATGTTTTCCAAAACACGCTCTTCGCTACCGACACCAAGCGATTTCGGATTGAGCTTGAGAGTCAGGATGCCGTTGAATTTATCGCGCGCCAAATGAATCAAGAAGCTCTCTAGTGGCACAGTGCCGTTCGCCAACAAGGTGTGTTTCATCTCGTGCTGTGCATTGGCCAAGTGAATCTGGCGAATTTTTGGGCGGAAAATTGAATAGAGTTCAAGCAAAGGTTCGCTCCGACTCGAGACATTACTCGTGTCAAAAACAAGATTCTCAAATTTTTTAAGTTCGTAAGGATCATTGAAAGCATATTTCGGCATGATGCCAAATAGGCTATCGGCTGGCGGATTAACCATCGCAATCTGCAAATCGTATTTCCTCTGTAATTTTATTAATTCATCTGTAATCCATTTTTTGTAAGAAAAATTAAAAATATCAGGCGTAGAAAGTGAAACCAGCGGTGCCTCGATTTTTTTAGCTAAATCAAATGCGCGTTTGGCTTTGTCCTCATTCATCGCCAGACCGGCTGGAATCGAAAGTGCGACGATAGGTAGCTCGTATTGTTCGCTGAGTTGTTTGAGGTAAGTGGGATTTTGCGTATCGAGGTCGTTGCGACGAATCACCACCTCGATGCCATCGAGACCGGCTTTTTTGGCAAGCTCGAAGGCGTGGTGCAAACCATAACCGGCGAAACTATCGGTCGTAATTGAGAGCATTTTTTAGTTTTTAATTCTTGTTATTTTAGCAAAAAATAGCTTTTATTTCAAGCTTTGGATGAAATGCGCCATGCGCTCGAAAGCTGTCTCGAGCTCGGTGAGACCAGTCGCGTAGGAAATGCGAATGTGGTCGGCGAATTCCGCGCCGAAGGCCGAACCCGGCACGACCGCAACTCGTTCTTTTTTAAGCAAATTAAGCGCGAAATCGTCGCCCGAAAGTCCGGTTCTTTTACGGATGTTCGGGAAAAGATAAAACGCGCCAGCCGGTTTTTGAATTGTGAAGCCCATTTTGCGTAGTTCGCGCACGCAAAAATCCCGGCGCAACTTGTATTCCTCCCGCATTTTGGCGACTTCGGCATCGCAGTTTTCGAGCGCTTCAATCGCGGCAATTTGGGAAATCGAATTCGCACAAAGCGCACAGTACTGGTGAATTTTGTTCGCCGCGGCGACGAGACTTTCCGGCGCGAGCAGATAGCCAAGCCGGAATCCGGTCATCGCGAAAGCCTTCGAAAAACCGGAAATTGTCGCTGTTTGCGCTTTCATCTTGGGCAGACTCGCGAAAGAAATATGCTTAGTCTCGTAGGAAAGTTCGGCGTAAATTTCGTCCGAAATCGCGAGCAAATTATTGCGCTCCACCAAAACGGCAATTTTCTTAAGTTCGGATTTAGTGAATGTCGCGCCCGTCGGATTCGACGGATAACCGAAAACAAGCGCTTTGGTTTTGGGTGAAATCTTTTTCGCAATCTCGGAAATTTTTTGAACGAAAATCGGCGTGCCGCCGGCGAGCGCGACGAGCGGCGCGTACATCACATAGCTCGGCGCGAAAAGTAGGACTTCATCACCCGGATTTAAAACTGAGCGCACGACAAGATCGAAAATCTCGCTCGCGCCATTGCCGACTAGGATTTCTTTTTCGGGAGAGTAAGCGACTCCGAATTTTCGCGCGAAGTATTTCGCGATGGCGCCACGCAGCTCGCTCGAGCCGCGATTCGCGGAATAATGCGTCGCGCCATTTTCGAGCGCGGCAATCGCCGCCTCGCGCACACTCCACGGCGCATCGAAATCCGGCTCACCGACGGAGAGCGAAATCACATCGGGATTTTCGGCGACGATTTCGAAAAATTTCCGAATGCCGGAGGGCGGAATCAGCGCGAGAATTTTGTTTGTCGGAATTTTCACGCCGAAACTTTTAATCTTTGGTCGCTCGCTTTCTCACCGAAAACGAGTCCGTCTTCTTTGTATTTTTTCAAGAGAAAATGCGTCGTCGTGCCAGTCACGCTTTCAAGTACCGCGACTTTGCGATTCACGAAATTCGCAACTTCGGCGAGCGATTTGCCTTTGACTAAGAGATTCAAATCGTGCGAACCGGAAATCAAAAACGCATTAGTGACCTCCGGAAATTTCGCAATGCGCTCCCCGACTTCGTCGAAGCCGCGACCGCGTTGCGTCGTCACGCGCACCTCGACCATCGCGGTGATTTCGTCCTGACCGTTGGAATTCAGAATCGTCGCGAAACCGACAATCTCGCCGGATTTCAGAAGCTTCTGAATCTCGGCCTCAATCTTCGCTGCGGTCGTGCCGAGAATCTTCGCGAGCGAGCTCGCCGAAATGCGCGGATTCTTCGTCAGGAGCGCGAGTAATTTTTGCTTCATTTGCAGAAGAATTAAAACAGGAGCATTTTACATTTTTCCTGCGTAAACTTAAAATCCCCAGGTTGCCACCGTAGCTTCCACCTTCGTTCGCCAAGGCGAACTACGGCGGATAAATCCCATCTTCTAATTTATCGCCAGATTAAATAAATTTTAAAAGCAATTAAACCTTTTGCCACCGTAGCTCAGCTGGTAGAGCGGACGCTTCGTAAGCGTTAGGTCCCCGGTTCAAATCCGGGCGGTGGCTCCATTTTTGTGTTCAAGAATTTCACAAAATTTTAATCTTCGCTGGATTTTAAATTTAAGACGATTAAAATCATTTTGGCTTAAACTCCGCAAGAATGTCGATTGAATTCCACATTCGTCTCAAGAATTGCGATTCGGCAAGCGGTGCCAAATTACGGAAATTGATTCCGCAAACACTCGCTTCGGTGCTGGATTGCGAGTGTGAAATTTTGGCGGAACCATCTGACACCACTCACATAGCTGCAGAACTCGAGAATTACGAACAAAAGCTCGCTCGTCTGCATTCCACGCTGGAGTTAATTTCACGCGATTTTGGTGCGCCCAATCCATTTACGAAAACTAAAAAAATCGACGCTACGAGATTACAAAAAGCCGAACAACTTGCCGCTCGCGCACCGCAGCTCGCACGCATGAAGCGTTTTCTGATTGATTTGCCCGCCGAGCCGGAGTTCGACCGACTGCGCTTTTTGCAAAATCTGGTGATGCAAAATTTACCCTTCCCAGAGGTTTTCGAGCGACCCGAGCTGGTCGATGCGATCGCGCTACAGGCTTTTGAAAATTATCACGCCGAGTATTCCAAAAAATATCTCATCTTCATCGAAGACCGCGAACGCGCCATCACCGTCTGGCAGAAGCAGCAGAAGGAGCTGGAGCAAAAAGTTTTCACTCTCGCAGCGCTCGACCAAGTGAAAAAACTCGGTCGACCCGTCGCGCAAAATTTGGCAGCTGAGCTTGCCGGAGTTGAAAAACGGCACGCGCCGCTCGGCATCAAGATTATCGAGCTGCGCAAAATTTTACGGATTGAGCCCGTCATCGCCGGCATTACTTTCTTCACGCCGCTCCCCGACCGTGAATTCGCTGATTTCACTGAACGGGTTGACGCTGCGCTGGAGCAAAAATTCGCCAAAATTCGCGACGAAAGCACGCTCGCTGTTTTGAAAAATACCGATGATGCGAGCGTCAAAAAACTGACGAAATTAATCGCACTCGCCGACCTCGCCAAAATTGTCCGCATTTTTACGCTGCGCACCGCACCCAAAATTACTGCCGAACTCACCCAACTTTTACGATGAAAATTCTTGTCGCCGATGATGATCCGAAACTCAATAAGCTCGTGTGCGCCGCACTCCGCGAAGTTGGCTATTCACCCGACGCCGCTTTCACGATTGCCGATGCCCGGACGAAAATTGCTCTGACGAATTTCGACCTCGCGCTCATCGATTGGATGTTCGATGGCGAGACCGAGAGCGGTCTGGATTTGGTGAAAGAAATTGTCGAAATGAAAAATTTTCCAATCTTGATGCTCTCGGGTCGGAGCGCGCTCGCTGATCGCGTGAGTGGACTGCGTGCCGGCGCGGACGATTACCTCATCAAACCCTTTTATTTACCGGAATTGCTCGCGCGCGTTGCCGCACTGCTGCGCCGTCCGCGAAAAATTGCTTCACAAAAATTCGTAGTCGGTTCACTCACGCTTGATCCAAATTCTTTTGAAATCTCGCTCGACGGCTTGAAGATTCCGCTACGCAAAAAAGAATTCCAACTGCTGCTCGCACTAGTCGAGGCAGGCAACGAAACTGTGAATCGTGCTTTGCTCGGACGGCTGGTCTGGGGCGACGAAGGTGTCGTCGTCTCCAATGCCATCGATGTCCACATCAAAAGTCTGCGCGAACGACTCGGGAAATTCGGTCAAGCCATCGAAACCGTGCGCGGTGTTGGTTACCGTTTCGACCCAAATTTTAAATCGGGAACATGAATCTCGTCGCACTCACCAAAATCACCGAACGCCTCACGCAGCTCGCCGAAGAACACCATGATTTATTGCTCAGGAATGCCGAACTGAATCACCTCCTGCGCGAAGCGGAAATGACACGCGCTGAAGAAATCGCGCGTTTTGCCCATGAAATGAAAAAGCCGCTCGCGGTGATTCGCGGACTCATCGCGCGTTGTGACCCAAAAACACCTAGGCAACAAATTAGAAAAACCGGGCAAGAGATTGACGCTGAAGTTTCGCGAGCCGCCAAAATTCTCGATGACATGATTGCGCTCGCACGCCTCGAAACCAGCGCCCGCGAGAATAAGAAGCTTGATCTTTCGGAAATTTGCACACTGGTTTTCGAGCAACAGCGCGCGCAATTTCCCAAGCATAAATTTGAGAAAAAAATTAAACCGGGCATCACGATTTTCTCGACACCCGAGCGCGTCTTCGCGATTGTCGAAAATCTCCTCGAAAATGCCGGTCGCCACACACCAGCAGGCTCAGAAGTTTTTTGCGAACTGACGAAAAAATCTGACGCCACAATGCTACGCGTGCGCGACAATGGTTGTGGCTTGACCGCAGACGAGCAGGAAAAAATTCTGACTCCCTTCACCGCGCTGGGTCACTCGGGCGGCAGCGGACTCGGACTCGCCGTCGTCGCCCGCGCCGTCGAGAAATTAGGCGGCAAGCTCAAAATTCATTCGACGAAAAATCGCGGCAGTGAATTCACCGTCTATTTGCCAGCTTAATTTTCGCTGAATTGCAGGCGAAATTCCGGGGTAAATTTTCCGCGATTAAATTTTTGGCAGCAGGCGCGACAGGCGACATTTTTGCGGCGGCGAAAAGCCGGAAAAGATTTTCCGCAGCTCGGACAGACTGCACGGAATCTGGACTGCGGCAGAGCGACTTCCGATTCGCGAAAACGCGCTGTCGGTGTCCCGCCGAGTTCGGAAACTTTCGCGCGCCAAAATGCGTCGTGCGCGTGGCGCGGTCCGACGAGCGCGTGCGCGATTTCGTGCAAAAGCGTGTCGAGAATTTTTTGCGGCGGGTTTAACTCGGTCAGAATTCTAGAAAGCGAAATCGTCCGATTCGTGAAATTGCAGCAGCCGAAGCGTCTGCGCGCGCGATCAAATCTGAAACTCCAGCTCGTCAAATCATGCTTCACGAGCAAACGATGAGCGAGCGTTTCCGCGGCAGAGAGATTCACTTTAATTTTTCAAAATTCGCGCGACCGCTTCCGCGCAATTCGCCGGATCGAGAATTGTCAGGACAGGCGTGCCGCTCGGCATTTGCAGCGTCGAATGAATGTTGATGAGGTAGTCGTTTTTATCTTTGAAGGGCGGACAGGCCAGCACTGGCTTGCTCGAATTCGCCGCGACGACGCCGGAGAGCGCATTGCTGCGACCGGCAATCGTGACGAAGACAACTTTTTCTTTTTCAAATTTCGCGACAATATCTAGAACCTCGCGCGTTTTCTTGTGCGCCGAAGCGACGAAAGTCTCGTGCGGAATTTTGCGCTCATCGAGCGCAGCGATGATTTTGTCAGCGTGCGACTGATCGACTTCCGAACCGAGAATGAGAATGGCTTTCATTTTAGGGGTTAGGGGTTAGGGGTTAGGGGTTAGGGGTTAGGGGTTAGGGGTTAGGGGTTAGGGGTTAGGATTAAGAAGTAAGTATTAAGTATTAAATCATAATTCATAATTCATCATTCTGAACTTTATCTCTCCGGCTTCTATTTTATCTTTCCCACCCTCGCTGTCATTGCGAGCGACCGAAGGGAGCGACGCAATCTCGGCCTTTCTTGTCATCCCACCTCTTTTGTCTTTTACACTTTTTTCTTTTCATTCCCGCCCTCTTTTGTCTTTCCCGCGAAAGCGGGAATCCATACAATAACTAATTTTCATTCTTCCGAAAGGCAAAAACTATTAAACGGATGATAATAAATACAAAATAGGCTGCAAATGCATAAGAAACACCATCACTTGGTACAAGACCACCCTGACTAATTCCAAGGGTGGGCATTATGTAAAAATTTAAAGCTAACCCAAAAAGAGAAAAAATGATAAAGATAATAAATTCACGAGCAAATAAAACTGAGAGACTAAGTTCTCGCGAATTAGCTGATTTCGAAGATAATTTATCTTTTTTCATATTTTGAAGTTATCTTTCAGGAAAATATTTCTCTTTGATTGAATTGAACTTCTCAACGCTGTTTTCACATGAGCTACGGAGCTCAGTTTTATCTTTTATGCAATTATAAACTGTGGGGCTTGAAGCTATTAATTTATAAGTAAGAACATCCTCAATGTTATCGCTGATAACAAACCCTGTATCTTGTTGATAATTTGAGTAAAGTATTAAGCAGCTTTTATCAGATTCAGAATAATTTACTTCTGTTAAGACAACACGAATAGACTGAGAATTATTTTTTAACTCTTCTATTCTTTCATCTGCCAATTCTTTACACTTTATTTTTTCATCTAAAAAGCTTTGCTGATTTCCACAACCAACGAGGAAAAGAGTTAGCGCGAAAGCAGCGAATATCTTTTTCATCTTTCAGGAAAATACTGGCGCAGATTGGAGCGAATTCTTTCTTTGACGGGGATGCCGATTGCCGGCAGTTTGAATTCTTGACCCGTGACGGTTTCGAAAAGATTGATGTATTTCTGGGAAAACTCGACTAAGACATCGTCAGGAATCTTCGGAATCTCGTCTTTGTAAGGATCACACTGCGCGCGAATCCAGAGACGGAGAAATTCTTTATCGAGCGATTCGGGCTCTTCGCCGCGCGCGTGTTTCGCCTCGTAAGAATTCGCGAGCCAATAGCGCGACGAATCGGGCGTGTGAATTTCATCGGCGAGCGTGATCACACCAGCACGGTCGAGACCGAATTCGTATTTCGTGTCGACGAGAATCAAGCCATTTTTCGCCGCAATCTCCTTACCGCGCGCGAAAAGTGCGAGTGAAATCCATTCGAGCTCGTCCCACTGCTGACGCGTCACGAGTCCGCCTTCGATCAGGAATTCCGGTGCGACGGAAATATCGTGCGTGCCATCAAGCGGTTTCGTCGAAGGGGTGAGAATCGTCTTCGGCAGCTTCGCGTTTTTCGAAAGTCCCTCCGGCAGAGCATTGCCACAAAATTCGCGCGCGCCTTGGCGGTATGCCGTCCAGACCGAAGTGTCCGTCGAGCCAGTCAGATAATCACGGACGACGACTTCGACCGGCAGCATTTTTAATTTTTTCGCGACGACGACATTCGGATCGGGATATTCGAGCGCGTGATTCGGACAAATGTCCGCCGTTTTTTCGAACCAAAATTTCGCCGTCTGCGTCAGCACTTGACCCTTGAATGGCACTGCCGCGAGCACTTTGTCGAAAGCGGATTGCCGATCGGTCGAGATGAGAATTCTCCGCCGGTCAGCCAAATCATAATTTTCCCGGACTTTGCCACGGTAATAATTTGGCAGCTCAGAAAACTCGCACTCGACCAAAGCCAGTGGGATTTGGGAGCGAATGATTTTTGGGTCAATCATGGTAGTTGGTAGTTGGTCGCAAGATGATTTTAGCAAATTGCTTTTTCAAGCCAGATTTTTTAGAATCCGCCCTTCTATTTTTTTCTCCAATGTCAAAACCGAAACATCTCGATCAAATTCTAAGCATTTGTTGCACGGCTGGAATTGAAGCAGGTGTGGATAAATTCGTGAAACCAATTCAGGAAATCGCTCGCGCTGCTCTCGCGGAGAAATTTGGCGAAAAACAAGAACCGCAATCAGGGCGAGAAAACCCCAAAAAAAATTGATTTCAGAAAAGTTTTCTTGTAAAATGCTCGCGAACTCGAATCAATTTAGATTCGGGCATTTTTCCGGAACCATCCTAAATTCCAAATCCTATCCCCTACCCCCTAATATGAATTCCAACCCTCAAAACTTCGCCGCCGCGATCAATCAGCTTTGCGACGAGAAAAAGATCGAAGCCGAAGCCGTGTTTGAAGCGGTCGAAGAAGCGATCAAAGCCGCTTACCGCAAAGATTTCGGCAACCGCGACCAAAATCTCGAGGTCATTCTCGACCGCATAACCGGTAAGACGAATGTCTTGCTTGTCAAAAAAATCGTCGACAAAGTCGAAAATCCGCAGGCAGAAATTTCCGTCGAGGACGCGCAGATGATTAAAAAAGGCTTGAAAGCTGGCGCGAAAATTAAAATCGATGTGACACCATTCGACTACGGACGCATCGCTTCGCAGAGTGCGAAACAAGTCATTATTCAAAAAATTCAGGATGCTGAACGCCAGGCGATTTACGCAGAATACACCGATCGCGAAGACGAACTTTTGAATGCTTTGGTGCACCGCGTCGATGGTCGCTTCGTCCATTTGGAATTGGACCGCACCACGGCGATTCTCGAACCGCGCGACCAGATTCCCCGCGAGCGTTATCAGCAAGGTCAGCGCATCAAAGTTTACTTGGAAAAAGTCGAGCTCACGACGCGTGGCTCGATGCTCAAAGTCAGCCGCACGCATCCGAGAATGATTTTCCGCTTGATGGAGCTCGAAATTCCGGAAGTCAGGAATGGCACGGTCGTCGTGAAGAAAATCGCGCGCGAGGCTGGGATTCGCTGCAAAATCGTGGTGGATTCGACTGATGCGAATGTCGATCCAGTCGGCGCGTGCGTCGGTCAACGCGGCGTGCGTATTCAGAATATCACCGACGAGGTGAATGGTGAGCGCATCGATGTGATTGAATTTTCAGAGGATTTCGAGACGATGCTGAAGGAAGTTTTGTCCCCGGCGAAGCTTGATCATTTCGTGAAACACGACGACGAAAAACGCGTCGAAGTCTATGTCGCGGAAGATCAGCGCGCACTCGCGATCGGCAAATCTGGTCAAAATGTGCGACTGGCTGGTGAGATCTTGGGCTGGGATATCGACATTTTGAACACGGCGGAGCTCGCCGGTGAAGTCGCCGTCGAAGATTCCGAAGCCAAAAAACCAGCTGAAGCAGAGACAACCGCCGAAAAAGCTGTTGCCGAAAAATCGGAACCAGCGGAAAAAACTGAGAATTAGTTTAAGCTAACGCCGATGCCAAAAGTTAATCTGAAAAATGTCGTCTGGAAGGAAGGCAAATATTTTGTCGCTCTTTCACTAAACACAAATGTTTCAAGTTTCGGCAAAACGCGAAAAGAAGCCTTGGAAAGTTTGCAAGAAGCTCTTGAGTTATATTTCGAAAACGAAACCAATCTGACTTTCAATAAAGTCGAGCGACCTGATATCGTGCAATCTTCGCTGCAATATGCCTAGCCCAATCCCTTTAAAATTGTTGCTCCGGGTTATCGGAAAAAATGGTTTTGTCTTAATCTCGCAAAAAGGCAGCCATGCAAAATTTCGCAAAAAAAGTAATCCTCCACTCACTACGATTGTCAAAATGAGCGAGAAAGAAATTCCATTTGGTACTTTTCGAGCGATTTTGCAGCAAACTAATCTGACTGAAAAAGATTTCAGAAAATGAAAAAATTCGGAATTCTCGCCTACCCCGCCGGACACTCGCTCTCGCCCGCGATGCATCGAGCGGCGTTTCGCGAACTTGGCATCGATGCGACTTACGATTTTTTTGAAATTCCGCCAGAGCAATTAGCAGAATTTTTCAAAGAAAAAGTACGCACACACGCCATCGACGGACTGTCCGTCTCGATTCCGCACAAAGTCGCGGTCATACCTTTGCTCGACGAGATCGAAGATTCCGCGCGCAAAATCGGCGCAGTGAATACGGTTTTCTGGCGCGATGAAAAACTCGTCGGCGCGAACACTGATTGGCTGGGATTTTTGCAGGCTTTCGACCGACCGATTGAAGATAAAAAGGTCGTGGTCTTGGGTGGCGGCGGCGCGGCACGCGCGCTGGTTTTCGCCCTGCTGGAGAAAAAGTGCGCGGTGACTGTCGTGACACGCGAAGCCTGGGAATTCGAAGCAATCCAAAAAGATTTTGGCAGCGCGACGGATTTCATCACGAACCTCGCGAACTACAATCCCGATATTTTGGTGAATACCACGCCGCTCGGAATGAAAGGCGCTTTCGAGGGCAAAAGCTTCGTTGACCCAAATTGGTTTGTAAGTCATAAACCACTCGTCTTTGACATTGTTTATAATCCACGCGAAACGCAACTTCTGAAAGACGCACGCAGTGCCGGTTGCGAAACGATTGAAGGACTAAAAATGCTGGTCAATCAAGCTGTCGCTCAATTCGAAAAGTTCACCGGCGCAACCGTCAAATTCGAAAAAATGTGGGATGCGGCGCTCGCCGAACTCGCGAAATAAATTTGCAAAAACGAGACTGTCCGAGTAAAATCCGCGCTACTCGCCCGTTTTCATTTCCCGATTTTTTATGGCAAAAACACGCAAATTTATCATTCAGCCGACTGATGACGAGCTGAAGAACTTCCCCAAGGCTGCGCGGGAATTGATCGTGAAAGGTCGCCAGCAGCGTTTTGTCACGCACCAAGAAATTGAATCGGCTCTTCCGCCAATCGAGGAAAATTTGGAATTGCACGACGATTTCGCGGAAGTTTTGCAAAATCTCGGTGTCGAAATTGTCGATCAAAAAAAGTCGATTGACTGGCGCAAGAAGACAACCGGCGATAAAGAGGGCGACACTGAAGATGAGAAAAGCCTGAGAAAAAAGGAGAAAAAAGAGAAAAAATTCACCGACCTGAGTGAGATTGCCGGTGATTCGATTCGCATGTATCTGAGCGAAATCGGACGCGTCCCACTGCTCTCAGCCTCTGAGGAAATCGAGCTGGCGAAACGCATCGCCAAAGGCGACCAAGGTGCGAAGCAGAGTCTCGCTGAGGCGAATCTCCGTCTCGTCGTCTCCATCGCGAAGAAATACATCGGCCGTGGTTTGTCGTTTTTGGATTTGATTCAAGAGGGCTCCATCGGCCTGTTCCGCGCCGTCGAGAAATTCGACCCGAGCCGCGGTTTCAAATTCTCGACTTACGCGACTTGGTGGATTCGCCAAGCCATCACCCGCGCCATCGCCGACCAATCCCGCACGATTCGTATTCCGGTGCACATGGTCGAGACAATCAATAAATTGACGCACACGCAACGACGGTTGGTCCAAGAACTCGGGCGTGAACCGACGGCAGACGAGATCGCGGCGGAAATGGATTTGGATGTGAAGAAAGTCCGCCACATTTTGAAAATCAGCCAAGACATCGTGTCGCTCGAAGCGCCTGTCGGCGCCGAAGAAGATTCGAAATTGGAAGACTTCATCGAGGACGAGCAATCGCTCGCTCCCAATGAAGCTGCCAATCGCCAGCTCATCAACGAAGCCATCGCAGACATGCTGCGTTTCCTCACGCCGCGTGAACGCAAAATTGTCAAAATGCGTTTCGGACTCGGCGACGGCATCGGACACACTCTCGAAGAAGTCGGCAAAGAATTCGGCGTGACCCGCGAGCGCATTCGCCAAATCGAAGCGAAAGTTCTGCAGAAGTTGAAAGATCACCCTGCGGCGAGCCGGATTCGAAATTTCTGAAGAAGCTCGAGATGTTCGATCGCTCACCGCCATTAGAGAATTCAAGCTCTCGCAGGATTGTTCTAAATGAAATCAAAAAGCAGCTTTAAATTATTGCTCAAAGCGAGTGCCTGTGCGAAAATCGCCTTCGCTCAAAATAATTACAGTTCGAACAACTCGAACATTTTGAACAGCTAGAACTTCTTACTCTGTGAATCCCAAAAAAAGCATCCTAACTGTCGCTCCCCACTCGCTCGAAGCTGAACGCGGCGTGCTCGGTAGTCTTTTGATTGATAAAAATGCGATGATTCGTATCGCGGATTTGATTAATGCGGAAGATTTTTACGAGCCGCGCCATGAGAAAATTTACGCTGCGGTTGTCGAACTTTTCGTCAGTCACGCGCCAATCGATCTACTGACGCTATCGCAGAAATTGAGCGACCGGAAAATCTTGAAAGATATCGGCGGACGCGGCTATCTCGCCGAACTGACCGAGGAAACTCCGACCGCGAGCCACATTCACGAGTACGCGAAGATCGTGAAAGAGAAGTCAACGCTGCGCAGATTGCTTTCGACTGGTCGAGAAATTTCCGGCTACGCGCTGGAAGAAGGCGGCGACACAAATATCTTGCTCGAGAAAGCCGAGCAAAGCCTTTTTAAAGTCACGCAAAATCTAATCAAAGATAAATTCATTTCGATTCGTGAGGTGTTGCAATCGCGCTTCGATGAATTTGCCGAGCTGCACGATGCGGAAGACAAAGACGCGATTCGCGGCGTGGCGACCGGTTTTCGCGCAATTGATAATCTGCTTTCCGGCATGAAAGCCGCGGACTTCGTGATTATCGCCGCGCGACCGTCGATGGGTAAGACTGCACTCGCACTGAATATCTCGCAAAATGTCGCGCTTCGTGCCGCCAAAAAAGTCGGCTTCCTCTCGCTCGAAATGTCGCGCGAACAACTCGTCGATCGTATGTTCGCTTCGCTGCTCGGCGTTGATTCTTGGCGCTTGCACAAAGGCAAATTGACCGACGAGGAATTTGCGCGCATCGGCGGCGTGATGGACGAGCTCTCGAAAGCGAATTTTTATATCGACGATTCTGTCGGCTCGAGCGTGATGGAAGTCCGTGCGAAAGCGCGTCGTCTGCAAATGGAAAATGGTCTCGATATTTTGATCGTGGATTATTTGCAATTGATGAGCTGCGAGTCGAATGCTTGGGCGGGCAATCGCGTACAGGAAATTGGTGAGATTTCGCGCAGCCTGAAATCGCTCGCCCGTGAATTGAAAATTCCAATCATCGCACTCAGCCAGCTCAGCCGCGCCGTCGAAAATCGTCCGGGCAAGATTCCGCAGCTCGCCGACCTGCGTGAGTCGGGCGCGATCGAGCAAGATGCCGATGTCGTGATGATGATGTACCGTGAAGATTATTACGAAGAGGATTCCAGCCGTCCGGGTATGACTGACATTTTCATTCGTAAAAATAGAAACGGCCCGACCGGTCGCGCCGAATTAATGTTTAAAAAAGAGCAAATGCGCTTCTTCGACATTGAGAAAGCGAAAAAAGGCGGCTCGGCTCTTTCTGCACCTGCACCAGAATTCGAGACGGCGAATCTGCTTGACGACTTTTGATAGTTAATAGTTCGTAGCTAGTAGTTCATAGTTTTTTTATTAGAAGTTCAAAAACCGCCAAACAGTTGGCAGAAAAAATGTTTTTTAGTTAAACTTTCGCGGATTTTTAAAACTTCGTGGGGCCATCGTCTAGTGGTTAGGACGCCAGGTTTTCATCCTGGTAACAGGGGTTCGATTCCCCTTGGCCCTACCAAACATCAATAAAAAAATAATTTCAGTACTTAAGAGTAATTCCACTTAATGTTGTTTTGTCATACGGATATGAGGAGACATCTACTCCCCAGCTGATACCATTGGTGATGCCATCACTCCAAATAAATCCGCCCGGGTTGTTTTCTGCGCCGAGACTGATGCTTGGCGTAAGCATGTCATCTGTTCCAGCTTGATCGACGATAAGCTTCATCGTGTCAGCCTGTAGTATTAAAGTTCTATTAGTGTCTTTTGCTATCTCGAAAGCCGGGCTGAGTGTGAAAGTGACCGAACCACTTGATGAATTGGTCAGTGTAATGCTGCTCGTAGCTATGGTACTACCACCCTCTTTGAGATAGACGGTTAAGCCATTACCTTGTTCCAAATTAAAACTGCCGTCCGAGCTAAGATTCACAGTCAATGATTCAAGGAGTACTTTGCCATTGTTCGCCGAGACGCTGAATATGAAAATACCGTCCGAAGCAGTAACCGAACGACTTCCGCTTGGGCTACTAGACGAGAGACCTACGGTTGGTTGGCTGACATATAAGTTCTTCTTACATATGCCGTCTTTTTCTTTATATCCATCATCACAGCTTTTAATCGTGCAAGCACTCCATAAGCGTGTGGCAGTATTCCATGTCTGCTCACCAGTTCCGTATTCCACATCACAGCTGCGCACATTCGGCACACAAGCATCATTCTCTACATGATAAATAGCATTACAGCTCGTAAGCACACATGAGCTCCACGATGAGCCATTCCATGTTTGCCGACCTGCCCCATTTTCTATTGTACAATTACGCGGACTAGATGGTTGGTTGATGGTGTTTGAACTACTGGGCTGGCTGTCCGTAGTGGTATTATTAGAATTATCCAACACAGGGTTAATAACATTCGTGATATGTGTCGAGCTATCAATGTAGGTATTCCCAGTGATGAGAGTGTCAACATGCTCTACATGCACGATAGGCATATTGATTGCAGTTTCAATGATAGATGGGCTGAAAGTCTCAACATTGACATTTTTCACGGCGATGCTGCGAAAAATGTTTTCTGCCACGCCACCGCGTGCCATCGCACCTGCTGGCTCGAAATTACTGCCTGTCTCCTCCAATAATCCGCGATCTTTTGCTACTGACACGAATGGTGTATACCACGCATCTTCTTCCGTATCAGCAAAAGGGACAACCGAGACTTGTTCTGGCACAGTGAAACCGTAGACATTTAGAATCATTTTTAAACTCTCTACTTTTGAGACTATGCGTGCCGGCTGGAAAGTACCGTCGGGATAACCTGAAACCCAACCTACTTCTTTAGCGTAGCAGACATATGGTGCAAACCACTCGTTTCCAACATCTGGGAAACAATGGCTGTATTCGTTAGCGTCAGGAGTGATGCCCTGTCCTTCGACCAGTACTTTGATAAGCTCTGCCCTATTGATTCTATTCTGCGGTTTGAATGTGCCATCGCCATAGCCGTTTATCACACCATTTTCTTGTAGATAATCAATGGCAATCTTGTTTGGATTGTTCGCAGCTACATCTGGGAATGCGCTACTCTCCGCAAAAGTAAGAGATGTCGTAAAAATAGTGATTACGGCGAACGATAATATGATGGTGGTGCGGAGAGACATTAGGGTAAAGCGTTAGATATACAGGGCATAAATTAGATCACTAAAAGCCTCAAATCAAATCCGCGAAATTTTGCAGCACCTGCAAACCGACCGCGCCGCTTTTTTCCGGATGGAATTGCACACCCCAAATTTGCTCACGATTCACGACCGCGGGAAAAGCCTGACCGTGCGTCGTCGTCGCTTTCACGATTGAATTATCTTTGGGTTTGGCGAAGTAAGAATGGACGAAATAAAAGGGCGTTTTGGTTTTGATGCCTTTCAGAATTTTCGGCGTTTTGCCGAAATCAACCGGATTCCAGCCGATGTGCGGAATCTTGATGCCGTCGGTAGAAAATTTCTCGACCGAGCCTTCGAAAATTCCAAGACACTCGGTCGCGTCTTCGGCGGATTTTTCGAATAGGATTTGCAGACCGAGACAGATGCCAAGGAATGGCTTCTCTTGAATTTCCTCGCGCAAAACTTCGACTAATCCGGCTTTTTGCAGATTACGCATTGCCGCACCCGCCGCGCCGACGCCCGGGATAATAATCGCATCAGCCTTTTGAATTTTCGCGGGATCGTTTGTCGCCTCATTTTTTAATTTCAAAAAATCGAGCGCCCGCGTCACACTGCGCAAATTCCCCGCGGCATAATCGACGATTGCAATCATAGGAAGTTGATAGCCCCGAAGGGGTCCCTTCGGGATTGTTAGTTTATAGTTTTTAGAATTTTTTTAAGTAAATCTCAAAAATTACGCGAACCCATTCTACCAACTAATAACCACCAGCTAACAACTAACAGGTGCCTTTTGTCGAAGGAATGCGTTTCGCATTCCGCGAATCAATCGCGACTGCTTCACGCAGAGCGCGTGCGAAAGCTTTAAACAAAGCCTCAACTTGGTGGTGCGTCGAGCGCGCATTTTTCGTTTCGAGATAAAGGTTGGCGCGCGCACCATTCACGAAGCCTTCGAAAAAATCCTCGATGACATTCGTCTGTAAATCACCGACCTCTTTCTCGCGAAATTTAATTTTGAAAACGAGCTTCGTGCGATTGGCGAAATCGACTGCCGCAAGCGCGAGTGCTTCGTCCATGGGGAAAGCGAACGCGCCATCACTCCCCGCGCGCATGATGCCAACTTTATTTTTGAGTGCTTGCGCGACAGCCTCACCGAGCACGATGCCGAGGTCTTCAACCAAGTGGTGCTGGTCGACATGCAAGTCTCCGCTCGCTTTGATTTTCAAATCAAAAGAAGCGTGCTTCGCGAGACTCGTCAAAACATGATCGAGAAAGCCAATCGAGGTCGCGATTTTCGAATCGCCTTTGCCGTCCAAATTTAAAACGAGGTCGATTTTCGTCTCACGAGTTTGGCGGGAAATTTTTGCTATTCGAGCCACGGACTTATTTTAAAACTTTTTCTGACTTTTAGGAAACACGACTTCTTTGACAAAGCTAAGTTCTTTTTCGTATGGTTAAGTCTTCTTAATTTTTTTTATGATTGAGAAAGATTACAAGGCAGAAGAAACCGGTCTTCGAAAGTTCCTTTGTACGACGATTGGCAAATTACTAAATAATCCTCCGCCTCCAGAAGAAATTATGAAACAGCTGCTGGCAGTAGAGGCAAAACTCTTAAAAGCTGGTAGTGACTGGAATGAAGAGAAGAGAAAGATTGAGCAACAGGGTTTGTCTACATTGAAACAAGCAGAAATCGAAAAGGCTTTACGACCAGTCAACGCGGCAATCACAAGATATAAAGAAGCAAGCAATGAATATGTGAACATCAAAGCAAAAATGCGCCAAACTGAAATAAGCGACTGTCCAACACAAAAATTTAAAAAGCTAATGCGAGACTTTTTCTTACAAATTTTGCAGGAACCAGCTTTGACGAAGTAAGACTTTTTTTTATAAACTCACACCTAATTTATTAAACCATGGTCGAAGAAGTTATCACCACCGCAACAGCCGAAAAACCAGATTTTTTCGAAGCTATCCGCAAAAAAGTCCTAGTCGCGCTCGGCATTCCGCCGATTCCGGCGGAAATAATTGAGCAATACAAAAACGCAGGACACAGTTTCGACACTGCCGTGAGAGAATTTCAAGATATGATAAAGACACTTAAGGGATATGATTTGTATAACGGCGAAAAACAAGAGATGCCGCCAGAATTAGAAACTGCTCGGATAGCTTATTATCAAGCTCAAGCTGATTATAACCAAGCCGCCAGAATGTTTGGTCCAAACGGCAGATTCGCGCAAAGAAATAAGTTTAAAAACTTAAAGTGGTGGGCTTGAGAGGATTCGAACCTCTGACCTCACGCGTGTGAAGCGTGCGCTCTAACCAACTGAGCTACAAACCCATTTTAAGTATTAAGTATTAAGTATTAAGTATTAAATCATAATTACAACTTATGACTTAATACTTATGATTTATAATTTATAACCTTCTTGATGTCCATCGGGACACTCTAACCAACTGAGGGACGAAGTCCAGCCTTCGGCTCTACAAACCCATTTTAAGTGTTAAGTGTTAAGTGTTAAGTGTCTAAATCGCAATTATGACTTATGACTTATGACTTAATACTTATGTGACTTATGACTTAATACTTATGATTTAATATTTATTCTGCCATCGCCGAGCGTTCGACTCCGACACCCACCCAGCGAACCGGAATGCCGAGAAATTGCTCGATGAACTGAATGTACTTTTGCGCATTCTCGGGTAAGTCGGAAATTTTACGAGCGGCGGAAGTGTCAGCCTGCCAGCCCGGCAAAGTCTCGAAAATCGGTTCGACTTTTTCGTAGTCCTCAATCGTCGCAGGCAGCGAAGAAATCTCTTCACCGTCGAGTAAGTATTTCGTACAAACCTGAATCTCAGGCAAGTCGTTAAGAACATCGAGCTTCGTGAGATTGATTGCGTTCGTGCCATTCAGCCGAGCGGCGAAGCGCGTCGCAACGAGATCCATCCAGCCGCAGCGGCGTGGTCGTCCAGTCGTCGCGCCAAATTCCGCGCCGATCTGGCGAATTTTTTCGCCGAGTTCATTGGTCAATTCCGTCGGAAAAGGTCCCGCGCCGACGCGCGTCGTGTACGCTTTCGCGACACCGATGGAATTGAGATTTTGCGGTGCGACACCGAGACCGGAGAAGATATTGCCGGCCGTCGTCGTGGAGCTCGTGACGAAGGGAAAAGTCCCGAAATCGACATCAAGCAAAGATCCCTGCGCGCCTTCGGCGAGCACGGTTTTGCCATCGGCTAAAGCGTTTTGGAGAATTTCGGAAGTATCGCAAATCATGCCTTCGAGTCTCTCCGCCAGGTCTTCGTAAAGTGTGATTTCGCGTTCGATATTGAATTTGAAAGGCATACCTTCGATCAAATTAATCTCTTCGAGACGCGCGCGCAGCTTCACGGCAAACGATTCGAAATTCAGCAAATCACCCATGCGCAGACTCCGGCGATTCACGCGGTCAGAATAAGCCGGACCAATCCCCCGTTTCGTCGTGCCAATTTTTTTGGCACCGAGTTTCGCTTCCGCCAAACCGTCGAGTTCTTTGTGAAAGTCGAACAAGATGGTCGCGCGGTCGGAAATGAAGAGTCGGTCGGTGAATTTCACGCCCAATTTTTCGAGCTCAGCCATTTCTTCAATCAAAGTCGGCAGATGCACGACGCAACCATTGCCAATCACATTCTTCGTTTGCGGATGCAGCACGCCGGACGGCAGTTGGTGCAGCACGACTTTTTGACCATCGACGACGATTGTGTGTCCGGCATTCGCGCCGCCGCCGAAGCGCGCGACGAATTGCATTTTGCCGGCGAGAATGTCGACGAGTTTGCCTTTGCCTTCGTCACCCCAATTCAGACCGAGGACGGCTGTGAGCTTGCCTGCCGGAGAGGCAGGATTTTGATTTGAATTCATATGGGCATTTTAACACGCAGTTCTTTCTAATTACCGCAGCGAGGATCATCATCAAAAATATCGGTTGGATAATCCGAATTTCGATTAGCTTTTGTCGAGCTTTCTCTGAGAAAAACCTCCATCAATCGTGTAATTTTTTGTCGCCAAGATTGGCGTCTCAGCCAAGCATAAATTTTTTCAACAAGAGCCTGATCCTTCATTAATAATCTCTGATGTTCGGGGATAATTTCCTTTGGGCGATTTGGCTTAGGCATCGTCATTTTTTAAATTAAAAAGCAATCTCATCCTAACAAGTCTTTTGCTAAAATCGCAATCATGTTAATCCAGTTTTTCAATTCGCTCGGTCGCAAAAAAGAAGTCTTCGAGTCACTCGAAAAGAATCGTGTCAAAATTTATTCCTGCGGCCCGACGGTCTATGCCTCACCTCACATTGGCAATTTCCGCGCGTTTATTTTCGCCGATCTCCTGCGCCGCAGTTTGGAATTCCTCGGCTTCGAGGTCGAGAGCGTGATGAATATCACCGATGTCGGACACCTCGTCAGCGATTCGGATTCGGGCGAAGACAAATTGGAAAAAGGCGCAGCGCGCGAAGGCATCTCCCCGCTCGCAATCGCGCGCAAATACGAAAAGGAATTTCTTGATGATTTAGAAAAATTAAACATCGAAAAACCAACCTATCTGCCCCGAGCGAGCGAGCACATCGGCGAGCAAATTGAATTAATTAAAACGCTGGGAAAAAAGGGTTTTACTTACGAGACTTCGGACGGCATTTATTTCGACACCAGCAAATTTGCAAATTACGGTGCGCTCTCCGGTCAGAAAATCGAGGATAAAGAAGCCGGTGCGCGCGTCGCCGTGAAGTCCGAGAAGAGAAATCCGGCCGACTTCGCGCTGTGGAAATTTTGCGTCGGCGAAAATGAAAAACACATCCTCTGCTGGAATTTCGAGAGCGGCAAGCAGCTGTCTGATAAAAATCTCAGATCTGAAGCCGAAACGCGCAAAGCAAAAATCGGTTTCCCAGGCTGGCACATCGAGTGCTCAGCGATGAGCATGAAATATCTCGGCGCGTCGTTCGACATTCACACCGGCGGCGTCGATCACATTCCGGTCCACCATGAGAATGAAATCGCGCAATCGGAAGCTGCGACCGGTCAGAAGTTTGTGAATTTTTGGCTGCACAATGAATTCCTCACGATTGACGGCGGCAAGATGAGCAAAAGCCTCGGCAATCTTTTTACTTTGGCTGACCTCGCCGCGAAAGATTTCGAGCCACTCGCCTTTCGTTATTTCTGCCTGAATTCGAATTATCGCGGCAAGCTGAATTTTTCTTGGGAAGCTTTGCAAAACGCGCAGAATTCGCTTGAGAAATTGCGCAGCGCATTTCAGAAATTACCAAGCACCGGAGCAATCGACCAATTCGAGCTGGAGAAATTTGGCGTCGCGCTCGCCGACGATTTGAATTCGCCGCGCGCACTCGCAGTCGTTTGGGATTATTTGAAAAAGCCGGACGCGAACCAAGCAACTTTGGCGAAATTCGACGAAGTTCTCGGATTCGATTTAGCGCGTGAAGAAGATGCATCGGTCGAGCTTTCTGCAGAGCAGCAAAAATTACTCACCGAACGAGCCACGGCACGCGCTGAAAAAGACTTCGCCAAGTCTGATGAGATTCGCGCCAAATTCGCTGAAATGGGACTAGAAATCGAAGACGCGAAAAGTGGCGAGCAGATTGTGAGAAAGAAAAACTAGGCTTTGACTTCCGCGGGTTTTCCTAAGCTTTGCAAATATTCGATTAAGTCTCCAACTGTGCTTCCTTTCTTGTGAAGGATTTTATAGATTTCCCCTAATTTGACTGCACATGCGAAATGGTCGAAAACATTATTTCCAAATACTGTGGCATAAAAATCGTCAATTTCGCCATCTGAGTCTGCAAGCAATTCAATAAATTCTGTATCTCGGTTTAAATTTTTATGTCTAATCTTGAATCTAGTTAAAATCTCTTCAAGATAGCCCAAAACAATTTTCTCAGAATATTTTTCCAGCTGAATGTTATATGCTTCGTTAACCGCGCACATAATTATCCGATTAATAATATTCCTAATTGTAAGACGCAAAGCCTCAAATTCTTTTCGATTACTCTCAGAAAGAGTAAAACCCTGCTGATTTAACTCTTTCTCTGCTTTTTGCATTGCTTGATCAAGCACTGCTTCGAAATCGAGCCCTGACGCCAAAAGCTTGTAAATCATCTCATGTACATCAGACGCTCTATTATTTATTAAAAAATTTTTTAAATCGAAAGGCTTTTCTCCAGCTGCTTCGGACTTATCATTTGGTTCGCCCATTTTTCATGAATTTAAAAATAAGGTTTGATTTTATCCGAAAAGCTCGTGAAAGCAAATTTGTTAAAATCCGAGAATGAAAATCATCGTCGCAGTTTCGGGCGGAGTGGACTCGGTCGTCTTGCTCGACCTTTTAGCGAAAAAGAAATTAGCTAAGTTTTTGGGACGCAAGTTGCCGAAAATTGAAATCCTGGGCGTCGCGCATTTCAATCACCGCATTCACCGCGAAGCGGATGCGCAGCAGCAATTCGTCAAGCAATTGGCAGCGAAATATCGCCTGCCGTTTTTCACGAAAACTAGTTCGCGCAAAATTAAATCCGAGGCGGAAGCGCGCGCGGCACGCTACGAATTTTTGGAGAAGCTTTGGCAAAAAGAAAAAGCCGACACAATCGCGCTCGCCCACCACGGCGATGATCAGGTCGAGACGATTTTTTTGAATCTGATTCGCGGCTCCGGACTCGCCGGTGCGACCGGGATGACCGAACTCGCGGGAAAAAAGTGGCGACCATTTTTGGAGATTCCGAAAGCGCAAATCGAAGCTTACGCAAAAAAAGCCAAATTAAAATTCGTGGTTGATCCGACGAACAGCGATCCAAATTTTGCGCGGAATTATTTGCGCGCGGAGATTTTGCCGAGAATGCGCCAGCTGAATCCGCGTCTGGACGAAGGCATTCGGCGCTTCGCGAAAATCGCGCGCGAGAATTTGGAGCTGACGAATTTGCTCGCCGCCGAATTTTTGCGCCGAACGGAAAATGCGCAAACCATTCCGCTGCTAGAGTTTGGCGTACTGCCACCTGCCGTCGCGAAGGCGGTCGTGCGCGAAATTTATCTGAAAGAAATCGGTAATTTGCAGAAAATTGAGGAGCGCCATGTCGCCGAAGTTTTAGCATTGGCGCGGAATTCCGCCGGTGGCAAACAGAAAAAATTCGGCGAACTCACTTTCCGGACTGCGAAACTCGCCGGTCAGCGTGTCCTGAGCTGGAAATAGTTTTTGACAGTCGCCAACTTTTTGCTAAAATTCCGCGGCTTTTCGTTTTTTTAATTTATTTTTTGCCTCCTCGAAAGAGATACACACCAGCCGTGCGGATTCCCCGCCCGATCATGAATGAGCGAATCTTCGCGCGCGAAGTGTTCGTGGTCGGTTCAGATGGCGAAAAATTGGGCAAAATGCTGACGAGTGAAGCAGTCGCGAAAGCGAAAGCGGAAGAACTCGATCTCATTCTCGTCGCGCCGAAAGCCATTCCGCCCGTCGCCAAAATTCTCGATTGCGGCAAATGGATGTACGAACAGCAAAAAGCACTCTCGAAAAATAAATCGAGTGGCAAAGCAAAAGAGATGAAAGGCGTGCGACTCGGTGTCCGCATCGCGGAAGGCGATCTCGCCACGCGCGCAAAACAAGGTCGCGATTTCCTCGCCAAAGGTCACAAGCTGCGCGTCGTCCTCCAATTCAAAGGTCGCGAAATGACACACTTCGACCTCGCGCTCGCCAAGATGAAAGAGTTCGCTGCTCGCGTCGATGAAGTCTCGAAGATTGAAGAATTACCTAAAAAAATGGGACGCCAGCTCATCATGATTCTGACTCCCGAAAAGAAGAAAATTATTAACTCACCAGAAAATGAAACTAAAGACTAATCGTTCCGCCGCCAAAAGATTCCGCAAAACCGGAACGGGCAAAATCGTCGGACGCAAAGCTGGTCGCGGTCACCTCCTGATGCAAAAATCCAAGTCGCAGAAGAAGCTCGCGAACAAACCGAAAATCCTCGCGAAAGGCGACGCGAAACGCATTGCGTATTTGCTGCCTAATCTGTAAATTAATTTTAAATTTAAAATTTAAAATTTAAAAAATTCTAAGATTTGATCTTGTTCCAAAATTTAAAACTTAAACTTTAAAATTCATCCCATGAGAGTAAAAGGAGGCACCACCACCCGCGCCCGCCACAAAAAAATCTTAAAGTCGACTAAGGGATATCGCGGTCGTCAGAGGACCAATTTCCGCGTCGCGAAGCAGGCGAATATGAAAGCCGGCGAACACGCCTACATCGGTCGCAAACTGAAAAAACGCACTTACCGCGCGCTTTGGATTCAGCGACTCAATGCTGCAGTCCGCGCCGCTGGACTCACTTATTCGCGCTTCATCGACGGACTGACGAAATCAAAAATCGTCGTGAACCGCAAAAATCTGAGTGAGCTTGCCATCAACGAACCAAAAACTTTTGAGAAATTGGTCGAGGCGGCGAAAGCAAAAGCCAGCTCGCCAGTCCGCAAATAGCTCAAAAGTAAAAACCCCAATGGAAAAACTGGAACTCAAATCGAAAAACGGTTTGAAAATTAGAGTCAGTTTTTTCTTATTCCTTTTTCCTTAATTCTTAATCCTGACCTTGTGAGGCATGCTCTCTTCATCATCGCGCCGGAAAATTTTCGTGACGAGGAGCTTTTCGTGCCACGCGAAATTTTGGAGAAAAATGGAATCGTGACGACCATCGCCTCGACTGAGGCTGGTGTTTGTCACGGAAAATTGGGCGGCGAAGTGGAAGCCGCGATTGGCTTGAATCAAATTAATGTCGAAGATTTCGACGCAATTATTTTCGTCGGCGGCGCTGGTGCGCAAATTTTTTGGCACAATCCTGCCGCACTTTTGATTGCACAAAAAGCCGTCGCGCATGACAAAGTCCTCGCGGCGATTTGCGCCGCGCCGACTATCCTCGCTTTGGCAGAAGTTTTACAAGGTAAAAAGGCGACTGTTTTCTCAGATGAAAATTACGAAAAAATCTTAACCGACCACGGCGCACTACTCAGTAAAAATGAAATTGAAGTCGACGGAAAAATCATCACCGCAAACGGACCAGCCGCCGCCGCAGAGTTCGGCAATAAAATCGTAGCGCTACTTAGATAAAAACTACTTCAGTTATCATCCTAAAAGAGCAATTTCTTTCTAAGCGAAACAAGTTTCGCTGCTTCTTCCGTATCACGGAATTTGCTTCCTATTTTTTTTGCAAGCGAATCAATAGCAAGCAAAGCATCATCGCCGCGATCAAAAATGCGTTTTACCGCTCTTCGTGTTTTCGGGTTTAAACCTTTAACTAAATCCGTTATCTCACTACAAGCATAAATTATTTCTCTTGGAACCCTAGTACAATCGTCAATCATGTCCTAAAAATTAATTAAGACTGGATTTTAGACAGTTTTTTATTTCGCTGCAAATTTCTTTTTCGATTTGCGCTTAAATACCTTTTTGTTTAAAATCCGCGGGCTTAATTTTTCCTAATGCAACAACACACTCTTCACCCGAAAAAAGGTTCGACTCATCGCAGCAAACGACTCGGTATCGGTGACCGCTTCGCCGGTCGCGGCGTGAAAGGTCAGCAAAAACGCGTCGGCGGCAGCTCGAAATTTTCTGCAGCCTTCGAAGGCGGACAAACTTCAATCATCCGCCGCATGCCGAAACTCGGTGGCTTTCGCAATATCAATCGTGTCGAATTTCAGCCAGTCAATACTTCCTCGCTCGAAAAACTCACGATTGACAAAATCTCACGCGAAACTTTGAAAGAAGCTGGGCTGATTCGCTTCAAGAATAAACCAATCAAACTACTCGGTTTCGGTAAGCTGACTAAAAAATTAACTTGCTTCGTGGACGCCGTCTCGGCTTCTGCCAAAAAAGCCATCGAAGCGGCCGGTGGCACAATCCAGCTTCCGGTGAAAAAAGTAGTTGAAAAGAAGGTCAGAAAAGCGGAAGATTCCAAAAAATAATTTTTTGTAATGAATTACTTCAAGAGAATTTTTCAAGCCCCCGATCTGCGCAAGAAAATTCTTTTCACTGTTTTTGCGCTCGTACTGTATCGCGTCATTTCGCATATCACTGTCCCCGGCATCGACCGCGCTGCGCTCGAAGGGATTTTCAAGCAAAATGAATTGCTCGGCGTCTTCTCGATGCTCACCGGCGGAAGTTTGAAAAATTTCTCGATCGTGCTGATGGGACTTACACCATACATCAATGCTTCGATTATCGTGCAGCTCATGACCGTCGTCATTCCACAACTTGAAGAGTTATCGAAGGAGGGCGAACAGGGACGCAACAAAATTAATTCCTACACGCGCTGGCTCGCTTTTCCGCTGGCTTTTTTACAAAGCTACGGCATGATTTTACTTTTGAATAAATCCGCGGGCGGCACGCTCATTCCGGGTATTTCCAATCCGATGGTGATTCTCCCGATCATGCTCACGATTTCCGCCGGTACGATTTTCCTCATGTGGCTGGGTGAAATGATGACGGAAAAAGGTATCGGCAATGGTATTTCGGTTTTGATTTTCGCGTCGATTGTCTCCGGTATTCCATCCGTCCTCGGACAGACACTCGGCATCGCTCAATTCGACCAATCGAAATTAATTCCTTTCGTGATCCTCCTCGCCGTCACCGTCGCACTCACGATCTTCGTCGTACTCGTGACAGAAGGTGCGCGCCAGATTCCGGTAAATTACGGCAGCCGTGCGGGCAGCCGCGGCGCCCAATCCGCGCTCCCAATCCGCATCAATCAAGCCGGCATGATTCCGATCATCTTCTCGGTCTCGCTCGTCACCTTCCCGACCATCATCGCGCAATTCCTACAAAACTCCGCAAATGTGACTGTCAAAACTGTTTCCAATTTTGTCCTCACACATTTGAATGGCTCAGCTCCGGGACTTTTGTACATCGTTTTATATTTGTTTTTCATCATCGCGTTCACTTATTTCTATGTTTCGATTACTTTCGATCCGAAGAAAATTGCTGAGAATATCCAGAAACGCGGTGGCTTCATCCCTGGCATTCGCCCGGGTCGCGAGACTGCCGAATATCTCGGCGGTGTCTCGAGTCGGCTCAATCTCTGGGGTGGACTCTTCCTCGGCTTCGTCGCAGTGCTGCCAATCATTCTCACGAAATTTTTCGCCAGCCAATCTTTCGGCTCCGTGCCGCTCTTGATCTCCGGCGCAGGTCTCATCATCGTCGTCGGTGTCGTGCTGGAATTGATTCGTCAGATCAACGCGCAGCTGATCATGCACGATTACGACAAGTTCAATTAATTCGCTACGATGAATGACGCACCTGAAAATCCAGTCGAAAAGAAGCTCGACGAAGTTTTGAAAGTCCTGCAAAAAATCGAGCAACAGGGTCATCGCAATCCTTGGGGCAGCGGAGCGAAATTTGTAATTTTGAATTTCGCGAAAATCGTCGCTTCGATTTTGACTTTGGTTTTGCTCTGGAAAATCTGGGGCTTAGTCAATGGCATCTCGGGCAATTTTGATTTCCTCCTCGGGAAAATCGGCGATTTGAAGTTTTGGTAAAAAAAATTATCTGCTAAAATTTAACCAGAATGAATAAAGTTCTTGAGCCATCTCGAAAAAAAAGCAGTGTCCCGGCAAATGATGTTAAGGCTCTTTTAGAAGCAGCCAAAAAAATGGAATCATATGCTTCGGAATTACTCAAGAAGATGAAAGAAGAAGATGAAAGATATTCTTGTAGACACTAATATCGTAATTCGAGGAGCATCCAGTCAAAAGTTTTTTGAGAAATTTTTAAATTATTGCAATCTAAAAGGCTTAACTATCGCTATTTGCGATGCAGTTAAGTTTGAATTTCTACGCGGTGCGAATCGTAAAAGCACCAAGGAAGAAATTGAGAAGGCGCTAAATATCTTTAGAACTGAGGATTTTTCAATGCCAATCTCTAAAGATATTTACCTTGATGCAATTACTCTATCCCAACTTTACACACATAAAGGCATACCCTTAAAACAAATTTCTTTTTTGGATTGCGTAATAGGAGCAACCTTAAAAAAGTACGAAAATAAATTACTACTTGCAACAATGGACTTAAATGATTTTCCTTTGTCCATCTTTGACAGAGTAGATATTTTCACATTTGATGATGGCGAAGTAAGTGTAGTCGGTATTTATAAGTTCAACTGTGAAAAATTTGAGAAAGTCCTAGCTAATTTTAATAAATCGTAAGTTGCCTTTACGCCATGAGACAAAAAGAAATTTTGTAGATTTAAATCTACAAAGTGTTTAGTTCCCTATGAATTCAGCCTTATTTTCATTGTGCTCTTCGAGTGTCCGCGCGAAGTGAATCTCGCCATCGGCGTCGTGCAGATAGTACCAGTATTCATTTGACTCAGGATGTAGTGCCGCCGCGATGGCTGAGCGGCTCGGTGAGCAGATTGGTGTCGGCGGCAGCCCGCGATTGATGCGCGTGTTGTAGGGCGAATCAAGCTCGAAATCTACCGTGAATAAGTTTTCACGATGACCGAGAATGTAAAAAAGTGTCGAGTCGGCGTAAAGTCCCATGCCGCTTTCGATACGCCGCCAGAGAATATCGGCAACCTTCGCGCGATTCGCTTCAGAATTTTCTTCTAGCTCGACGATCGAAGCCATCGTGAGAATTTCGTGCAGCGAGTATTTCGAGTTCGCCGCATCGAAACCAAGCTCATGTAAATTATTTTCCATCGCAGTCAGCATCCGTGCGACGAGATCCTCGACGGAGAAATTATCCGGATCGATTTTGTAAGTCGCCGGAAAAAGATAACCCTCGAGACTCGCGACCGTCCGACCAGAGAGCATGCTCGACGGTTCGATTTCCGCACCGCCCGAGCGCACGAAATTCGAAAATTCGCCCGGCTGAATCAAACCGAGCTCGACTAATTTCGCGTCAATCTCAGCGGAATTCCAGCCTTCCAAAATCGTGAGCGAAACTTGCGCGACTTCACCAGCTTGCAAAATTTCCGCGACTTCGGGAATCGTCTCTCCGCCGTGAAATGTGAAATGTCCGGCTTCGACTTTGGTATCGAGCTGATTTTGCGCGAGGTATTTCGTGAGCGCCCAAGCCTCGTCGACCACGCCAATTTCCGCGAGCCGCGTCGTGACACTTTTCAAGCTTTCACCAGTTTCAATCACGAAATCAACCGTCGCCTGATTCACGCTCGGTCTGGCGAGCAGCGCCGGATAATAGACGAACTGGCGATAGACGAAAAGCGCAACCAGTAAAGTGAGAGCAATTCCGACTAGCTGCGTCAGAATTTTTTTAAATTTAAATTGCATCAGAAAAAATTAATCTTGCGGAGCAGCGCCGCCACCCAGCATGCCCTGCATGTCCGCCATCACGCCTTTCATTTTTTCCGCTGCGATTTCCTGCGCTTTTTTGATTGCCTTGTTTCCGGCTGAAACGAGCGCCGCTTCCAATTTTTCGGCGTTTTCTGGCGTCTTCATGACATCCGGAATTTTGGTGGAAATCATTTCCATCTCGCCATTCACCGTGACAAAAACTCCGTCCGTCTCGGCTTCGACATGGATGTTCGCGAGCTCTTTTTTAATCTGCTTTGCCTGTTTTTGCAGCTTGTACATGTCACGCGCTTGTCCGAACATTCCCATTTGATTGAAATTAAAGCCCGAAAATTTTAGCCTAAATCTCGAGGATAAGAAAGCTTCTCGAATTTTTTTGACGAATCAAGATTCTCGTTTTAAAATCGAAGACTTATAACTTTAAAAAATGCTTAAAAAAGCAACCATTGAAAAAGAAGCGAGCGGAGAAGATCAAATTCCAGAAAATATCACGATAACCATTCAAGCAGCTGAACAGCAACTTGCCGAGATTAAAAGAAAAATAGAGGCAAAAGAATTAAGCTTCCCGAATCTTTCGGAATTAGCCCATTCTTTGAACTCCAAAATTAATCAAGAGCTCAAAAGGATTCATGCTGATAGCCAACAAGGCGAACCCAATAATGTGCTCCTAGTTCTAAGCGGGATACAAAAAGATTTGGCAAAACTGGTCGCGAGGGAATCAACGATGAAATTATTGAAAAATAAAAAATTTTTCAGAACAATGGCGAAGATAGTTCTTACTCTTAATTTAGAAGGCAAGAAAGGTAAATCATAATTTGCGTAAAAAAAACTTTTCCCGTAAAATCTCGGCACTTTTGCGGCGGATCGGGTCACTCCTCCCGAAGCGAACCCGCAAAAAAATTTAACCCCCCAAGGATGAATAACACTGACGATCTCCGCCGCTTACTCGCGGCTGGTCTCCACTTCGGTCACAAAACTGCCAAGTGGAATCCGAAAATGGCGCCGTTTTTGTTCGGCTCGAAAAACGGCATGCACATCTTCGACCTCGAAAAAACCGCAGCCGGACTTACCGCGGCGATGAATTTTCTCGAAAAATCAGCCAGTGAAAAGAAAGTGATTTTGCTCGTTTCGACGAAGCAGCAGACACTCGAAAGTCTCCCCGATCTCGCACTCGCACTCGCCTGCCCTTATGTCACAGTCAAGTGGTTCGGCGGCTTGCTCACCAATTGGCAGACGACGAAAGAAAGAATCCGCCAACTGCGCGACCTCAAAAGAGAACGCGACGAGACTGCTTTCTCACGCTATTTGAAAAAGGAACGCACGCAGAAATTGAAGCAAATCGAGAAACTCGAGAGCTGGCTCTCCGGTATCGAAACTCTGGAAAAGAAACCGGATGTCGTCTTCGTGCTCGACACCGTCCGCGACAAACTCGCCGTCCGTGAAGCCAAGAAATGTGGCATCCCGGTCGTCGCTGTTTGTGATTCGAATGCTGATCCGGATTTCGTCGACTACCCGATTCCAGCGAATGACGATGCTGTGAAAGCGATTCAATTGATCTTGAACGAAGTCCACGACGCAATCGAGCGCGGACAGAAAAAACCGGCAGAAGTGAAAACTAAGACAGTTGCCGAGAAATAATTTAAAATTTCTCTGTAATTAACCACCCGAAAATGAACGACGAAAATCGCAACCCCGCAGATCCGAATCCGCCGGTCGAACCACATCTAGTCGAGCCGATTTATAATCCAGACGCGCCGATTCCAGCTCCTGCTGAAAAAATTCCAGTCGCGCCGATAGAAATCCCGACTGAGCCAATCGAGTCACAGCTAGCCGAACCGATTTATAACTCAAATGTGCCAAACCCAACTCCTGCTGCGCCAGTCGAAGATCATGGGAGCTTTCAGATTCCAGTCGTCGAGACAGAGCCCGTCGTGGAAACTCCAGCCAAACCAGTGGAAACACCAGTGGCTGAAGCCCTGATAGAACCAACTTTCGAACCGGCCGCCGAAATTGAGATGCCGGAAGAAGAAATTATCGTCGGTGCGCCAAGTCGCCCAGGCGACAAACCGGAAAAACCCGAGAGCGAATTCGCTCCGCAAAACTACGCGCCGACAACTCCTGCGACTAGTGTCGCGAACAGCACGCCGAAAAATAAAACCGGCTTCCGTCCGGATGGCGTCACGCCTCTCGACCCTGAGGAGAAAATTTTCGCAGCCATCGGCTACATTTCTTTCCTCGCTTTTCTGCCACTCATCACCCGCCGCGATTCGGAATTTGCGCAACATCACGCTTGGCAGGCAGTCGTAGTCTTCCTCGGATTTTTGTTTTTATTAATTTTTGGCGGTTTCCTGGGTCTCGCCGGATTCATTTCCTTCCTGATGGTCATCGAATTCATCGGCGGTTTCTTGTTCGCCTACAAGGGCGATTGGTTCAAAATTCCGGTCGTTTATGATCTTTCTTTGAAGCTGAGAGAGAAGATGCCGCCACAAAATCCGCCGGCTGCCAACACTCCTAGCGCGAATTGATTCGCTAAGATAAGTTTTATTTTTTTAATTATTTTTCAAAATGGCTGAAATCACTGCCGCTCTCGTGAAAGAGCTCCGCGATGCGACTGGCATCGCCATGCTGAAATGCAAAAAAGCACTCGAGGAGTCAGATGGTGACCTCGAAAAAGCGCGCGATATTCTACGCAAAGCTGGCGAATCGGACGCGGCGAAACGCGCCGAGCGTTCGGTTTGTGAAGGTGTCGTCGCGATCAAAATTTCGGCTGACGAAAAGAAAGCGGTCGCGCTCCAACTTTTTTGCGAGACTGATTTCGTCGCGAAGAACTCCGAATTCATCGCGCTCGCTGATGCACTCGCGGCAGACGCGCTCGCTGGGGCAGATGTCGTGAATTCCGGTAAAGAGAAAATTACAGCCGCGATTCAGAAGAATGGCGAGAATATCAAAATCGGCGAAGTTCAAATCGTCGAGGCCGCGACGGTCGCAAGCTATCTCCATTCGAATAAAAAAATCGGTGTGCTAGTCGCCGGCTCAGGTAAGTCGGAGATCTTGAGCGACATCGCGATGCAAATCGCCGCGATGAATCCGAGTGTAATTTCGCCGGACGAAGTCGCGACCGAGGAGGTTGCCAAAGAAACTGAGATCCAAAAAGAAATTCTCGCGAAAGAAGGCAAACCGGCTGAGATGATTGAAAAGATTTTGGCGGGCAAGCTGCGTAAATTCCGCGAAGAAAAAAGCCTGCTAAAACAGTCTTTCGTGAAAGATTCGTCGAAAACCGTCGAGCAATTCTTGGCAGAAAATTCCGCGAAGGTAGAGAAATTTGTCCGACTCGCGGTTTAATTTTCGAAGGAATATCCCGAAGGAACATAAAGATAATAAAGAGCCTGAAAGAGCTGTAAGGATATTTTTTGGAACCCTAAATTGAAGTAGTAATTCCTTACTCCTTACTCCTTACTCCTTACTCCTTACTCCTTACTCCTTACTCCTTACTCCTTAGTTCTTAATTCTTAATTCTTAATTCTTAGTTCTTATTCAAAGACTTTCCACCAATCGCGCAGCTCTGCGGCGGTGAGTTGTCCTGCCGCCGTCGCGTGTTTTTTGTCGAGCGGCGCGAACATCCCGAGTCCGCCGATGAGCGGCGTAATCACGCGCGTCGGCTCACCCGGCTCACCCATCGCGATGGTGAGAAATTGTTTTTTGCGTTTCGCCAGCTCCCAGGAAATTTGGAAAATCGGCGAGCAGTCGTCGAACGATTTGGCGGTGCCGACTAGCTTAATCACATCAGCCTTCATTTTGGCGGCTTTTTCAGCCAATTTACGCAGCTGTTCGATCTTCGGCATTTTGGCGAAATCATGAAATGACAGAATTAATTTCGTCTTGCTGGAATTTTTCTGGAAATCACGCACGAGCGCGACCGGCGTGTCGAGCGCGAGATCGACGAAAGTCGCACCCGCCGCCGCGGCAAGCTTGAGCAATTCGACGCGCTTCTTATCACCAAGTCGCGATAGTCCGCCGTCTTTTCGTGTTTTCAAGTTGACGATGGTCGGCTTCTGCACCGCTGCCAGAATTTTCTGAATTTTGGATTCATCGAGCGCTTTGATTTTGTCGAGCCAAATCTCGATCAAATCAGCCGGGTCCTGCGCATCGAGAATTTGCCGCTCGAAATCAGCGACCGACACTGGTCGCAGTGGCACGATAATTTTCGGGTTCAGCATTTTCGCAAGAGGGTGAATTTTGGTAATTCCGCGGAAATCTCGAGCCAAACTTTCGAACGCTGACCACCGTGCGCCTCAGAGATTTCGGTCAGTTTTTCGTCGAAAATTTTTGTGATTTGGAATTTTTGAATCGCGCCACCCGGCGGCATTGCCTCAATTTTAGCACCTTTTTTGAAGTGATTTTTTGGCATCAGCAGAATTCTGCCCTGTAAACTTTTTTCCACCAAGCCAAGAAAATTTTGGGGATTTTCCGCCGCGGATCGTTCGAAATTTTGCAGATTTTGCAGCGTGCCGTCGAAAAATCCGAGCGTAAAATCGCGGTTGCCCGTCGTCCGAATTTCGCGCCACAAGCTCGGATCAAATTTCCGACCAGCGGTGCAATCATCGAGCGCCTGACGGTAGGCGCGTGTAATCGTCGCGAGATAACCGAGCGATTTATTGCGACCTTCAATTTTAAACGAGCAAATACCAAGCTTCGCGAGCTGCGGAATTTTTTCAATCAAAGCGAGATCGCGCGAATTCAAAATATAACTCCCCTGCGCATCTTCCTCGATGGGAAAAAATTCGCCCGGGCGTTTTTCCTCAACAAGCGAATACTGCCAACGGCACGGCTGCGCGCACTGCCCGCGATTCGCGTCGCGTCCGGCGAGAAAGTTGGAAAGTAGGCAGCGACCCGAGTAAGACATGCAAATCGCACCGTGCACGAAAACTTCGAATTCCATCTTCGGATTCGCCGCCACGATTTTTTTCGTCTCGGCGAAAGACAGCTCGCGCGCGAGAATCACGCGTGAAACGCCGAGTTTTCGCCACATCTGAACAGTGCGTGAATTAACTGAATTCGCCTGTACTGATAGATGTTTCGCGACTTTGGGAAAAAATTTTTGCAAAGTTGCGAGCACGCCGAGGTCGGAAAAAATGAAAGCATTCGGCGGCGTCGCTTGTAGTTTGGCGAGAAAATTTTCCAATTTTTTAAATTCGGAATCGCGCGGAAAGGTGTTGGTCGTGAGGTAAATTTTCTTTTTCGCCGCGCGGCAAATTTTGATGGCCTGCCGAATTTCGGAAATGCCAAATTTATTTTCGCCGACTCGCAACGAAAAATCCGGCGTGCCGAGATAGACCGCATCCGCTCCGAAAGCGAGCGCTGTGCGCAATTTTTCGAGATCGCCCGCAGGCGCGAGTAATTCAGTGGAATTGTTCAAAATGTTCTAATTGTTATAAGTGTTCTAGCTGTCGAACCAGCGCAGCCAGCAAACAATTCGAACGGAAAGTATTTTAAACTAAGTCGCGCTAAAATTTCGGAATGCTGAATTGGGAAAAATTTCCGCGTCCGATTCTCGCGCTCGCGCCGATGGCGGGTTACACCGACTCGGCTTTTCGGCAGCTCATTCGCAGTTTTTCGAAAAATGTAATTCTCTGGAGCGAATTCGTCTCGGCTGATGCGCTGAAATTCGATTCGCAGAGGTCGAAGCAAATGCTGTCTTTCGCGAAAAAAGAACAGCCTTTCGTCGCGCAGATTTTCGGGAAACGACCGGAGAGCTTCATCGAAGCCGCGAAATTCGTCGAGTCGATCGGCGCGGTCGGCGTCGATCTGAATTTCGGCTGCCCTGCGAAGAAAGTCGTGAATTCCGACCACGGCTCGGCGTTGCTCAAAAATCCGAAACTCGCGAGCGAAATAATTTCCGCAGTCGCGCACTCGGTCAAAATTCCGACGAGTGTGAAAATGCGCCTCGGTATCGCGGATGCTGCAAATTTGGAAAGCTTCGCCAAAATGGTCGAAGACTCTGGCGCGCAGCTGCTCACGATTCACGGCCGGACGGCAAAACAAATGTACCGCGGTGAAGCGGATTTCGCGCCAATTTATCGCGTAAAAAAAATTCTGAAAATTCCGGTGCTGGGAAATGGTGACATCGATTCGGCGGACAAATTTTTCGCGCAGCTCGGCAATCTCGATGGACTGATGATCGGTCGCGCCGCCGTCACGAATCCCTGGATTTTTCGGGAAATTGAGAATCGACTCGCCGGCAAAATCTCGCGCACGCCGAAAACTTTGGCAGGTAAAATTCCGACGATTTTGCGCCACGCCCAATTGATGATTCAAGAAAAAGGTGAGCAACGCGGCATGCTCGAGATGCGCAAATTCTCCGCGAATTATGTGCGCGGCGAACCCGGCGCGAAAATTTTGCGAGCCAAATTGGTGCGCGTCGAGAAACTCAGCGAGCTCGAAAAAATCCTCGCGAAAAGATAATTTAGGCTAAATATAAATTTGATTTTGGAGTCAAAATAATGTATAATATATGCGAACCGTTACTAAGAAATGCTCTTTGAAATTACGGAATCTTGAGGCGCAAGTGGTGATGATCTAAAAATAATCGATTATCGCCGATTGTGCCTTAAGCTTCACATAGTAGTAATAAGTCTGGTTATAAACTTTCCCAAAGGTTTATGGTCACTATTAACTCGCTCTAAACGGGCTTGGTGTTTAGAGAGAAGTAATAGACAGATTATAAGTTAAGGTAACTTAATTTATAGGAGATTAATACAGTAATGTTTTATTTTTTACTCTAAGCTCTCATCTGATACTGAAAATACTGTTTGAAACTTGAGGCTTTTTTATTGTGTAAAATTTTTCACAATTAAAAAGGCTAAAGCGGGTAAAATGAGCGAAATGCCAGCACCTCAAAAAACACGTCCTAAGTGTAGTCGAAAGATTCTCGAACTCGTCGCGCACTTTCGCGAAGCCAAAAATCACAAAATGGTGGAAACGGTTTTGCGCCAGCAGTTTCTCGACAAGTTTTTCGTGGAGCTGGGGTGGGATGTGACAAACAACGCGGGCAAAATCGGGCGCGAAATGGAAGTGGATCTCGAACAAAGTATCGAGACGCGCGAAGGTCGGACGGAGCACAAACGCGCGCCGGATTACTCTTTTCGCGTGGATGGGAAGACGAAATTTTTCGTCGAAGCGAAAAAGCCGTCGGTGGATATTCTGGGTGGCATTGGTCCGGCGTACCAAGTCCGGCGCTACGGCTGGTCGGCAAAGCTCGGGGTTTCGATTCTCACGGATTTTGAGGAGTTCGCGGTTTACGATTGTCGGGTGAAGCCGAAGGCAGGCGACAAAGCGAGTGTGGCGCGGCTTTTTTATTGTACTTTCGAAGAATACGCGGAACGGTGGGAGGAGATTGCGGGACTCTTTTCGCGGGAAGCCGTACACGCCGGCAAGCTGGACGCATTCATCGGCGCGGGGAAGAAAAAAGGCGTAGTGGCAGTGAACGATGATTTCCTACACACGATCGAAAGCTGGCGCGACGAACTCGCGCGACATCTCGCGGTGCGCAATCCGGAGCTTTCGCAGGACGAGCTGAATTTCGCGGTGACAAAAATAATCGACCGAATCATCTTCCTCCGCATCGCGGAAGATCGGAATATCGAAAATGAAGGCACACTCCAAAGAATTGCCGAGCGCGATGGTACTTACGCGGAGCTGAAAAAGCATTTCACCAAAGCGGACGAAAAGTACAACTCGGGACTTTTTCATTTCCGAGCGGAGCCGGGCGTAACCGAGGGAATCGATACGATCACGCCGAAATTACAAATCGACGACGGGATTTTGAAAAAAATCATCAACGAACTCTATTTCCCGCGGAGCGAATACGAATTCTCCGTGATGCCAGCGGACATCCTCGGGCAAGTGTACGAGCAATTCCTCGGCAAAGTGATCCGACTCACGGACGGTCACCGCGCGAAGGTGGAGGAAAAACCGGAGGTGCGCAAAGCGGGCGGAGTGTATTACACGCCGGAATACATCGTGGATTACATCGTACAGAATACGGTGGGAAAATTATGTGAAAGCAAAACGCCAAAGCAGATTGCGGAATTAAAAATCGTCGATCCTGCGTGCGGCTCGGGTTCTTTTCTCATCGGCGCGTATCAGTATTTGCTCGACTGGCATTTGGAGTACTACACGAAACATCTGAAAACTTATGCCGACAAATTGTATTCCGTGAAGGGTAAGAAATATCTGACAATCGCGGAGCGGAAAAGGATTTTGTTGAATAATATTTACGGGGTGGATATCGATGCGAACGCGGTGGAGGTGACGAAGTTGTCTCTACTTCTCAAAACTCTCGAGGGTGAGGTTCAGCCGTCGCTTTTCCACGAGCGGGTTTTGCCGGATCTCTCGCGCAATATCCAATGCGGCAACTCGCTAATTGGCACGGACTTTCACGTGGCGAGTTTGTTTGCAGAAGATGATGTGGGGCGGATGAAGGTGAATGCGTTTGATTGGGAGGCGGGATTTCCGGAGGTGTTTGCGCAAGGTGGCTTTGATGCGGTGATTGGGAATCCGCCGTATATCAGAGCGAGAGAATTACCAGTCGAACAAAAAATGTATTTCGAAGCTAATTATTCGACGGCAAAAAATCAGTACGACATTTACGCTGTTTTTATCGAAAAATCTTTGGGTTTAGTTAAACCAAACGGTTTAGTTTCTTTCATCACTCCAAATAAGTTTTTAGTAGCTCAATATGGTTTTGAATTAAGAAAGTTTATTTGTGAAAACTCTAAACTAATTGATTTTCAAGATCACTCGAAAAAAGATATCTTTGGTGGTGTGAGTGTTTATCCGATTGTTTTTGTTTTGCAGCAAGGACGAAGCGCAAAAAAATGCGGTGACAATTTTGATTTACTTCAAGTTTTTGGTTTTAAAAAAGAGGATATTGTGATTCAGCGAATGAAAAAAGCTGAATTAAGCCTTGGCGATGTTTGCACAATCAAAGAGGCGGTTCACACGGGTAATATTCGCGAAAAACTGATTTGCGATAACAAAAGAAATGCAAATTGTTTTAAGTTATTACGAGGTCAAGATTGCAATCGCTACACGATAAAATGGGCTGGCTTGTGGGTTGATTATTCGGTCACTCCGAATAAAAGTAAAAAGGAATATGCAAATTTAATCGACAAATCTCACTTTGAGGGAGAAAAATTATTTTTGCGCGAGATTGCGTTGAGACCATCTGCAGTCTTTGATGACGAGAATTATTTTTCGTTGAACAAGGCTTATGTTTTAAAGAAAAAATCTGATTGCGAGCTTCCGCTCAAATATATTCTCGGAGTGATTAATTCAAAAGCGGCTGAATATTTCTTTGAGAAAGAGTTTGGCGATATTCGCGTGAGCGGTGGCTATCTCCAATTTAAAAAACAATTTTCTTCTCAAATTCCAATTCCGACCTCTTCAAAATCCCAACACGATCGTGTTGTCGCTCTCGTGGAGCAGATGCTCGCGCTCCAGAAAAAACTTCCCGCTCTCACGCTCCCGCACGACCGCGAGTCGCTGTCTCGGCAGATTGCCGCGACGGATCGGCAGATTGATGAGCTGGTTTTTGAGTTGTATGGGTTGAGTGAGGAGGAACGGAAAGTGGTTTTAAATTCTTAAATTTATTTTTTAAATATGAGCAATTTAGATAAAACTTATTTTTCGGAGATTTTCAATGTCGATCATTCTATAGTGGAAAGTTATGGAGCGTTAGACATATCGCTTGTATGTGATAATCCGGCTTTTGTCGATCCGTTTCTTATTTTCGCAAATCCGGAATATAAAAATCTTCATGACTTTATTATTGAATATTTAAAATTTTTAAGGGATTTATCGCAAAAGAGTGACTCATTGGATTTAGAAGATGGTATTTTTAAACACTATTATAAATTTCCTGAGGTAAAAGAGGTTTGGCTAGGGTACTCTGCCATTGGTAATGCCGGCTTAGGTAATTCCAAAGTATTTGCAGATTCTTTGTATAGAAATTTAAATAAAATTTTTTCTAATTTCGGCAAAGAAAAAGAAGGAATAACAAAATCTCAACATCTCGAGAAGCTTTGTCTGATTGAAGAAGGCATAGGTGTTGACAAGATAAGTGATTTTACGATCAACTTGATAAAAGAGTTTTTTTTACGATACACAGAAAAATTTGCACAAAAACATATCGACAAAAGTCTTCTAAAAGAATTTGCAGTCCCCAAGGTATCATTTGATTTTGAAAATCAAATTTGGAAAGGAAGTAAATTCATTCTGCCTTACATTACAAGAAATGGAAAAGAACAATTCGTTCTTTTGGTGCCGAAAGACATAATTGCAAAGTATGATACTTGGATTTCAAGAAACGATTTTCTGAAAAACGATACGAGCATTTTCGCCTCTATTGAAAATGACGAAATTAGGGCAAAAATAAATAAATATTTTAATGATCAACTGAATATTAAAATTACTAAACATGGACAAGAAAAAGATTTTTCTAAAAAAAGCAGGAAGGGGGCTTTGCAAAAGACGATGCGAGAGTTCCCTGCGATTGTTGACTACTACATAAGATATAAAGAGTCAGAAGAAGACAAGGCATTAGAAAATAATTTGTTGGATGCCGAAAACGTCGATTTGTATTTAGATGTTGCGAACATCAAAAGAGAATTAAGAAAAAGGAAATTTGGGAAAATTACGGTTATTGATGACTGCATCCAGAGAATTTTATTTTTCAAACAAACACTGGAATCGAATAGTAATTCTTTATACCTTAAAGAGAAATCGTTACAAGAAAAGCAGTTGCAATTGATGTTTAAGAATGCAACTTACGGATCACTCTTTGATTATAATTCAGAAGTTAATAATGGAAGAGGTCCAATAGATTTTATTGTCTCGTTTGGGATAAATGAAAAAATTGGAATAGAGTTTAAATTAGCCTCTAATAGCAAACTAAAACAAAATTTATTAAACCAAGGGAAAGTTTATCAGGATGATTCTAATCTTAAACATGTAATAAAAGTTATTTTCTTTTTTTCAAATCAAGATTTAGAAGCGATACAAAAAGTGTTAAGTGTACTTAAAAAAAGTGTTGATAATCGTGAAATTTTTCTGATTGATTGTAGAAAAAAAGAATCTGCATCTAATCAAAAATGAACTCTTGCTTCCAAATTTAAATCTTCCACCCACCCCTTCCTCCTCTTCTCGCCGAGGCCCGGCTGACATCGTAATTTTCCGACGAAATATAACCCCGCGATTCATCATCGCCGGTCCATCCGATTGAAAAATTTTTATCGAGATTTTTTGGTTGCGGGGGTGGGAATTGAACCCACGACCTTCGGGTTATGAGCCCGACGAGCTACCACTGCTCCACCCCGCGACGAGGTCATGATTTTAAACTATCCCTTCAGAAAATCAAAAATCTGGTTGGCAGAATCTGTGCGACCGAGTGGCATGATGTGCACGCCGTCGAGACGGTCTTTTAATTTTGCCAAAAGTTCAATCGCTAGCTCTGCGCCACAATTTTCGTCGGCGGCTAATTGCGCCAAAACAGCTTGCGGAATCGTCACGCCGTGCACTTTGGAATTGAAATACTCGGCGACTTTCAAACTTTTGAGCGGCATGATGCCGAGCAAAATCGGAATCTGAATCCCCGCCTGCTTCACGCCATCGAGAAATTTTTCCGCGGTCGCGAAATCGAAAACCGGCTGTGTCTGCACGAAGTGCGCCCCCGCCGCTTCTTTCTCTTTCAAATATTCAATCTGACCATCCACATTTGGATTCGCGGCGACCGCTATTTTCAAAACAGTCGGTGATTTGATTGGCTTACCGAGAAATTCGCCGGAATTCAAATCGCGAATCAACTCAGTCAAACCAGGCGCCCGAATTTCGAAAACATTCTTCGCGCCGGCATCGCCTGAGAGCGCGAGAATTCCGTCAACTCCGAGATTCGCCGCACCCAAAATTTTTTGCGCCAAGCCAAGCTTGGTCGAATCACGACAAGTCAGATGTGCAATCGTCGGAATCCCCGTCGCCTCACGAATGCGAAAAGCCAAAACAATCGGATCAATCGTGAGTCGCCCGAGAATGCCGTCGGGGATATTGAGCGCATCGGCGCGTAAATTTTTCGCCTCAGCGACAATCGCCGAGACATCGCTCCCGGCGAGCGAACTCACTTCGACAGTGACGGGAAAATTACTTAAATTAAGCATTTCCTGAATTTTAGCAGAATTCAAATTTAATTTGTTCCATGTTCCATGCTGAATGTTCCATGTTCAGACGCGGACCCAATTCATCCCACCGAGATTTTTCGCGAGACCTTTCATCTCGAGTAGCGAGAGAATCGCCGAAGCCTCGCTCGCGGTCATCCCCGACTCGCGCGAAATCTCGTCGGCGTGGCGCGCCGTTTTTTGCAGAATTTTCAAGAGCACAGTTTCTTCCGCCGAATCAGCGATGATCTCGCGCATTTTGATTTTCTCGGGTAAGTCGCGCAATTCCAAAGTGTCGAGTACATCCGCCGCCGAAGTAATCGGCTGCGCCTCACCTCGCTGAATCAGCTGAATCGCGCCAACTGAATTCTCGGAAAAAATCGAGCCCGGCACAGCGAAAACTTCACGCCCAAATTCATTCGCCAGTGACGCAGTAATGAGACTCCCCGACTTTTCGCGACCTTCGGTGACGACGGTGCCGCGCGCCAGTCCTGCGATGATGCGATTACGCAGTGGGAAATTATAGGCATTCGGCGGCGTACCGATGGGAAATTCAGAAATAATCGCGCCACCTTTACGCAAAATTTCTTCGCCGAGATTTTTGTTGCGCGGTGGATAAATCGCCTCGATGCCATTGCCGAGCACCGCGACCGTCCGACCACCGACCTCGAGCGCCGCCGCGTGTGCCGTCGCATCCGCACCGAGCGCGAGTCCGGAAACGATTGAAATACCGGCGACTGCGAGATCGCGCGCAATTTCGTGCGTCGCCTGCCGACCGTAATTCGTGAGAATGCGTGAGCCGACGACCGCGATTGCGAAGTCATCGGCTGGAGTCGGGAATTCTCCGCGGACTAATAAAACTGGCGGCGGGTCAAAAATTTCACGCAACAATTTCGGATACTTCTCCGAAGTGATCGGCAAAACTTGCGCACCGACTTTTTGTAATTTGGCAAAAATTTCATCCGGATCAATTTTTTCTTTCTCGCTGAAAATCTCAGAAACTGCCTTAAATTCCAGCCCCGCCCTTTGCCAGTCGTGCCGCGAACCTTTCCAGATTCTTTCCGCGTCATTTTCGAAAAACTGCAAAAGCCGTCCGAAACGCAGCGGTGTGATTTTTTCAAGCGAATTCAGTGCGGCGAAGTGTTTCTCCACCACCTAATTTTAGCCGAAAAAATTATAAATTCTTGAAATTCGCAGGCAATTTTTGAATAATCATCCGTTTCCCTGTGAATTTTTTACTATATTTAATCCTCAGTTTTTCATTTTCTTGTTTTATGTTTTCAGCTATTTCTTTGGCTCTGTCTGATTTTTCATAATCAGCAATAATATCGAAAAGTGCTTCTGCTTCGCCACCAGCATTAATCTTGGCAAAAAGACTGCTGCGCATATGATCCAATTCTGAAAATTGCAAAATCAGCTTTGAATAAAAATGATTCATATCTTTTTCTGCAATCTCAAGTATTTTTGCTAAGTCGCCATTTGTAAGATCACTCTCCTTTTTTCTTTTCAGCTCGTGAGCAACATAACTGTCTCTAATATTACGAAGTTGCTCTATGAGTCTTGTTTCATCAGGATTATACTTTCTTTTTGTAATTTTATGGTCGATGCTTTTTATTGAACAAATAGAAACAACATCCGGGCTAGTGTCAAAAAATTTAGCCAACTGTAAAACGCAATAGTTGAAATGCGCTGCTACTGTTGACTTAAAAAATCTTTCAAGAGACTTAAAAACCTGGTCATTTTTAAGCTCCTTAGATTTAAGAACTTCATAAATATTGTAAGATGAAGATGCTGCGTTTAACATTCCCCTAAGTTGAAGAAGTATTTCTTCGGCATCTTTCAGATAAATTTTTTCCAAATTACAAGTTCTTGAAATTCGCGCGGATGAAACGCGTCGCTTTCTCCGGCTCGTAAATTCCGTCCGTCTCGAAAGTGACGATTTTCTCGTCATACAAAGTCTTCGCGGCTTCGCGCCCGAGAATCGTGACATTGCCTTTGTAAAGTCCGAGTTTCACTTTGCCTGTCACTTTCTGGCGCAATTTATCAACCTGCTTCGCGAGTGTCTGACGACGGCGCGAAAACCAAAAGCCGTTATAGACCAGCTCAGCGTATTCAGCGGAAATGCGATCACGCGCGTGCAGCTCATCTTTGGGAATCGTCAGACTCTCGACGGCGCGCAGCGCAATGAAGAGAATCGTCCCGCCCGGTGTCTCGTACACTCCGCGACTCTTCATGCCGATGAAGCGATTCTCGACGAGATCGACGCGACCGATGCCATTCTGTCCGCCGAGCTCATTTAATTTTTGGAAAATTGCGAGCGCGTCCATTTTCTTGCCATTCAATTTGGTCGGCACGCCTTGCGAAAATTCGAGCTCAATTTGAGTTGTTTTGTCCGGTGCTTTTTCGGGCGAGACAGTCAGCTCAAACATTTCTGCCGGCGGCACGCGATTCGGATTTTCGAGAATCCCCGCCTCGTAGGAAATGTGCAGCATGTTTTCATCCGAGCTCCACGGCTTCGATTTCGAAGCTTTGATTGGCAAATTATTTTTCTGCGCGTAAGCAATCATTTCTTGACGCCCACCGAGTATTTTGTAAAAGGCCTTTTCACGCCACGGAATGTAAGTCTGAAGCTTGGGATCGAGCGCGTGGTAGGTCAGCTCGAAACGCACTTGGTCGTTGCCTTTACCTGTCGCGCCGTGCGAGAGAAATTGCGCGCCTTCTTTTTGTGCGACGGCGACCTGCGCTTTCGCGATCAAAGGCCGAGCGACGGAAGTGCCGAGTAAATAGTAGTTTTCGTATTTTGCTGCTGCCCACTGTAAAGGCAGGATGAAGTCCCTGAGGAATTCTTTTTGTAAATTCTGCGCAACAAATTTCTTGATGCCTGTCTTCTTGGCGCGTTCGCGAATCACGGAAAGATCCTCGACTTTTTGACCAAGGTCCGCGAGAAAACCAATCACTTCGAAACCATTTTGGATTAAAAAATGGGCGATGACAGTCGTGTCCAGCCCGCCCGAATAAGCGAGCACGATCTTTTTGGAAGGCATTTTGGGAAAATTAAAAAAGTTGAAATTGGAGCAAGAGATAAAGCGAAATTAAAATCAGAAATCCGGATACAAGCATAAAAATCCAGGAAATTATTCTGACGCGCGGCGAAATGTAAGAATAATTGAAAGCGTGATTGACGGCGAAACCCGCAAAAACCAAAAACGCTGTAAGCAGCAAACCGTAGACTGTATAAATAAAAATTTGCACGGAATGATTTTAGCAAATCCCGCGAAGCTCAATTTTATTTAAACAAAATTCTGTTTTTCGGCAAGTCAGCCTGATTGAAAGAAAAGCCTAAAAATGCTAGAATTACCGGATTTAATAACACAAAAATGCAAATCAAAAAACCTGAACGCTTTCTCAAAATCGCGATTAGCGCGATTGGACTGGCAATCCTGGTCGGCGGCGTTTTCGCGAATGGAAAAAATTCCAGCCTAAGCCCGAAAATCGATGCGAATCTGGGATCCGCGAGCGCGACTAATTTTGATAATTATTCAATCACGACGAAAATCGGTGCCTGTGAACAAACCACTGCCGCGCAACCGAATGTAGATATTTTCGTCGAAGTAGAAAACCTCGACAAAGTCTTGAGCGGTACGAATGCGCTCGACCTGGAATTCATCGATCCGATTGCAGCAGCGGTCAAAGCCGGAAGAATCAGCTCAACAGCCATTATCCCCGGAGCAAAATATCAATTTGCCGTCGCCGACGGTCAGACGACTTTTTGGAAATGCGTACTGGAAAACCATCCGCTATTCACGGTCGTCCAAGATGCCGGTGACGCGACGAGCAGCTTCTTGGGCCGAACGAATATCTTTACAAACGAAGTCAAAAAATTCTCATATGTGATTAGCCAACAACAAGAAGTCAATCAATTTTTAAACTTCGTTGTCGCACCACACGGCGAAACAATTTTAGAAACAACTGTCCTCAATCCAGCCGGTGAAGTTTTCTTCAAAGTTTTTGAGCTTGAATATACTGACAGCAAAAATTACAACGAATTGCGCCAACTGCTCCGCAGTCGCGTCGGCGTGACGAATTTGCGACCGTCAGTCTTCGGACCTGATTCTTATTATTGGATGTGGGGCGAAAATGACAAAATGGCTGCGAGTGTTTTCATCGCTGGCAACAGAATCTTTGGTATGAGCTATCAAACGATTCACTTCAAATCGATTCGCCGCATGATTGACAGTTTCCAATCCAAAATTGCAGCAATCGAAAAACAAATTGCCTTCGTGAAAAATTTAGATCACACATTTGATAATTTGACGGTGGCTGAATTTACCAACATGACAGAGGCAGATTTTACTCATGATATTTGGCAGAAGTTACAAAGTTTTAATGCTGACGCAAGCAATCTAAGCGCGAATATTCTCGATGCGGCACCTGCAGGAGCGACCGAGATCGTCATCCAGACTAATGCAAATGCTGAACCTGTCGTGGTAAAAACCGAACCGATCACTCCTGCCGCCATCGAAAATTCAGAAGCGACTACGCCAACCGAAACTCCAGCGACAATCACAGAGACTCCAGAGAGCGCGCCGACAGATGAGATCCCAACCCCTACTCCTGCCATTACAGATTTCGAACCACTCCCGATTCCAACAGTGACCGAGAATGCGGACGAGCTGATCCCGGCAAGCCTGTAAATCCTGAATCTAGAAACTCAGAAAAATTGAAGTCCTAAAAATGTAGGGATTTTAAAGCTTAAATTTTAGAACAAGATTGAAGGCCGAATTTAAAATTTCAAAACATCCGAAATTTAAAATTTTAAATTTCAAGTCTTGTAATTTACGCAATAATTTTTATTAGAAACGCCCATCAGGGCGTTTCTACCGTAAGTCCTGGAATTTCTAGCGTTTTGGTTTTTTGCCTGGGTTTATCCGCGCCTGTTGTCAACCCACCGCTTTACATCGGCTGGATTTTAGAAAATCCAATAAATAACTGACTCAAAAAAAACCCTCCGAACTTAATGACCAATGACCCTCCAACCTAACGACTCAAAGACTCAATGACTCAATGACTTAACGACCAATTTCTGGGTTTAGAAGTGCGGGTCAAATACGCTGAGGAGATTCCCGAAAAGATTTTTGGGCGAAAGCTTTTCCCAGAAGGAAAGCTTGGCGGGAGACACGACAGCTGCGGTGGATTTTGCTTTTAGCTCAAGCAGTAGCGAAACGACCTTCGCTGCCTCAGCGCGATTCATGAACGCACCCGGACGGAATTTCCCGTCGGCAAATCCATTCACGATGCCGTTTACTTCCGCGAAATTTACAAAACGCGTGAACCATTGATTGTAGGCAACATCAGGAAATTTCGAAACACTGACTTTTTGCGGCAACTCTAGTCCGCTCGCGAGCAGCAGAATTTTGAGCGCTTCAGCGCGGTTCACTGGATCGCCCGGACGGAAAAGATTATTACCATCACCACTCACCACCCCTGCCGTTTTCGCCGCTGCCACGAAGGGCGTAAACCACTGGTTCTGAGCAACATCTGAGAATGACTCGGTCGTGGTCGCAGAGTCTGTCGGAATATCGAAAGCGGTCGCGGCGATTTTCACGATTTCCGCACGATTGATTTGCGCTCCCGGCAGGAAATTACCATCCGGATAACCTGAGATTATTTCAAGAGAAGCCAACTCGGCGACGAAGGGCGCGAACCATTCAGCCGAAGCCACATCAGCAAATTGCCCAGCCGCGCCATGCATAGTCTCGATTTCAGCGTAAATTTGAGCATCGGAATTAATCATGCCAATCTCTGTCGCGTCTGACTCAATCACCGCGAAAAGAGTGAGGTGATTAACTTCGACATTAAAAGTTTTTTTATCTGCCGAAAGCTTGCCGCCGTCACCGGCTAATTTGTATTTATTTTCATTTTTATCGTAATAAAAAACTTTCAGTTTTTCAGGATTAGCCACTTTGGAAATATCGATTGGAATCGAAATTTTGGCGAGCTTGTCGAAAAAAACATTTTGACCAGCTGTGTCAACAGTAATCGCCGCATATACCTTATTGCCAGAACTACCACTACTGAAACTATTCTGGACTTCTATTGCGGGAAGAGTTTTTGGTTTGATGATAACGCTGGAAAACACATTGCCATTTGCGGATGTGACTTTAGTGTCTTTAAAAATTTCAACCGTGAGCGCCATGTTTTTCGAATCGTAGAGCTTGAAGGTCTGAGTGACTTGTCCCGTCGTCGGCGCCAGCGTGACGCCGCCCGAAGCACCAAGCGTCCCACGAGCATTGACTACGCTTGCCGGTGCACCAGCTTCAGGTAAAGATAAAATTTCATCGGTAGGCTCGTTCTCTCCGCTTGAGCCATAAGGCAAATTAATTTCCATGAAACTATAAAATTTTGTACCGTTTAGTGAATCAGTAAGTGTCAACAAGCGATTATTATCTGAATAATAGTCACCAAGCTCCTCGTTGTTGACATAAATTTTGTAATACTTATTAGCCTCCGCGACATGTACCGCCAAGCTGACTTGGGTGGCAGCGGAAGACTCCAAAGTCCAGTCCTGAATATAGCCAGTGGAGTTAATCGAACTATCACGAAAAGTCAGTGTCGTCGTCGCACTGGTCGGAGCGACGCTGAGATACCGCGTGCTCGACGCGCCTAATTTGAAAGTACTGCCAGCTGGAATCTGAATAATCGCCGCATCATAATCAGCACTAAAAGTAAGCTCGTCAGCGCTGGATCCGCTCAGAATATAAATCGGACTCTCCGGGTCGAGCAGATCAAGCTGAACGGCGGCAGTAAAGCTCACCAGCGCAGCAAAAACATTTTGTAAAACAAAAGTGGCTGCAAATACGATAATTAGTGCTTTTCTGAGAAAGATCATTCTGAAGAATCAAATTAAGTAGGCGATGTGCAAATTCCATCGTCATCCCATGTGCAGCTAAGCGTGCCATTAAGTGTAGTACATTGCGTCCAGCCGTCACCATCAGTATCGCGAATCATTAGGCAGCCACCATTAAGCCCGCCAAGAGTAATCTGACCTATACCTAAACTATCATTAATGTGCAATTCTGAGGCTGGTGTTGTCGTACCAATTCCGACATTGCCAAGTGAATAATAAATTGAGGAATCTTCATTTTCCGTCCAAAGCGATTCACCGCCGCCAAGATCAGTAGCCGAGTCGAGAACCGTACCGTCAGGAAGTTTGAACCCGCCAGTTGTCGAGTAAATCGTGCCAGCGACTTCAAGTGGCTGGGTCGGCTCAGTCGTACCAATACCAACGGCGCCTTTGAGCGCAGTCGTCACAATCTCATCATTACCGAGCACGACTGTATTCGAGCCAATCCCAACTGCGGCATAACCAAAAACATTTTCATTCTCGACGCCATCGACAGAAGCTCGTGTTTCTGCGCCGATATAAACAGAATTGTTGGTAGTTTGATTCTCGCCCCAATCACTAGTGTTTGAACCAGCACCATACCCAAAAGCAGAATTGTATTCACCGATAGTGTTGTCATAAAGGGCATAAGCTCCCACAGCGACATTGTCACCACCTTCGGTATTATTTGGAAGAGCAGAGCTTCCGATAGCAACATTCTCGCTACCGTAAGTGTTAACATTAAGAGTTTCAAACCCTATAGCAGTGTTCTCGATTCCTTCATCATTCATCTTGAGCGCAAAGCTACCCATAGCCACATTCTTATCACCAGTCGTATTCGCAGTAAGTGACTCAAAGCCTATTCCAATGTTGTAGCTTGATTCCTGTGATTCCTCCGCCGTCGCACCCATCGTGAAATTTCCAGCATCCTCACCTATGAAAATGTTGTAGCCATCAGTCGTCACAGTGCCATTGTTGCCGTAATTAAAATCGTGAAAGAAAGGCACTCCGTCTTTATAAATAATGCCAGAACCGTAAATAGTGGGAGCACCGTCGATATGCGTGGTGTTGTCAAAGTAAATGTCAGAAATATCTCCCCCGCCCAAATCATCCGCCGAGTCGAGAATCGTGCCGTCAGGTAATTTGAAACCGCCCGTGGTGGAATAGACCGTACCGGCGACTTGAAGCTTGGTAGTCGGACTCGTCGTCCCAATTCCCACGCGGCTATTCGCCGAATCGAGATAAAGTAAATTAGTATCAATCGCAAGATTCGTGCCGCTCGTGGTGAGCGTGCCGCGAACCGTCAAATCATTCGTCACCATGTTGCGACCAATCGTCGTGACCGCCGCAGTCGGATCGGTCGCTTCTTCAGCGACCTGCGCCGCCGCTTCAGCGTCGGTCTGGACGAAGGTACTCGGATCGAGATCGAGCGGATAAGTCAGACCGTC
>Ga0172379_10000472_pt1 | contig 100543 bp, 89 predicted proteins | sample GrowelOW334metaG_FD_119756 | JGI IMG/M metagenome (GOLD analysis project Ga0172379, IMG submission 119756) | Groundwater microbial communities from an aquifer near a municipal landfill in Southern Ontario, Canada - Groundwater well OW334 metaG | ecosystem: Environmental > Aquatic > Deep...
CCGATATGCCCCCGGCATATCGTCCGACGCTCCCCTGTTCGCCGCTTTTGCTAAAGCGGCTCAAGACTCGCTTCTGCCCTGTTCGAATCCCCTTTGCTTGCGCAAACAATACAAAAAAGAACAGATTAATCTGTTCTTTTTTGTATTGCTCGGGGACAAGGATTCGAACCTCGATAGCCAGGACCAAAACCTGGAGTCCTACCATTAGACGATCCCCGAATATAAGTTGTAAATCAAAATATCCTCTTGATAAGGATATTAATAATTAAACAAAAAGTCAAATCTTTCTAACTTTAAACCAATTACTATTAAACTTTGGCATAGCGCCGAACGGCAAATAAGCTGGCAAAAATATTAATGGCTAAAATTACTAAAAATTGGAGGCCAAATACTTGCCAAAAATTACTGATAAAATATGACAAAATATTAACGTTATAGCCCATGAAAAATACTTCTAGATATGGTTGTAATAATGTTAAAAATGGATAAAAAACAGCAATAATAATCATGATACTCAAAAGGGTATATACAAAAGCGGAAACAACATAGGGCAAGTAAATAAAGGAATAGGAAGCCCCCACCAGGCGCATAATTTCAATTTCTTGGCGATGAGTATAAATGGCCACTCGGACCGTATTATAAACCACCAATAAGCTAGTCAAAATAAAGATAGCGATGATAAACAAACCAACTTCATTTACTCTATCGGTGATACTATTAATCTTATTTAAAATAATGGCGTTATCAGCGAAATCACGCGATTCAATAATCTGGCTATCCAGCATTTTTAACTCATTAATTAAGAGATTTGATTCGGCAAAATTACTAGGAATAATTGTTAGGCTCGGAGATAAGGGGTTACGCCCTAATTCTTTTAAAGCCGCTAAAACTTCCTGATTATTTTTATATTTCTCGCGAAAATTGGAGAGTGCACTTTCTTTGGAAATATAGACAATATTTTTAACGCGCGCGGATGATTCAATTTTGCTTTTTAAAGCCATAATATCGGCTTCTGGTGTTTCTGGTTTGATGTATAAGCTGATGTCTATTTTTTCTTGGACTGCCTTAGAGGCACTATCGCTAATCACGCGTACCGTCATCAGGGTATTAATAGAGAAAAGCGCGAGCAATAAAATCGTAATGGTGGCGATAGACAACCAAACGTTGCGCGCGATATCCTGAAAACTAAATTTTATAATGCGAAATAAAGATAACATCTTTTTTGAATCTTATTATAATAAATATTTACCCTTTTTCTGATCGCTAATTATCCGCCCATGTTCCATAGTAACCACGCGGCGATTAAGATAATTAACAATTTCTTTATTATGCGTTACTAAAATAACCGTTGTCCCAAATTTATTTATTCTTAAAAGTAAATCAATAATTTCATTAGCATTAATCGCGTCTAAATTTCCGGTCGGTTCATCGGCCAACAAAATTTTAGGCTGATGGACTAAGGCGCGGGCAATGGCTGCTCGTTGTTTTTCACCACCCGAGACTTCATTAGGATAGCGTCCCTTTTTATCATCAAGCCCAACAATCTTCATCACGCTCGGTACAATTTTATTTATTTTAGCGGTCGTACCACCGGAAACCTCCAGGGCGAAGGCGACATTTTCCGCCAATGTTTTTTTAGGTAATAATTTAAAATCTTGAAAAATAACCCCAATCTGACGGCGCAAATAAGGAATCTCACGACGAGAAATTTTAGTGATATCCCAATCACCGGCAATCACTTGGCCGCTATCAACCCGTTCTTCACCAATTAAAATTTTAACCAGTGTCGTTTTACCGGCGCCTGATTGACCAACAATAGAAACAAATTCTCCGGGGTCAATGCTTAAATTGATATCATCTAAAACTTTGGCTTGTTTGCCGTAAGCCTTAGAGGCATTTTTGATAGTAATCATAAAGATTATTTTTTGGCGCTGATAACTTTTAACCCGTAACGAATAAGCTGTTCGTTGTCGGAAAAATTAGCTGCTTTACTCTTGGAACCAAAATTAACAACAATCATATTTCCGGCATCAGTCTTAACTCTAGTCATTAAACAATAACCGGCCTCATCAAGATATCCCGTCTTAGAACCTAAAATATTATAAGCGGAATTTTTTAACAGCTGGTCGGTATTAGTAAGTTTATGCAACTCTTTAGTATTGATTGTTGTAAAAGAATAAGTCTTAGTAGTACTTATTTTTTGAATCAAAGGATTTTTAAATATCTCTTTTACCATTATAGCATAATCAGATGGAGAACTCACATTTTCTGGCGACAAACCGGTCGGTTCTACAAATTTAGTATTCGTTGCTCCCCAATCTTTAGCGAGCTTATTCATATTAGCAATAAAATCTTCACGTTTTAACCCACTCACGCGCACTAAAGATTCAACCGCGTTATTAGCCGAACCAACGAGAGCGCTATAAACTAAATCTTCAACCGTCATTGTCTCGCCTTCGTCAACACGCAGACGCGCCGACTCCCAAGGCTTACAATATTCATAATTATAATTTTCGTCTTGCTTCTTGTAGCTTACCACCGAGGACAAGGTCGGCTTAGTATTTAAAAAAGTAGTAATGGCGACTAATTTTGTCAGACTAGCGAGCGGTGCTTTATCGTTTTGATTTTTCCCCCAAATAACCTCGCCACTATCTTCCATTATAATGATTGAGGAAGAGGCGGTAATACTCGGAACATCGCCAGTTTGTTGGACGGCAGTCGCTGTAGTCGTAGCTGCTTTTAAAACCTCAACGCGAACATTAATTATCCCAGCATTCAAAGAAGCAATTTTTTCAAAAGCAACCCTATCTAAATCAATGACCCTATCTGGATGCTTTGTTCTGTCCGGCCCATAATCATTAATAGTCACATCAACAAATTTACTGTTATCTGTATTGTAAACGCGTAATTTTGTGCCTTTAACAAAATCCGGTGAAGCCGCGAATAAGCCTTCTTTATATTTATACCAGCTAGCTTTGCCGACCGTCATTACTTCAGGCTTAGCTAAAACAATCAACCAACCGGAAGTGGCATCGGTGGTCATGGTGGCATATTGTTCGTTCGGATAATCTTTAGTTGGCACCGGGCGCCAAACACCCGATAAAAAATCATAAGAAAAAATCTGTTTCAGTTGATTATTTTTTTGCGGATAATTTATTTTAACGGTCATCGGCCGACTTGGATCATAAAGACCGGAACCAACAAATGAATATTGATAGGACGGAGTGAGCGCCTCCCATTCCCAAGGAATGCGAAATTTTTCCGAGTTTTCAGAAATATTTAAAGTTGGCTCAACGGTAAAAGCTAAGGGATGGCGTTCAAAATTAATACCGCTGGCCGCAGCCAGAGGCGATAACGGAAAACTAAAAGCTAAAAGAGCAATAACGACAATAAATTTACTTTTTTTAAGCATAAAACTGATAAATGTTTAATTGACTAAAAATGTTGTTTAAGTTTATAATGTATTTGCGTCGTTTTCCGGCGCCAAGACGAACGCGGGTGTCGTATAACGGTTATTATGTCAGCTTCCCAAGCTGAAGAAGGCGGTTCGATTCCGCTCACCCGCTCCCTAAGTTCGCCGAGATAGCTCAGCTGGTAGAGCGGCGGTATCGTAAACCGTAGGTCGTGGGTTCGATCCCCATTCTCGGCTCCAATTTAAAATTACAAACTGAAATCAACTATTAAAAAAATAATTAAACCATTTTTTAAGATTGCTGATTTCTTCCGTGTCATCTTGGACGTCGTCCGAATTTTTTATCTCTTCTTGATTTTCAATCACCACCACCGTTTCCCCCGGTTTTTTTAAGTTGAGATTCATTCTAGCTTGCGCCTCCAACGATTGGTCGGATTGCAAATAACTCAACATTTCTTTTAACTCCTGATTATCTTGTTCAAATTGAGCAATTTCTTTTTGCACGCCGCTAATCTCGTTTTCAATTACGCGCTTTTGACTATAAGTGCGCGCCAGCGGCAGAATAATTAACAACAATAAAATCAGGCCGACAATCGCCAAAAATCGCTGATTGGAAAATAAGCGATAAAAAATATTGTTATGATGATCCGCCTGGTCGGTATGAAAACCGCGAGGCTTTATTTTGTCGGGAGCCATGTATTTTATTATAACATAGCCTGACCAGTGTTGCCAAAGAATTAATTTCTAGATTTTGGAGTTACCCAGAATCCCATATAACGCCCGAACATTAATCTAATTTGTGCTTCTAAGCAAGGAACGGCGCCAAAAATAACAATTACAATCGGGACTAGCAGCCATTCTAAAATCATTCTTATATTTTTCCAAATTGAATATTTTGCCGGGCGTTTTGGCAACAATAAAGACGAAACTACCGCCGATAAAATTAAACCGATCATCGCAATATTCATCAAGTTCTGAGTAATGGCCGGTAAATTGCTTGATAAAACCGTGGCGTTAAAACGATCGCCGCCCAAAAGCATTGGCATCCAACCGACAACCGCAATAATAAGTGCGTTAGTCGCCCAAGCATGAAAGCCGTAAATCTGAATTAAAATATGACCAATAATCATACCTTTGTCCAAATCTTTATTCTTCCAGCGCTTACTGGCATTAAAAATCAAATAAGGAATGTTCTCGCCGCCCCAAGCCCAGCGTCGTTGTTGTTTATAAAGACTACGCGCCGTAAGCTTGAAGTTTCGATCGCAGGTAACATCCATGGAGACGTCAAAATAAATCGGCTCTACTCGATAATGGCCGTTATAGAACATTAGGCAATGCCAAAAAATGCGAGAATCTTCGCTCACATTCTTCGGTCCCCAAAAGCCAATTTCATTTAAGGCTTTGAAGGTCATAGAATGAGAGGAATAAGTCACCAAGCTCTCTTGGCGGACTTGCATAATCATTTGCCAAAAGGTATTGGAAGAAGCAGCGACGCGTGAAAAGAAGGGCGCATTCCAAACATTATTATGATAAACCGGAATTGGCTGATAGCTGGCATGATAAGGATCATCCACGCTTAAAAATTTATAAGTCAGGGCGAAAAAATAACCTGGACGCACAATTGTATCAATATCAAATACACTAACTAATATTTTATTATAATCAAAACCCTCTTTATCAATTAAAGTAGTTTTTATTTGCTTAACACACCAGGCTTGATTAGAGCCCTTACCTTTAAGCTCGCCTTCAATTCCATCTGGGTGAAAAACTATCTCTAGTCGTCCAAATTGTCCTCTAAACTCTTGGGCAACCAGTGCTGCTTTCTCGTGGGCGCTAATGCCGGCACGTTCTTCAAAGGCAAGCGCAATAATTATTTTATCCGTCGGAAAACCATCATTTTTTATGGCCAAGAGACAAGAACGGATTATTTCTAAATCTTCGTTATAAGTCGGCAAAACTATCAGATGCCAAACATCATTCCATTTAATTCCGGCACGCGCCAAAGAACCAGCCGGCGCTTTTTCTTGTTCATAAAGACCAGCGGCTAAATTAAAACATTTCTGTCGCCAGTTAGTTTTTAGCCCCTTCTTTAAGCCGCGATAAGAAGTAATCAAAAAAATGGCCATATAAATGACCAAAAGCAGCCAATAAACGTCAAAAGCAATAATAAAATAAGCCACAAAAACTGGCTTAAAATAAGAAAAAATTACCAAAATCACTAGCGTGGCAATCGATAAAAAACCTGGTAAAATCTCTAATATTCGGTAAATTTTATAATCGCGTCCCTGTAAATCAGTGGCCTTGCCAACGCGTAAATAATAATCATCTTTATCCATATAACCTAGTTATTTCTAAATCAGACTTCTTCTTTTTAGCTCAAAAAAGCAATCTGCGCAAGCTTTGACATCAACTAAGGCATCATGCGCTTCCGGAAAACCAGAATTAAATAAAAAGCTATAAAGCTGAGTTAGATTAGGCCACTTGTAACCGCCACGGCCATTAGGAAAACGGCAAACATCAACTGTCCGTTTCATAGTACAAATTTTATTGGCCGGAGCAACATGATTTTCCATCTTCAAACGTAAAAATTCCGCGCCCACTATTTTTTCATCGAAATCAATATTATGAGCAACTAAATAAGTGGAACGCTTAACATCTTCCGAAAATTTTTCTAAAGCTTCTTTTAAAGGAACACCTTCTTTTTCCGCGCGCTCTTGGGTGACCCGGTGAATTTTGGCTACTTCTTCAGATATCACAAAGCCCTCGGGTTTAATAATCAAACTTTGGCTGCCCCAATGATTACCATGAAAATCATAAAGACTCCAAGCAATCTGAACAATGCGCGGCCAATTAGAAAAATCATCAAGCGGGGCTTGATAATTTTTAGGCAACCCGGTAGTTTCGGTATCAAAAAATAAATACATAATTTTATTTTATAACAATGTCAGCTCCTTCCGGTAAATCCTGTTCTTGGCCAATGGCCGCCTTAGCTTCGCTTACAATATCGGCAACCGGAATAACGCCATCATTTTTACTGGTAGCAAAATTTTTATTTTGATTAGGATTAGCGGAGTTCGACGTTAAGGTCGATGTTTCTTTGTGGGGCAATTTTTCTTTAGGGACTGAAGTTTTAATAACTCTACCTTTAAAATCAACCGGGGCTAATTTATTCAAATCACCCAAAGAGAAAGTGGTTTCTGGCTGAACTATCGGTTCATCTTTAAGCTCCACCAAACCTTTTCTTTCTATTTCTTTGGCCTGTTTACGAGATTCTAATTCTAAACGTTTTTCTTCTTTTTTCTTACTTAAGCAATCTTTACAATAAACTGGGCGGATACCATCAGGGATAAAGGCAATTTTGGTAGCGACGCCACAACTGGCGCAAACAGCATCATAGCCAGACTTTTCCTTAAATGGCGAAATCGGAGGATTAGCGGCTGCGGGCCTAAAATTTTGATTGGCGACTGCCTGACTTTGATGCGCCGGATTGGCTGGCGCGGGCTTAATAGCTGCCGGATTATAAGCACTCGGGCTAGTTCCCAAACTTTGGGCCGGGACCCTAATATCAGCGCGAGGTGCCGATTTCTCGTCCTCTCCATAGCTCTCGTGCCAGCGCATAATCTTATCTTCTACCGACTCGCGATCACTGGCATATTTCTCACGCGAATAATTAATCACTTTTTCAGTATTATTGGTGCGTTCATCAATTCTTAAGGGTGGCAAACCAATCGCGGAAAAAGGAGATGAAGCAATACCGTCAATCATTAGCTTTAGATACATTTCATATTTTGGCAGATTAACAATATCTTCTTCAGTAAAAGTCGGGGTAAATTCTTTAACTAACTCTTCCGCGTCAGCGGCTCCGACTCTAAAAACAACTAAAGTGCCGACGTTACCAAAAACGGCCGGTTTAACTTTTTCACTTAATTGCTCAATATATTGGTGCGCTAAAATTAAATTTAAACGATACTTTCTGGCTTCCGATAAAATATTGGCAAAACTATCGGTAGAAAAATTTTGAAATTCATCAATATAAAGATAAAAATCATGACGTTCTTTTTCTGGAATATCAACTCGGCTCATGGCTGCTAACTGAATCTTGGTAATCATCATTGCTCCTAAAAGCGCAGAATTATCTTCACCGATGCGGCCTTTAGACAGATTCATAATTAAAATCTTGCCGTTATCCATAATATCACGAATATCAATCGCCGATTTAACCTGACCAATAATGTTGCGCATCAAGGAACTGGATAAAAACTGTCCAACTTTATTTTGAATAGGTGAAACTGCTTCTGAAGCAAACTTGTCGGCATAACCGGAAAATTCTTTTTCCCAAAACGCCTTGACGACCGGGTCGGTAATATTAGAAACCACGCGCTTACGATAGCCTTTATCGGACAACATACGGACAACGCCCAAGAGGGTCGAGCCGGGAAAATCCAAAATCGCTAAAATTGCATTTCTTAAAATATATTCCAAACGTGGCCCCCAAGAATCGGCCCATAATTTTTGAAAAACACCAATCAAACCGGAAGCGACTAAATGTCGCAGATGCGGTTCTACCTGCTCTACAACGTTGAAGGCAATCGGAAAATTAATGTCAGAGGGGTTAAAATAAACCACGTCCTGAACACGGTCATTAGGAATATAGTCCATTATTTTTTCCGCCAAATCGCCGTGCGGATCAACAACAGCGACGCCAAAACCATTACGGATATCATCCACAATCATATTTTCCAAAACCGTGGACTTGCCCATACCCGTTTTCCCAATCAAATACATATGCCGACGACGATCGTCAGTTTTAATGCCGAATTTTTTCAATTCATTGCGATAATTGGTAAGCGCGAAAACCGCTATATTATCCGCCATAATTTATTTGCTCAAAATGATATTACTTAAAAATAGTCGCTCCGGGAACGCTAACACCGACCAAAGAATTCCCGATTGCTTGGCTGGCATAGTCAACAATGCTGCGCCAAGAAACGACGCCCAACACAATAACGGCCGCAAGCAGAGAGTATTTAATAACTGACATTACCGATTGCCAAGCAAAATAATGTTTAATAAATTTTACCGATTTCAATATTTCCTTATTAAGTTTTTCGTTTTGCTGCAACTGTTCTAAAATTTTTTCCGCTTCCAGGCCAGAAATAACGGCATCTGATTTTTCGGAAACTAATATCGGCTCACTACTGGCAGCGGCTGATGAATTTTTTATCATATTTTTATAATTTATCAACTGCGAACTTCACAAACTCCGGCAGCCTTCCGGCCGATGGCCGCGAATTCAGTCATCTCTTTATCGGTGTAAGCAGCTTTTCCTTGAAAAGTACCATCAACTAAATCAGTATCGGATTTAAATTTTTGCAAATACCAATTATTGGCGCCCTTGATTAATTCGCCCATTACCTGAAAATCATCTTTATCTAAAAGACCGGGGACAACTGTTGTTCGAAACTCATGCGGCAGGCCGCTCTCAATTATAATTTTAACACTTTTTTCGAGATTATCACAGGCGACCAGCGCGTTCACCGTATTTTCATACTTAGCCAGCGGCGCTTTGATGTCCATCGCAATATAATCAATTAATTTTTTAGCTATCAGATCCTTAAGCATCTCGGGATTAGTCCCGTTAGAATCTAGTTTAACGTCATAACCGATAGCTTTGATCTTAGCAATAAAAGAAGGCAGGTCGGGATGCAAAGTCGGCTCCCCGCCGGTAATGACTACGCCGTCTAAACGGCCATATCTTTCCTTTAAAAAAAGAAAAAGGTCTTCAGGGGAAAGCAGAGAAAGACCTTTTTCTTTTTTATTTTTTTCATCCTCTCCCTCACGGGTCAGGACAAGCATAGGGTTTTAACAGAAGTGGCACCGGAAATTACATCCTTGGGTAAAGATAATGGCCGCTAGATGATCGGGATAGTCGAGAATTGATAATTTCTCCAAACCGCCGATAATCATAGGGCTTACTTATTCAGCACAAACTTTAAAAGTCTTACGGTCCTTATACTCGCTGGCTTTCCCAGGATTATAATTTTTAACTGGGGTCAACCAACCGACAACGCGGCTGTAAACGATACATTCTTGTCTTTGAGTTTGTATAGGGCTCATATTTTTTATGTCTACCAACTGCCTCTGTTTTGAAACATTAGAAGCGGTAGGTATTTATATTATAAATTATAATTTTACAAATTACAATGGCTATTAAATTAGGTTTTTATAGCTGATTCTGTTCGGCTAAACGAATATCCTCTACACTTTCTTTAAAACCCAATTCTTCGTCGCACTTCGGACAATATTTATGCTCACCGGATAAATAGCCATGTTTAGGACAAATGGAGAAAGTCGGGGTAATAGTAAAATAAGGAAGCTTATAATTATTGACAATCTTTTGGACTAGTTTCTTGGCCGCATCGCCGCTTGGCATTCTTTCTCCCAAATAACCATGTAAAACCGTGCCGCCAGTATATTTGGTCTGTAAATCGTCCTGTAAATCAAGGGCGGAAAAAATATCATCAGTGTAATTTACGTGAAGGTGGGTAGAGTTAGTATAATAAGGATCAGCTTTAAATTTCTGAACTGCTTCGGTATTGGAACAAGTAATGCCCGGATAAACTTGCTGGTCTTTTTTAGCAAAACGATAGGTACAACCTTCTCCGGGAGTCGCTTCTAAGTTATAAAGATTATTGGTTTCATTTTGAAAATCCATTAATTTTTCTCTCATGAAGTCCAAAATTTCCGCTGCAAACGCATGCCCTTCCGGAGTGGAAATATCTTTGCCCATTAAATTAAGGGCGGCTTCATTCATACCGTTAATCCCGATAGTGGAAAAATGGTTGCGCCAGTAATCTCCGAAACGAGCTTTAATATTTTCTAAATAATACATGGAGTAAGGGTAAAGCCGGTCATCAGTAAACTTTTCAATAATTTTGCGCTTAATTTCCAAGCTTTCCTTGGCAATTTCCATCAAATTAACTAATTTTTTCTTAAACTCTTCTTTGGTTTTAGACAGATAGCCCAATCGTGGCAAATTAATTGTAACCACTCCTAAAGAACCGGTAAGTGGATTGGCACCGAATAAACCGCCGCCGCGCTTTCGGAGTTCGCGATTATCCAAACGTAAGCGACAGCACATAGAACGCGCGTCATCGCGATTCATATCAGAATTAACAAAATTGGAAAAGTAAGGGATACCATATTTGGCGGTCATCTCCCAAGCTGGCTTCAAACATTCTCGGTCCCAGTCGAAATCTTTGTCGACATTATAAGTCGGGATCGGAAAACCAAAGACCCGTCCTGTGGAATCGCCGGCCAACATTACTTCCGCAAAAGCCTGGTTAAACATGTCCATCTCTTTTTGAAAGTCCTTATATTTCTCCGGCATAATTTTGCCGCCAATAATCACGTTTTCTTCACCAATCATCGGCGAGGGAGTAACATCTAAAGTAACGTTAGTGAATGGGGTTTGGAAGCCGACTCTAGTTGGGACATTAATATTAAACATGAACTCTTGCAGCCCTTGCTTAACTTCTTCATAGCTCAGATTATCGTAACGAATAAAGGGTGATAGATAGGTATCAAAGTTAGCAAAAGCTTGCGCGCCGGCCGCTTCTCCCTGAAGGGTATAAAAAAAGTTAACAATCTGACCGAGAGCACTCCGAAAATGTTTAGGGGCATTACTTTGAACTTTTTCACTTACCCCCTTAAAACCCTTAATCAATAAATCTTTTAAATCCCAACCGCAGCAATAAGGCGCTAACAGTCCTAAATCGTGAATGTGGAGATCACCGCCCACATGCGCCTGTCTGATATTCTCCGGATACATTTTATTCAACCAGTACTTAGCGGAAATAGCGGAAGCAATATAGTTATTCAAACCCTGAACGGAAAAACTCATATTACTATTTTCCTTCAAACGCCAATCAGCCCGCCCTAAATAATCTTCCATTAATTTTTCATCCGCGGTGCTATCGTTAATATCGCGCAACTGACGATGTTGGTCGCGATATAGAATATAATTTTTAGCGACTTTAATCTGCTTATTTTCCAAGAGGACTTCTTCAACAACATCCTGGACTTCTTCGACGGCTGGGATGCTGTTCTTATGAAACTTAGAATTAAGCTTCATGACTACCTGGTCAGTTAATTTTTTAGCCAGATGCTTATCGTCTAGGCCAGTGGCAAAAGCGGCCTTGTAAATCGCTTTGTTAATTTTTTCTTGATTGAAATCCGCGATTTCTCCCGATCGCTTGATGATTTTGCTGATAGTCTCTGGCATAGGAATTGAGATTGAAAATATGTGATTAATTATTTTTTTTCTTTAATGAGCTTATTAAGCTCCTTGCGAAATTCCTGAGCATCCTTGAAGGATTCATAAACCGAGGCATAACGAATATAGGCAACCGGGTCTAATTTTTTTAAATTTTTCATGACTGCTTGGCCAATCTGTTTGGAGGTTATTTCTGTCTTTTTCAATCTTTGCAAATCGCGTTCAGTTGAATGAACAAGTTTCTTAAACAAGTCTTCGGTAATCGGCCGCTTCTCACAAGATTTTTTTAAACCGCCAACGAGCTTCTCTCGACTATAGGATTCTCGCCGTCCGTCCCGCTTAACAATTACTAAATCCAAAAGTTCTATTTCTTCATAAGTGGAAAAACGGAAAGAACATTTTAAACATTCGCGCCGACGACGGATAGATAATCCATCGGAAGCCACCCGAGAATCTACTACCTTAGTATCAGGGTAGTAACAAATTGGGCATTTCATAAGGCTTATCGTTTAATTTGACTAAAAACCTATATTTTGTGGGGGTTTTTAAAGCGATACACTAAATCTTGTGTCTGATGGTATTTTAGCAAATTTTAAAAGAGGGGTCAAAGCGACCCCTATTTTGCTAATTTTTAAATAATTATAAAAATTATTTAAAGTTATCCACAATCATTTTTTAATTTTATTGAGGCTTTAGTTCAGAAGCATTGGTAATTTTAACCAAGGTGTTGCGATTAACAAAATGATAATTATCTATTATGGTTCCGGTCGGCTCCAAAATACCAATAACCTTAACGCTTGGTAAGCCGAAGAAGTCTTTCAGGCTATCTCCCGGCCCTTGGATAAGCTTTTCTTGTTTCATCATCGCGGCCTCATTATAACCAATAACCATTTCATTATCGCCTACAAACAAAGACCCCTCACTAAGTCTAAGCTCGCTCGGAAAAGCATCAATTCCTAGGAATAATTTTTGCTGACCATCTAGAAAATTAATTTTGGTTTCGTGTTTGGCAATAAAAACATTAAAATCAGCAGCTGCCTGTTTAGAAACCAATAAAACCGGCTGGCTACCCGCTTCCATATTGGAACTAAGCCTAGCAAACTCCCAAAAACCAAAACTAAAAACAATAATCATGAGCACTGGCGCAATTAGTGATAAGTAATTCCTCTTATTCGGCTTAAAATATCTCAAAAGTAAAGAATTGCCAACCACCGAAATAGAGCTGAAAGCCATTGCCAACCCTGCCAGCTCCGGTTTTAAGACTAGTCCGAAAGACATAAAGATCCGAGCGGCAATGGGAATACCAATTACATTATAAAACAGGGCAAAAAACATATTTTGCTTTATCTTACCCATAGTTTCGCGGGCTAACTGAAACGCAGTGACCACATCATTCAAGTCATTTTTCATAATAACAATTCCACCCGCTTCAAGCGCAACGTCTGTGCCAGAACCCATAGCAATGCCCAAATCAGCCTGTGCAAGCGCTGGAGCATCATTAATGCCATCTCCCACCATCGCTACCTTATAACCGCGCTCCTGGAGCTTTTTAACCTCATTGGCTTTATCCTCAGGAAGAACCTCAGCTAAGACATTATCAATTCCCACTTGAACGGCAATGGCTTTAGCCGTGCGTTCATTATCGCCCGTTATCATATAAACAATGATGCCTAATTTCTTTAATTTAGCGATTGCTTCCGCCGAAGTAGCTTTAATAGCATCAGCGACCGCAATCACTCCCACTACTTCATTTTTAGTGGCTAATAACATGACCGTTTTCCCTTGAGATTCCAGCTCCGTCAATTGATTATTGATGGCATCAACGGAATGCTCTAATTTCTCCGTTATTAAACGGCGATTGCCAAAGAAATATTCTATTCCCTTTATTTTTCCGCAAACCCCTAAACCGGGAATGGCTGAAAAATCTTTTATTTCTTTAAGGGCGATTGTTTGTTTGTTAGCAGAAGCATATATAGCTTCGGCGAGCGAGTGCTCGGATAATTTTTCTAAGCTGGCGGCTATCGCTAAAACCTCAGCGGAGTTAATATCTTGAAAAGCTAAAATATCGGTCACCTCCGCTTGCCCCTTGGTTAAGGTCCCAGTTTTATCAAATACCATGGCCGTGATTTGACAAGCGGCTTCTAATGGTTCGCCACCTTTAATTAAAACTCCATACTCCGCCCCCTTGCCCGTTCCCATCATTAAAGCGGTTGGCGTGGCCAAACCCAAAGCACAGGGACAGGCAATCACAATTACCGAGGTAAAGGCCATTAGCGCAAAAGATAAAGTTGCCCCCAAAACAAAATACCAAATACCAAAAGTCAAAATTGCTAAACCAATAACCACTGGGACAAAAACAGCTGATATCCGATCAGCAAAACCTTGAATCGGCGCCTTAGAACCTTGGGCATCTTCAATTAAGTTAACTATCCGCGCCAACACAGTTTCGTTGCCAATTTTTAATGCTTCAAATTCAAAGCTACCGGTTTTATTAATGGTACTGCCGATAACCGAATCACCGACTGTTTTCTCGACTGGCAAACTCTCACCGCTAATCATTGATTCATCAACGGCTGACATTCCTTTAGTAATTTTCCCGTCTACCGGAATCTTTTCTCCCGGACGAACCAATACTAAATCGCCGCGAACAACTTCTTCCAAGGCAATATCTAACGTTTGACCCTGGCGAATCACGCGGGCGGTTTTAGCCCTGAGACCCATTAACTTTTTAATGGCTTCTCCGGTCTTGCCCTTAGTTTTAATTTCTAACCACTTGCCCAAAACAACAAAGGTAATTAAGTAGGCAGCGGTTTCAAAATATAATTCCGGGATCTTTCCTCCTAAACCAATAAGTGAGTCCGTCTTTATAAAGTAACTGATAAAATTAACTAAACTATAAACAAAAGCTGTAGAGGTGCCAATCGCCACCAAGCTATCCATATTAAAGGTTTTCGTCTTTAAGCTTGACCAGAAGCCTTTATAAAAACCGGCGCCCACTACAAACTGGATGGGAATAGTTAGCAATAAAGAGATGATTCCCACATAGGGCAACAAAGTGACCTTTCCAGGTATAGCAAAAAAATCCAAAAGCATAAAATACAGCATCGGCAAACTAAAAAAGAAACTAAACCAAAATTTTCGAGCATAAACTTTAATCTCTTTTTCTCGCTTGCGTCTTTCAAAATCGGCGTCTTGAGCGTCTATTTCCTCCGCCTTATACCCAGCCTTTTTAACAGCTTGGAGTAAAGATGAAATTTTTACTTCGGTACTATTGTAAAAAATACTCGCTTTCTCGGCGGCAAAATTAACGCTTGCCTGCTTTACGCCCGGAACTTTCTTCAAGGATTTTTCGATTAAATTAGCACACGAAGCGCAGTGCATTCCCGATAGCGCCAGATTAACCCGCTGGGCGGAAGTCTCTGTCGCCTTTTTATTATTTTCCATAAATTATTTATAAAACTTGTTTATTGCTTATTTTAACACCTACCCCCCAGGTGTATAAGTTAATGATACATCGGACAGAAAAAGGAGTCAATCCGTAAAATAAAAAAGAAGTGCCGATTCCGTGGCACCTCTTTTTAAATTTTTCTTATCTTTTACCCCATCTTCTTCCGGATAAAGGCCGGGACACTCAAGTCATCATCTTCATTAACGGGTTTTTCTACTTTTTTCTCGGGAATCGTCGGCTTTAGCGGTAAATTTTTAAAGACAGAGGAAAATTTAGCTTTATTTCGGTCTTCCCTAGCGGCCAGATCTTCTTTCTCGGTTTCCTTTTCAGCAATAAAGGTGTTGGGAGTATAGGCAGACTTGGAAGTCTCGCCTTTTTGACTCTTACTGTGGCCGTCAAAACCAGTAGCCACAACGGTAATTTTTATTTGATCTTTTAATTTTTCATCAATTACGGCACCGAAGATAATCTTCGCCTCTTCATCGGCCGCTGAGGTAATAACCTTAGCCGCCTCACTCACTTCAGTCATGCTTAAGTCAGCGCCGCCAGTAATCGTAAAGACAATACCGCGGGCGCCATCGATGGACATATCCAACAAAGTGGAATTGATTGCTTGTTTAGCCGCTTCAACCGCCTTATTTTCACCCGAAGCAGTTCCAATGCCCATTAAGGCCGAACCGGCATTAGACATAATTGCTTTTACATCGGCAAAGTCGGCGTTAATAATACCAGGAACAGTAATAATCTCGGCGATACCTTGAACACCTTGGCGCAAAACATCATCTGCAGTTTTAAAGGCCTCTAACAAAGAAGTTTTCTTATCAATTACTTGCAGCAACTTATCATTAGAAATAGTGATGATGGTATCAACCTTGTCCGCCAGCTCCGCATAGCCCCTGTCGGCAATATTCTTGCGCTGGCCGCCTTCAAACATAAAAGGTTTAGTAACTACCGCGACAGTTAAAGCTCCTTGCTCCTTGGCAATTTGAGCCACTACCGGCGAAGCTCCAGTTCCAGTACCTCCACCCAGTCCGCAAGTAACAAAAACCATATCACAGCCCTTCAAAGATTCCTTAATTTCATTAGCCGATTCTTCAGCCGCTGATTTTCCAAGCTCTGGATTCATGCCGGCTCCCAAACCTCTGGTCACTGTTTTGCCAATATGAATTTTCTCGCTGGCCTTATTATAATGCAAAGCCTGAATATCAGTATTGATGGCGACAAAACCAACGCCCTTAATTCCACTGTCAACCATCCGGTTGATAGCGGAATTACCGCCGCCGCCGACACCGACTACTTTTATTTTAGCAAATGTTTCTATTTCTGGTTTTACTTCAGCCATACGATTATAGTTATTATACTTTATTTTGGCATTATTCTATTGAATAGACCCTTAGTCTTTTCCAATAAACCGCCCAAGTTATTTTTAAATTTGTTACTGGCGCTGATTCCTTCGCCTTCAGTATGACTGCCCCAGATAACTAAGCCGAGAGCTGTTAAAAACTCCGGGTTTTTTACCTTATCAATTACCACGTTAATATTCTTAGCTTGGCCTAAAGCGGCCGGAAGCCTTAACTTCTTTTTAGCAGATTCTACCAAACCGTCAAGTTCAGCGCCGCCGCCGACAAAGATGACTCCGGCAGGAAGCATCCCCGAACGATCAATCCGACGGAACTCCTGGTCTACTTTTTCAAAAATTTCTTCGGCCCGAGCGTTAATTATTTCCGAAACATATTTTCTAGAAACGGTATTAATATCATCATTTACTTCTTCTTCTCTGACTAACTCGGAAATATCAATCTCATCACGCTCTCCTTCTTCTAAGGTAACCGCGCTGCCATATTCGCGTTTAATTCTTTCTGCCAAATTAATCGGGCATCTTAAACCAATGGCGACATCGGCAGTGATATGTTCGGAGCCGATTGGTAAAATGGCAGTATGAATCAAATTACGCTCCTCATAAACAGCCAACGAAGTAGTAGAGGAACCAAGATTAATCAAGGCCACTCCCAGTTCTTTCTGTTTAGAGCTTAATACCGCCTCGGCGGCCGCAAGTGGCGCCAAAACTAAATCTTCTATTTCAAGACCAGTTCTATATATTGCTTTAGTTAAATTTTTAATCTGAGTGCTTAGCCCTTGAACAATCAAAGTTTCCACTTCTAATCTAATCCCGTTCATCCCAATCGGGTCTTTAACATCTGATTGATTATCGACGCTAAATTTTATCGGAATAACATGTAAGATTTCATAGTTAACGGGGACGGCTAAAGCCCGCGCCGCTTCAATCGCGCGATTAACATCGTTTTCATTAATTTCGCCATCGCTACGACCCACCGCAACTACGCCCTTAGAACGTTCGCATTTAATATGGGGGTCATTAATACTAACCCAGACACGGCTAATTGGAACGCCAACCAAGCGTTCTGCTTTTTCTAAGACGGCCGAGATAGAGGAAGTCGTCTCTTCAATGCTATTGACTATCCCACGACTAACCCCTGCCGTTGGTCCAGAAACCGCGCCGATAATTTGTAATTCATCGCCAGCCACTCCGGGAATCTTTTGACCGATTACCAAGCGGATAGAAGTAGAACCAATGTCTAGTCCGGCGACAATATTATCCTTCATAGAATTAATATTAAATCGTTTAAATAAAAATACGGCAATATTTTAACAATATTTTCGTGCTCGCTATTTGCTGTTAATATTATACAAAATTTATCAGATTTTAACAATTCTAGAATAGCCCTAAATACCAGTTAATTATTCCTTGTCCATAAATTAAGGTAATAATAGCCCCAATCACTAAAAAGGGACCGAGCGCAATCTTAGATTTCCAGCCCTTGTTCTTAGAAACTAGCAAAATAATGCTAATAATTGAACCAATAAAATAAGCGCTAATTAGTGATAGTCCTAAATGACCCAGAACCGGAAAAGTAATTCCTAAAAGCAGGCCCAACCAAATATCGCCCTCGCCGATACCTCGTTTCTTGGTCAAAATATATTGCGCCCAAAAAAAGCCGCCGCCAACTAAGGCAGAAATCAGAAGAGCGAACACCGAAAATCCTAAAAATAAATTAAGAATCGCCACCAACGCAATGGTCGGCCAAACAACCATCATCGGCACCATTTGCCAGCGGAAATCATAAATGAAAATAATCATGAGACTAGAAATCAGAAACCAATCGCGAGCCAACAACAGAGAAAAATTAGCAGAATCAGCGGCGTGCAAAAAAGTTAACACAAACAATAAAGAAGTAAAAAATTCCACTAGCGGATACTGCCAAGAAATCTTTAAATGGCAATGACGGCAGCGCCCGCGTAACCGCAAAAAGCTAAGCAAGGGGATGTTGTCATACCAAGCAATTGTCTGAGAACATGAGGGACAATAAGAGCGCCCTAAAATTGTATCTTCTTTATACAAACGCCAGACTAAACAGTTTAAAAAACTGCCAATCACTAAACCGATTGCGGCGGCGAAAACGCCAAAAATAAATTCCATATATTATTTTTTATATTTTTCTTTTAATTCAATGAGCTCCAATTTATCCGGGGCTAATTTAATAGCCTCGTTAATACTATTTAAAGCCGCGTTTTTATCTCCTCTTTCAAAATATAAAGTCGCTAATGCCAACGGCCAATTATAATCACTGGGGCTTAAAACTGCACCATGAGCAACATAACGGATGGCTGTATCCAAATCGCCGCGCAAATAAAAAGTATCAGCGATTTTTTTAAGCAATGAATAATCTTCAATCATGTTGCGATAAGCGGCCTTAAAAAATTTTTCAGCATTTGCATAATTACCCTGAGAAACATAGGCTCGCCCTAAATCGGTATACATCATATAGCGATAAGACTCAGCAACTTTTTTATGACGAGGATTAATGAGCACGCTATTAACATCCGGGAGCTTAGTATCGACTAAGCGATAAAAATTCTCGGCCTCCGCCAGCCGCCCCTGCCTCATATAATCACGCCCTCGTTCCAAATAAGCTAAGGGCCAATTAGGCGTTAATTGCAAAACAACGGCAAAATATTTATCCGCCAGTTCATAATTTTCCAGCTGACTATACAATTGAGCTTTCAATAAAAAATTTTGATAACCGCGATCCGGTAAAGATTGGGCAATGGCCGCTAAACGTCTTTTAATCATCGTCTTCGTAGCTAAATCCGATGCTTGTTCCAAATGAACGCCCAAATTATCCCCCAAAAAATGAGCAACAAAATTTTGCTGGACCGAATTAACTTTTAATCTAAGAATATCGTCATGAATAACGAGCGCCGTCAGCGCTTCGCCGCGGCTTAAAGAGATATAAATATTATTGAAATAAGCATCAGCAATCAGTGAGCGGCCATTAAGAATTATTTGCCAAGCAGCCAGAATTAAAACACTAATTAACAAACTGACCCGCCACCAAAATTTAAAACTATATTTTTTTAATAACCAAGAAAAATTATTTACAGACATCGGACGCTCAAAATGGATAGCCGCTAAAATAGCAAACAGTAGCCAGAAATAAACTTCGGCGGCCACAATCGCAAAACTGAACATTAAGGAAATAAGATAACCCGCCGCGGCAGCAGCAATAGCCAAAGACAAATATTTATATTTTTCCGCCTGATAATTTTGCCAAGCCAACTTAAAAAAAGAATAATACCATAAAGAAAACAATAGTAGGCCAAAAAATCCAACGTTAAGTAAAGTATCCAAAATTAAATTATGTGCCCGATCAGTATTAGCGCTCACGTCGGCATAAATACCCCAATCATTTTCATAATATTTTATAAACACTTCCCCGGCATTTTCTAAACCATAGCCAAAAGCCGGTTTCTGCAAAATCGCATCGGCGGAGGCATGAAAAAAATTAACTCGTGCGGCAAAACTACCGGCGCCAATATTAAAAGACTCCTGCAGGCGTCCCGGAGTAAAAATTTCTAAAGCACCAATTCCCAAAATAAAAATTAAAAACGCGCCCGCCGCTATTAAAACCTTGACCCGGGCTGTAAATTTAGAAGCCAATAAAAGATAGGCGACAAACAAAAAACCGATTAACACTAAAGCTAATAATCCGCCGCGACTCGCGGTCGAAAATAATCCTAAAATCTGAAAAACAGCCGCAAAACTGAAAAAAGTTTTAACCCAAAAATTTTTAGATGAATAAGCTAAATAAAAAGCCAAAGGAATCGTTAATAGCAAAAAGGAGGCAAAAAAATTAGGTTGGCCGAAGGTGGACAGGGCGCGCCCAGTTAAATAAGGTTCATCTGGCCAAGTCAAAAAATCAATATTTAAAATTTGCAAAACACCATAAAGCCCTACCAACGTGGCCGAAAGATTGGCGCTTATTAAAATACGGCGGATCTTGGCTTTCAGTGACCAGACCTGAGAGCCAATGTTTCTCCAGGTAACCAAATTAAAAAATAAAATTAAGGACCATAAAAAATAAAAGAACAGGCTGGAAATTCCTTCTTGCCGCTCGTAAGAACCAAAAAAACTAATGCGCCAATCTAAGGAGAATGGCAAAATGGCTACCAAACCGACGAGGAGCAAGGCGGGAATCAAAAAATATTTTTTAAAAACCAGCCACGCTGTTCTTCGACCAATTTCGGAAACAAGGCTCGGAGACGGAAAAAACAACGCCCGCGCCACAGTCAACACCAACAAGCTCCAAAGTAAAATTCGAAACAAAATAATTTTATCCAATTCAAAGATGTTAAAACCGGAATAAAAAGCGGCAAACCACAGGGGCACTAAAAAAATAATTGCCAAATAATTGACTTCTATAAAAAATCCTAAAAATTCGGAGCTAGAAATTCCCTGCGCCCAAGCCTTAAGACGAGAAATTAAAAAATTAATTTTCATGGTTTTATTATAGCAATAAAAAAGGGGCTTGAAAATCAAGCCCCTTTAAAAATCACTAAGAATATTTAAGCCTTTTTAGCCGCTTTATGCATCTTGTTATTCCAGATTACTAAAATCGGGCTGGCAATAAAGATAGAGCTGTAAGTGCCAACAAAAATACCGATGAGCAGGGCGAGAGCAAAGTCTTTAATGGTGCTGCCGCCGAATAATAAAATAGCGAGCAGTGCTAATATAGCTGAAAAAGAGGTATTGATAGAACGGGAAATAGTTTGATTGATGCTGGAATTAATCGTATTTTCAAAGTTATCGTTGCTCTTAGGCAAGGTTTCCCGAATACGATCAAAGACGACAATGGTATCGCTGACGCTGTAGCCTAAAACCGTTAAAATAGCGGCGATAAATGGCGTGTTAACTTCAATCTGGTAAAAATGACCCATAACCGCAAAGGCTCCCAGGGTAATAATAACGTCATGGGCCAGCGCAATAATCGCGGCTACCCCGTACTTCCAAGAAGAAATTGGACGAGAAACACGCTTAAATGCTAAGGAAATATATAGAATAATCATTATCAAAACAATAATGGAGGCGTTAAACGATTTGCTCTTTAATTCTTGACCAATAGAGGGGCCGACAAAATCAAAGCGCAACTCTTTAAAGGCGGCACCATCATGCCCGCTAGTTAGGGTTTCTAATTTAGTTAGAATATTTTGGTGCGTGTCTTCGCTCACCTCCTTGAAACGCAGAATAAAAGTATTGTCATTTGTTGGTTGGATGGTTAAACCTTTAATGTCCTCATCTTTTAAGGCGTCCTGAATCTCAGTAATTGATGGTTGATAATTAGAATATTCGGCTTCCAAAAAACTGCCGCCGGTAAAATCAACTCCAAAGTTAAGTCCCCAAGTAATAAGCGCGGCGATAGAAGCGGCGATAAACAGCCCGGAAATAGTTAAGAAAATATTTCTTTTTTGAATTATCCGATAAGTCATATTGTTATTTTTATCTTTAATGATATTTAAGTTCCGCTTATTCAGCTTTAATTTTCTTAATCCCCAAAAGGCACTTTCTTTTTTCTAACCATTCACCTAGAACCAAAACCGACAGAACTCTAGTAATCACAATGGCGCTAAATAAAGAAACAGAGATGCCGATAAACAAAGTTGTTCCAAACCCTTGAACGGAAGAGGTGCCGAAGAACATTAAAATCAGACAGGTAATTAAAGAAGAAATGTTGCCATCGCGAATTGAAGGCCAAGCGCGCTTAAAACCATCAGTCACTGATTGCGGGACCGACTTTCCGGCCTTAAGCTCCTCTTTGGTACGAGCAAAAATAAGGATATTGGCATCAACGGCCATACCGACCGATAAGATTAAGCCGGCGATTCCGGATAAAGACAGGGTGACCGGTTTCAAAGCATAGAAAAATAGTAAAATACCAATAACCGTGAAAAACAACGCTAAAGTACTATCGAAAATTTTAATTTCATTAAAGGTATAAAAAATAAGAGCAATCATGACAAAAATTAAGGGCAAGGCAATAGCCACTGGGATTGCTTTAAAAATCGCCAGCATTGTTAAACCATAAACAAAAAGTGATAATACTGATAATACCCCCGGCAGACGGTACATAATAATCATGAAGATGGAGACCAAAAGTAATCCCAGAAGACCGGCTTGCAAACTATTATTAATCGACTTAGCACCTAAACTCGCTTCCACAGTTTTTTGAGAAACCAAAGATACGGGAACCGGCAAAGCACCGGAATTTAAACGCTTAACCAATAACTTAGCTTCATCAACATTAAACTGTCCAGAAATAACGGCTTTACCGCCGGTAATTTTTTCATTAACTGTAGGGGCGCTAATTACGTAGCCGTCTAGAAAAATAGCCACTGGCTTGCTGACATTGCGCGCGGTAATATCTTCAAACATTTGGGCGCCCTCGGTATTAAACTCTAAAGAAACTTCCGGTGTACCATCTTGGGCAAATTCTAGAATCGCTCTTTTTAAATATTTTCCGGTCAGCTCGGTATTTTTCCAAAGACTGTCAGTATTAATATTAATTTCAGTACTACTAGCATCGCCAGTCGGTGTCAGCGTAGTTGAACCTTCCGTATCCTGTTCTTTAAATTCCAAAATTGGCGTTTCGCCAATCATTTTAATTGCTTCTTTCACGTCTTTAATCCCGGCTAACTCCGCAATAATGCGATACTCCCCATTGCTACCCTTATTAACTTGGACAACCGGCTCGCTAACGCCAAAAGTATTAACGCGGCGTTCAATCACATCGCGCGCCGACTCCATGGCATCCGCCCGATCAGCTTCCGGTATATTAGTCACATCCGCCTCATAAACTAACTGAGTGCCTCCCTGAAGATCAAGCCCTAAACTAAAAGGCAATTCTTTAACTTGTGGCAACACAATTATGTTGTTAGTTTTAGCAGCCGCAAAACGAGCAAACTGATTGTAATAATTGCCACCGGCAATCAGTCCGACCGAGAGGGCAAACAGGATAATTAGACCTAAAATCCAGCGAGTCTTAGCCTTAAAAGACAGTTTGGAAATTTTTTGCATAAATGACATATAGGATTAAAGACTAGAGCCGGGCGTGAAACCGGCAAATATTAGTAAATTAACTCAAACTTTCCTTTATCTTAAGATAAGTAGAAATAAAAATCAAGTCTTGGTCTTTACAAAAAAGCCAATTTTATTTATAATAAGTCTATTATAATTCAATAAAAAGCTTAAAAATATGCCATTAATACCCACTGTCATTGAAAAAGAAGGACAAATTGAGCGCGCTTATGATATTTACTCCCGCCTCTTAAAAGACCGCATTATTTTCTTGGGCGAACAAATAGATGACCACACCGCCAACATTGTCATTGCTCAATTATTATTTCTGGACGCTCAAAATAAAGACCAAGATATTAAATTCTATATCAATTCCCCTGGAGGCTCGGTCAGCGCCGGTCTAGCTATTTATGATACTATGCAACTTATCAAGTCTGACGTTTCAACAATCTGTGTCGGCTTGGCCGCTTCCATGGCTTCAGTGCTGCTAGCCGCGGGAACTCCCGGAAAAAGGTTTGCTCTTCCTAATAGTGAAATTATGATTCACCAAGTAATGGGCGGCGCTGAAGGGCAGGCTTCAGATATTAAAATTAGGGCTGAACACATTTTAAAAATAAAATCTAAAATGAATAAGATTTTAGCCTTCCATACTAAACAAAAAGAAGCCAAAGTTGAGGCTGACAGTGACCGCGATAATTTCATGAGCGCGGAAGAGGCCCAAAAATACGGGATTATTGATAAAATAATCGGCCCCAAAAATAAAATTTAAAGATCACGACTAAATAAAAACTCCGCACGTGGCGGAGTTTTTTTATTTTAGTAAATTTAATTTATTTATTGATACTGAGCTAAATTATAATTTTTCTGGAAAGAATTAATAATCATTTTAAAAATATTAGGATAAGCCAGGCGATCGCTTAACGCCGGAATATAAGAAATGATATAAATATTTTCACGATCATTATCCGTCAGATAAAAGTTCAAACCATCTTCACCCATAATTCCTTCCCAGGTAATTCCTTTTTGTAGACGATTACTATCAACGGTTTCCGAAGGAAAAGTGACGCTATACCAATCGCTGATACTCTGAATTTTTGGATTTCCCTGAACGGAAATCTGCATTAGAGAATTATCGGGAGCGGAAATAATCGTCGCGTAATCATTGTTTAAAGATTTAAGCGTCCAAGCGGTCGGATAATAAATTTCATATTTACCAGTTTGATTTTGATATTTGCTTAAGTAAGTACTGGCGGTGAGCTTATCCTTGCCTGTAGGATTATAGCCTTTCCCTAATTCTGATAAATCACCATAATTATCGCCATCACTATCAGGAAGCATGGCATCCGTTCCTAAGGCCAGTTCTTCATCATCACTCAAGCCATCAACATCGGTATCTAAAAGCGGCGGAGTTTCAATGGTTAACGGTATTTCTTCAATAGTCGTGGAGGCCGTGGAAGTTGATTCTATAGTCTCAGGATTAATCATTTCAATAACGCTGGGAGCTATCTCAACAACCGCCGTACTGGAAGCCGTGGAAGTTGAAACTAGAGGTGTTGTTTTTTCAGGTACGATAGGTGCCGAGGAAACAATCGGCGCGGCGGAAATTGGTTCTTGAGCGGCTGGCTTGATTATAAAGCGATAACTTAAATAAACTAGAACACCGACAAAAACTAGGCCTAGGCCGATAATCACGATGCCAACTGTTTGGTGCTTATTTTTATTATCAGACACCGCTAAAAATTGCGAACCGGAACCGGAATTGGCCGTTTTAATATTACCACTGACAAATGAGCGGGTAGGGACAGTGGGCATGTTATGGACAATCAATTCTTGATTAACCCGGACCGCCGTCGCATCGTCGATATTTGTTTTTTTATTATTTTTTCCTAACATATCTAATTAAGCACCAAAAAAATAATCACCGCGAATAACATTAAAATTACTCCGCCTAAAATAAACCAGAGCTTAAGATTACCGGCACTCGTTTTGGGCATTGAATGGACTCCAATCGCTAAACGCGAAGGACGAATTTGAGGAGCCGCTTTACTGAGAGTAGCAGGCGCCGGATTTTTTTCTGGTGTCAGGTTAGCGCCATTAGTCATAAAAATTATTTGATTACATTACCTGGCATTTTGGCTCCGACAGCGTTAGGATCATATCCGCCTCTAACTTCCTGACCATCCGGATAAGTATCGCCATCAGTGTCAGCTTTTAAGGGATTGGTTTTGTAGATTTTTACTTCTTCATAATCACTTAGACCGTCGTTATCAGTATCAATTAAATTAATATTAGTACCGGCAACTAATTCTTCGGAATCAGTTAAGCCATCGCTATCAGAATCAACGGGAGCAGCATTAACAGGAACGGTTGCTGTCTCCTCAATATTAATTTCCGTCGTGGTGGTGGCACTTGGCGAAATCGCTTCTGCAGTTGTAGTATCAACGCTAGGAATTTCAGTCACAAAAGTTGAGCTGCTAGTTGTTTCGGTATTAGTTTCTACAACATTATTATCTTGATTAGCAGAAGTTGAAGTCGCTACCGGTGTTCTGACTACTGGCACAGAGCTAGTATCAATCGGCTCTGCTTTAAAAAATTTATTATAAGCCAAAAATCCCAACAAACCTAAAATAACTACCACCATCAAAATAACGGCGATTTTAAAACCAGAACCGCCTCTTTTAGGCTCCGATCTTAGAGACTCGGCAGAAAGTCCGCTCGGAGCTGTTAAGCCGACACGTTGAGTCATAATTTCGGCCGGCGCTTGCGGTCTTTGATTGTTATTGGACACGTTATCGGTTTCGGCGAAAATATCGTCAACCGGCTGATGTCCTGATTGGTTAGCGTTGTCGAGGTTGTCAAACATATTTTTGTATAAGTAACTTGATTATCTTTAAAGTATAGCCAATAAGAAAACTTTTGGCTAATAATTTATTTTTATTGTTGCACTGATTGGGTGGCCGGCCGCATCATATCGGGATCAGCAATGCGACTAGGGTCTAAAATAATATCGGCGTCTTTACGAATAACGCGATAAACTTCGGTTTTACCAGATTCATCAGTTTTTAAAACTTGAATTTTAGAATCAGCTGGCAAGTTAAGACTAGACTTTTCCTCAGCACTCATAAACTCCGGGGCCGGTAGTGGGTTAATTGCTCCGGATTGAGAAAGATTGTCGGCGTTCAATTTATTATTACGGATTAAAATAAAAACCAAGATACCAATGATAACGATTACAGTTATCAAACCGATTATAATAATTTTTTTATTCTTATTTAACATATTATGCAACATATTTTTTAACTACGGTTCTCCTTAATTGCAAGACTCGTTAGTAATTAATACTTCTCCGTCCATGCAATTGGCGGTAGCGGTACACGTATTAGGCCCGGCAACTTTAGTTACTGTTTGTGTGCTGTTCGGACCGCCGCTTTCTAAAACGCCATGATTATAATCATCAACTGTTCCGGCAATACAATTAGCTAAACAGACATTATAATAACCAAAAGTTGATAGATACCAATTGCCACTGGTACAGCGATAACCGGGGTTAGCGATGGGGCCAGTTGTTCCCGTATTTGTTACAGCTCCATTAATACTACAAGTAATGATGGTGCTGTAATACCCGCCTTCCGGATGAAAAGCGACATTAGTTTTAACTTCATAGTTAGAACCATATTTAATGGCCGGATAAGAATAGCCGTCGATAACTCCCTGGGGGCAAGTTGGAATCAAAGTACATTGATTATTAGTGCAAGTATAATCGGTAGTATTAGCACAGGCACAAGTGCCATCGCAACCATCGGTGCCGCAATAATTAGCCGGGCAGGAAGGGGTACAGGTATTAGCATCGGCAACACAAACCCCCTGTTGGTCAAGGACCCAATCACAGCCACCAGGAACATTGGCTCCCGGACAAGAATAGTCGTCATATTGAGCACACTCAGCGCCATAGTTGCCGGTTTGACCACTTTCCATAGATTCACAATGGCCGTAAGCACCTTCACAATGCTGACCCGTGGGGCAAGTACTGTTCCAAGTACTGTCGCAGGTAGCTCCCGGTGGCGGAGTAAAGACTGGCTTCTTAACACAAAGCCCATTTTCGTTCATTGTACCATCTAAAACGGTGCTGCCCGTGGTTCGACAATCATCTTGATAACAACGATTGGCTGCAAAATCTCCAGTACAAGTCCATTGAATCCGAGTTCTCCAACCTCCTAAATCGGTCCAGACTTGCTTGCACTGACCGGAAGAACGGTAGCTTAGAGGAGTTAACTTATTTTGAAAACCAATCGGACAATAGGTGAACTTGGCAGAAGCAGCGCTAATGGCGCTAGAAGCATCAGAAGCCCACTTACTAATACATCTGGTGTTATCTAACTTAACAATACTGCAATCGCTTAAAGGATCGGGGGTTTTGACTCCTTCATTGGAATTATAGCAAAGCCTAGTTCCTTCAGAATAATTATTATTTATTTGGGCGCTAGTAAAATTAAATAATGGCTGTTTATGAGGATCAACCCAAGTTTGATAATTTTTATTAGCTAAAACCGCATCGCCTTCAGCAACAGATACGACTCGCGCGTCTTTCTCTACAATCGGCCAGCATTTTTTCTGACAAACACCAGAGCTAGTACATTCATATCCCAGGTCGCAATACAAACCATTATTACAATCCAGCGGCACTTCTTCCCCTTCGCTTAAAGTTTGGTCGGCGCCAAAATAATTAGGATCACAATCAAAGGGGCAGTTATCAATGTTTTCATATAAAGTGTTATTGATTTTAAGCTGACAATAAGTGTCGCCACAGAAACCGCCACCGTCTAGCGGGGATTTAAAAATACAATAATTACTGCCAGTAATCGGATAAGGAGTAGAGGCGATTGAAGTCGTGTTGCAAGCGTACTGAACATTTTTATTGCTACCAGCCACACTAGTCGCAACATTACTGCTGCCATCGCAAGCTTCTTGACCATCATTCCTAACGCCGCCGCGACCTTCGGTATTAGGCTTTTCAATTACTCCGTCGCCGCAATAAGTATTAACGTCTAAAATAAAACTTTTTTCCGTAGCCGTGCCATATTCGTTAACCGCCTTAATTCTTACTTCTTGGTCAACTCTAGCCACAACCGTGTTTCCTTCCAAATAAACGGCGTTTTGATTGTTAGCACTAGCGGAAAGATTAAGCCCGGCGGGCATCGGTGAAGTAACCGAATAAGTTAAAGTATGGTTACCCTGAACGGTTGATCCTAAACTGCATTTATATGCATAATTTAGACGCGACTGATTGGCGCAATTAAAATCTAGCACCGGCTTATCGACAATTATTTTAATGATAAAGTCATCAGTCACTGGGTTTCCAGCAGCATTAGTCACTTGAACGCGATAACGGCTTTCAACATCATCAGTAAATTTCTGAGCAGTTGAGATAACGCCTTGATAATTTACTTTTTGACGATTAAGACCCTCAGTACTGGAAGTTCTGGTTATTCCCGGCATTTGTAAAATATTCGGACCGCTTACTAAAATAATGGCGAATGAAGGTGCGTTACCACCACCGGAAACATAAAAATTATAATTAAAGGGCACGGTTGGATCTAGATGATAAGTATAATCTTCGGCTTGAGCAGCTGAAGACAGAGAACTAATTTCAATACGTGTGGTTGTTGAAACGGAAGCGCCATTGCTATCTGTGATGGTGATACCGACGGGATACAAACCGGCACTACCGGCGCGAGTAGCAAAAATCTTTTTTTGATTAATATCACTAGTATCTTTAATAATTGGCGGTGCTCCCTGCCAACCAGGCCAAGAACCGGCTAACGGCTGCAAGCTCCAAGTGAGAGAATCGCCGTCAGGGTCGACGGCCTGCACAAAACCATTATATTCATTTCCAGAAATACCTTTTAGGGCTAGACTGGTAATTACCGGGGCAGAGTTAGAAGCATTCCCCGAAGCTGAAATACCAGTTTCGGTAACACAGGAACTAGCAGTCGGATCATTAGGAGAAAAAGTATAATTAGGACCGGCGTGAGTTTCTAGCACTGCACATAAATTATAATCGGAGCCGGTGTCGTTAGTTCCATAGACCAGAGCATAACTATCTTTGGGTAATTTTAAATAAGCTCCCACCGGATCATAAACAAATTTTTTGTTACTATCGTCCCAACAAGTTTTAGAATTGAATCCCGGGCAAGCCCCCAAGCGATTAATCGGATCGACTAGCGCCTGCTTAATGGCCAGCGTCGGAATCAAAATATCACTCCAGCTCGGCCACAAAGAAACGCTTTTACCAGACAAATAAGTACCAGCACTAAGCAGTGGATAGCGACCATTAACCTTTTTATAACTAGCCAAAGCTTCTTTAATCTCTTCTAATTTTCCGATTCTTTTTAAATCACGAATTATCTTAGCCTTCAAGCTGCCGCAGAAAAAACTGGCCGGGCAATCTTCGTCAACCGTGCAATTTTTAGGCTCCTTAAGAGCACAAGTATCATTATTAGAACAAAATTGATTAGAGGCGCAATCAGAATCTTGCTCGCATTTCAAAGAGGAAATGGAACAAGTAGAAGTTTCTAATGGCAAATTATCATTAAATTTCCAGTGGGAAATTAACTGCCCCAAAATATCAACGGTTTTAACATTATAATCCTGATTATAAGAAATTAGATAAATATTGGTGTAGATAACCTTAGCATAAGTGTCCGCATTAGCAGCATTAACATAAACGGTGCGGCCATCACGCAAGGCCTCATAACCGTCAACGGTTAAAGACTGTGGGGAGCCGGAAAAACCCTGGCTCTCGTACCAACGATAGATACTATAGTGATTGGGATTAGGAACAATTCTGACGCCAATGGCGTCGCTATTTTGTTCTTGAGCAGAAACTTTAAATACTGCCCCCGCTAAAAGATAAACAAAAACAACCCCAAGCACAAACAGTGAGCTGCTAGTTCTTACAATCTGGCTGTTTTTCATAATATTATCATTTAGTATTATTCCCTAAATTTATATTATTTAAAAAATATTATTTCCGCCGACTTAGTGCTTTCATTACCATTGCTATCTAAAGCGGAAATCGCAAAATAATTATTACCGGTACTAAGTTTGGCTTTGTCCCAAGATAATGAAGAGGCGTTATTGACGGAATCGTATGATTCGCCATAAAGATTACTCTTTACGCCCCGATAAACTCGATAGAACAAGGCATTATTAGTTTGCCAAGTAAATTTAATAGTATCCCCCTTATCTTCAACATTTAATCCAATCGGGGCTTGCGGCGGCGCCTGATCGGTTGGGGTCATGGTAGCAGCATCGCTCATTGTACTTTCCACCCTATTAGCCGAGATGCCCGTTAAGCGAAAATCATAAGCTTGTCCATTTTTTAGAGAAGAAATATGCGCCGTACATTTGTAAACCGAGGAGAACGGCACGCAATAATCTTGCAACTTAAATTCTTGGGATTTAGTCAGCGCCTTACCGCTCTCACCATAATATATTTTGTAAGATACTGTCGGCGCATTAGCCGCAAACCAGGTAAAGGTAACATCCCCGCCAGTACCAGTATCGGTTACGGTCTCAAACGCGGCTTCGCCAATTCCTGCTTCACGGAAAAAATATGATTCCTTCAAAACATTCCAAATACAGATACCATCTAAATGGCCATCGCCATTTTGATCGGCACCGCAAGCAGAATTTAAACCGGCGCAAGTTGAGCTATCAGAGCTACAAATCAAAGTCGCACTCTGCCCTCTAATCACCGCCCTATCCGTAATCGCCGGCAAATCATCAATCGTTCCCGGAGCGCCAGCATCACGGCAATAATAAAACTTATAATTAAAATTGTTACAAGTTCCCCCGATAGAACCGGTGCAGTTATCGCTCCAAGGATACCAAGTGCCGTTAGTATTTACTGGCGGCCAAGGATTATTACAAATGAAGACATAGAGATTAGCATTCCCACTTAAGTTATCGCCGGCTGAAAAAGCGTTGCGACAATTACTGGAACAAACATCGTCTGTACAAGCACAGCCAGAATTAACGGAAGAATTACTATCTAAGAACCTTACCATATCAATCGTCGCGGATAATTTAGTTTCCCCGTCAGTAATTCCATCTTTGGCTGCTAGCAAAACTTTATCAGGTCCAATACTGGCTATTGAGGCTACGCTCGCATCGCTCAAATTAAATTTCCAATCCCAGAAATAACCGGTAATCGGCTGAATAACTTGGCCGTCGGCGCTATAAGCTGAGGCCTTGAAAACTTTATCCTTATCACGCTTAGTATCAAAAGTCTTATCTTGAAAATTAGCGTCATTCTCGTCTAGACTGTTTTCGGTAGTATTGAATAAGTAGGATTCAGGGGCAATTTTAACCTGGCTAATGGCGCAAACTCCAGAATTAGCGCCCTTATCGGACAGGGTTTTAAATTGAACAATATAAGAATTTTTATAATTTTTATTATTAAAGCTTAAGGCGGCACCCTCAACACCCTCGATTCCTTCGCCATTTAAACCAATGCCGCTTAAACTGATAACTCCCGATTGGCTATTTAAATCTTCATCACCCTTAACAATTAAGAAATACTTGGCCTCCGGAGTTAATAATTTATTAGGCGTAAAATTTAAAACTGTCTCATCACCGGAATACTCGCCGGAAATACTGCCCTGAAAGGAGCAATATAATTTATTTTGATCTGGCAGGTCAGCCAAAGCTTGATTGCCAAAAAGCTGGCTAATATACGATTTAAGCTTGCCAAAGATATTAGTAAACCAAGTTTGATTAACGGCCGCAAAATTACCGTCGCCTTCGTAGGCAAAGGTCCCGCTCGGACAAACCGCACCGCCATAATTCATTTCTTCCATTAATAGCGTATTAGCACTAAAGGAAGCGATATCCATTTGTTTATTAAAGGTAACTTTAATAACTGAGTTGCGACAAACATTAGTAGTCCCACTCGCTGGAACTGAACCAGTTACAGCTGGACGGGAATCGCAACAAGTATCAATTCCGCAACCGACTGTAGCGGCATTACCGCAATCGCCATCATTCCTACAGCCACAACATAATCCTCGATCAGCGCCGCTGCAATTTCCTTTGTCCGGTTGGCAATACAAATCAGGCGCTTCCGTAGTTTGACAAGCAGTCGGGTCAGCTGGGTTACAACAACAGGCGCCGCAATCAGAAATATCAGTAGCGGTCGTCCCGGATTCAGTTAAACAAGAATGCCCCGGAAAATTACAAATTCCAAAATTACAAGTAGCCGTAGCTGAAGAAGAAACGCAATCTTGGCCAACACCGCCTTCGGCATTACCACAACGAGTAGAGCAAGTACTTAAATTATTAAAATCACCGGAAGTTTTAGGATTTTGATCACAAGTACTATTACCGCTGGCATCAGTCTGACAATCATAATAAGCGCAGTAGCCTAAATCAGCGCCACTCGTAATTTGTGAACCACTTTTACAAGTAGCTGTTGCTTGATCAAAACAACAGGAAGGGGCTAGGGTGCATTCATCTTTTTGACCATTGAAAAGTGAACAAAAATCTTGTCCAGGATTGGCCGCACAACCATCAACACAAGCTGGCGTATCTTTATAAGTACCAATTTTTACCGGAGTAGAGGAGGCGCAGGTAGCTGGATCGCCAATTGGCGGTGTCGTCGCGCTAAAACAATTATAATAACCGCAATAACCAAAATTAGGATCAGCAGGATTAGCGGAAATACTGGTTCCAGAACCGCCGCGACAAGAATCATCACCGGTGGCTGCGGTGCGATTAGCATCAAAACAGCAAGCAGCATTATGTTCGGAACAAGAACTTAGGCCAGCCAAACCGCTACAATCGGTACAAATTCCTCCTGGATTTTGAGCGGTAATACTACAATACTGACCGCCATGCCCCGCACAATTACAAGCGGCATCGTGTTCAGCGACAGTTGTGCCCACATTAGCGCAACCAGAACAACTGCCGAATCCCGCGCCATCATCAGTTGTATCCTGACCGCAGGTTCCCTTGCATTCCAAAGGCGCGCAACAATCTTGAGCGCTATTTTCTATACGGCAACAACAATCACAGCTAGCCCCCTCGACGGAGACACAAGAATCAGGCTGAGAAATATCCGGATTACTTTCGCAAACAGAACCAGCGGGACAAATGGTATCGGAAACGCAACGGCCGCCAGAGCCCAATTGTGCGCAACTTAAACCAATAGCACAAATATCACAAGCTGAAGCCGTATCAACGCAAATATTATTAGAGCCTCTAACCCAAGCATCTGGACAAGAGGTATTAGTTTTTGTTTCCCACTTACCACCGGAATTACAAGTTAAGGACAAAGAAACATCCTGATTATTAATTCTGAAAGTTTGAGTTTTTGGCATACTGCAAACACCAGCACTACCATCTTTAACACATTTATTAAGCGTATCGTCATAAGTACAAGGAGCACCAAAAACTCCACAGCCAGTTACCGAAGCGCAGGAAAAATCACAAGTAGCGACTGTGGTTTTAGTGCCACCGGCATAAGGCGAGCAGGCTCCAGGAACATTAGGACAAGTAGCATTGACCTGACAAGCACCATAATAATCGGCCAAGGTAGCACAACTTTCCGTAGGATCGCTAGGATTGACAACAAATCCCGTATTAAAGTTCCATTCAAAAACGGAAGTCGGAATATCAATTAAACAAGCGGCTAAGTTAGCAACACAAGTTCCTTTCTTATAGGTATTACCCGGACAACAAACCTGGCCAGGACATTCAAGGTCTGAAGAACAAGCACTGATTTCGAAGTTTAATTCATTTCCCCATTCACCATTCTTTACTACTTTAACCGGACCAGTGATGGATTCGGCGGGAACATCCACGGGAACGATATCAGCACCATTGTCTTGAGAAATAACACCATAAACTTGCTTGGCAGGATTAAACTGAACTAAAGAGTCATGCCCTACCTGACCTAAATATTCGCCATAAACTTTGACTGGAGTAGATACACCTCCCTGTCTAGGTTCTAATTTACAAAGACTTGTTTTTAAAGATAAGGCATCATCAACTCTAAAAATATTAGGATTTAATTGTTGACTATCGATAGTCTTACTATTGACTGTCATCCTAATCAAATAACTACCATTGGCTAGACCGTCCGGCACCTTAACTACCACCTGCTTATCGCTCCAGACCGAACTGGCGCAAACCGGCGGAAAACTATAATTAGCTTCGGCGCTAGCAAAATAAACATGGGAGCTTCCCTGCGCGCCGCCAAAACCGCTGCCGGTAATCGTTACATATTGCCCGGCTACTCCTTGAGCCGGCGAGAAAGAAATAATGAAAGGACCATCATTTGGGTCAGCTTCTTTAACAAATTTTAAATAATTGCTACGCTCTTGGTTGCCGCTGATGTTATTAACCACAAAACTACCGGATTCTCCGGAACGAATATTGGGCGTAGCCGCCGTTCCCGATAAGCCGCTAGGGTGACTGAAATTAGAATCTAAACCCTGAACATTACTTTGGTAATTACCAAAATAAGCTTGGCCGGAATAAAGATTAATTCCTTGATAGGAAACCGAAGAACTTAAAGCGCCTTTATCAGGACTAATTAAGCATAATCCCGGACGAGAAATACTATTAGCGATAAAATCTGGAATGATAGGACCATACTCATCATTGGTAATATCTTCCGAGCCGTCTTTAGTAAGCACCTTGATAGCACCGCTTACAACTCCGGTTGGAACCGCAATAATTATTTGGTCATCTTGCCAAAAATTAACACAAACCGGATTTATTTCCGAAGGATTACGTCCATTTAAAGAGCTACCCATGAAAACAACTTGGCTTTGGCCAGCAACATATTCGCCAAAATTCTTTCCCGAAATAGTCAGAAAATTATTAGCCGCGCCATTGGGTGTATCTAAATTACAACTAGTGGCACAATCGGTGTCGGTATCGCAAGCCTGATTGTTATTTTCATTACAGAATCCGCCTAAAGGACTGACGGCAGTAATTACTGGCGGCCCAAAACAAGTACAAGTGGCGGCATCACAAGATAAATACTGCGCGCACATATTATTGTCAGCGTCGCAAGTCGCATTACTGACATCGGCATCGCAAGATTCGCCAGCTCCTGCTTTTGGCTGACAGGCACAATTACTGTCACAATAATCCGAAGGGGCACACATGTTATTTTCCATTTGACAGCCGGGATTAGGACTGGCATCACAACTTGTTTGATGAGGATTAATACTACAATCGGAACCAACACAGCCACCCCAAGAACCGTCTACACAGGCCATTGACCCGCCGCAACCGCAAGAAGAAACTTGTCCGTTAGTACATAAATTGGGGCCGCCATTACCGCTGATTGCTCCATATAATTTATTGATAACAAAGGTGGCAATCGCCCAAGAAGCTAAGATAACCGCCAAACCGATACTAGCGCTTACCAAGATTTTTTTAGCTTGGCTGATTTTATCTTCTTCACCATTAGAAGTCATCCATAAAAAGCCGGCATAGATTATTAGGCCCAGAGCAATTACTCCCAAGAAACCAAGCGCAATATTAATAATTCGACCAACCATTTCGCGTGGATCGCCATCGGCTAAAGCGCCGTTCAAACCATTATTTACCGCCTCAGTGCCAAAGTCTTGGGCAAATACTAAACGCCAAGCAAAAATACCAATGACTAGCACTATTAATGAAACAAGCTTTTTGCTTAATTTTGTTTTCACAAATTTATGTTTTTAGATAACCAAAAATGGCAATTATTGACAATTGCCGTTAACTAGCGAACTGGTGGCCACTCCGAAACAACATGAAGGACTCTGAGGAGTCGCCGCACAGCCCGGACCGGAGCTGGGTTTAAAGCAATTTTGAAAAATATTTTTTACACCAGAACCAATTTGCGAGTCATAAGTTATTGACTCTAAAAATGGAGAATGCTTTATTTTTGCAATAGTAATATCCGCAATTCCGTCCAATGGCAAGGAATCGACATCGGAATTATCCAACCAAAATCCCAGCGGTGTTGGCTCTGAACTCTTTAAATTTATAAATCTATGCAAAACCGGACTAGTTCCACTATCAACTATTTCGCCGCCGGAACGTAAAGTGCTGGACATCATTAAATTATTAAAAGTAATTTCTATCGGATCAGTTGGCGGAATATCATTTTGGCCATTAGCAGGATTAATACTGGTAATCTCGGGTGGTGTAGTTTCTATTTTGTCATTTATAAAGAAGGCGTTACGATAGCTATCGCGATTGCTTCTGTTGCTAGGGAAATTATCGCTGAAAAAGCTAATTGGACCCTCAACAATTGTGTCCCGATTACCATCCAAAGAGTTAAGCGCCGCGTCAATAATACCATCTAACTGGAGCGGGTTCGCGCTAGGATAGTTGCGACCGTTAACGTCTTGACAGGAACGATAGCCTAATTGATTTAAGGCGCAGGTTTTGAAAGGGCTATAAGCGGCGCAATCAGCGTCACTGGCACAAACTTTCATATTGGCGGCCTTAAGCTCAACCGATAAATTACTATTAGCCGGCAAGCAGTATATTTTTTCACCGCAACCGTTAATTCCGCACTCATTATCAGAAATAAATTCTACAGTCCTATAGCTACCGCTAACATTAAAGCGTCCACTGACATAATTTCCGCGACAAACATAGGCATCACATCGATAAGAGCGGCAATCAGCATTACTGGCGCAAACTGATCCGTCTACTTTACTGGTTGAAGAGGCGTTAACAACTTGGATATAATTAGCGACTTCAGAGGCAGTCCCGGATAATGTTAGCGGATTCATCGCCTCGTTAAAGTTAACTTTAATTATAGAATTCATTGGTGAGTCTGGACCACCTTTAACCTGGCTGGCGAGTTGTCGATCAACCCCGCCCGTAAAGGCGCTGAGACTCAAGGCATTAGTATTACTGGTATTTAAACTTAAATTGTTGCCAGCTGCGCCAGCAACTTTGGCGGTTAGCAAAACTCGATTACCGGACCGATTAACAATAATAGCCGAGTTGCCACTTAATTGCGCTTGAATATTGGCCGCCTGGATACCGATGTCGCAAGTTCCCGGAACAACAATATTATTATTTCCGCCGCTAGTCGCAAAAACATAAACTTCATTGCCGACGCTTAAGGTGTCAGCTAATTTTTCAGGACTAATAGTTATCTCCCAAGAATCTCCGGCCGCATGACCAGTAGTTTTAAGACTAAAGTAACCATCAAAAACTACCGTATTTTGACCATCAAAGTCAGACACTCCCAACAAGGCGTTAGTATTACCATTAAATATTTGTGCCTTATCCGGAGTCGCCGCTGGGACAATCACCTTAAACTTGTTAATCAAACCATGATAATCAAGCACGACTTCCGCATTAGGCAAAACGCTGATAACACTAGCTGGAGCATAAGTCTGAGGACAACTATTTACAAAAATATCAGCGCTGGCATTTAGAGCCGGAGTATCGATATTCAATAAATCGCGTTCATTATCCGGACGCGGATAAAGAGAATTAAACATTACTTGGGGTGGCGTTAAATCCAAATTAGTGCTGACTTCAAATCCCCATTGGAAGCCATTATTGCTACAAGTGCTGAACATGGATGTTCCGTCGTCCTTCTTGAAATCATTAGTTAATTTGATGTCATATTCAGTATTGGCACTCTCTGAACCTAAATAACTTAAGGGGGATAACACTAAAGTTAGCTTATCAGCCGAGACGGCCACTGAAACATCAGTTACATTAGTATTTGGAGTTGGGCAAGAATTAGTACAAGCATCACCCAAACTGCTTTTAAAAATCCGTATAGCCTGAGGGTTAATCAGGGAGCAGGCGGCATTATCGCAAGCGCAGGCCGCACCGCTAGCATTTACGCACACTGAATCAAGCCCGATAACTTCTTTAAAGCTAATAATAATTGCGGAATTACGAGCGACATTATTCTGGCTATTTTCTGGGTAAACCATATCAACGGAACAGGCGCCCATTGCCCCAAATCCAGAGTTAGCTAAATTATTGCCGGAGTTCTGAATAGGATTACCTTCAACTCCAGAAATTGCTCCCGCTAAGCGTGAGATAATAAAAGTGGTAATTGCCCAAGCAGATAAAGTAACGGCTAAACCGATGGTGGCATTCTTAAGAATTGTTTTTGCCCGGCTAATCTTATCTTCTTCACCACCCGAAGTCATCCATAAAAATCCAGCGTAGATTATTAAACCTAAAACAATCACCCCCAAGAAACTGAGGATGATTTGAATAATACGGCCAACCATCGCACGCGGGTCACCGCCGGCAAGGGCGATAGAATTATTAACGGCGTTAATTCCGAAATCCGCTTGAGCAGACACGAAAGCGACCGGCAAAAGAGCGGCGATAGTTACGAAAAGACCGTAAATTATTTTATTTTTTTTCAACATTTTGAAAATAAAAAACTTTTAAATTGTCCAGCTTGCTGGTATAATCAATGTTAGTCTTATTATAGCATAAATCAGATAAATGAAAAACTTTTTATGACGATTGAAAGGATTATAAAAAAATTCTCCGACAACAATCCCGGAACCGACGCCAGTATTCTAGATAAGGCTTTTATTTTTGCCGATAATGCTCATGCTGGACAACTTAGAAAAAATGGCGAACCATATATCCAACACCCCTTGCATACCGCCTATATTCTGGCCGAGATCCGGGCTGATTTGCCGACAGTGGTCGCCGGGATTCTTCATGATGTCCCCGAAGATACGGAACGCACGATTGAAGAAATCGAACAAGAATTCGGTTCTGAAATTGCGTCCTTGGTAAGCGGCGTTACTAAACTTAGTAAAATAAAATACCGCGGCATTGAGAGATATCGAGAAAATTTAAAAAAAATGTTTTTGGCGATGACTAGCGACCTCCGCGTTATTTTTATTAAGTTTTGCGACCGCTTAAATAATCTCCGAACTCTAGAAAGTCTGCCGCCGGAAAAAAAACGACGCATCGCTGAAGAAACTTTAGAGATATATGCTCCGATTGCCGGTCTTTTAGGAATCGGTCGCTTAAAATGGCAGATGGAAGATTTGTGCTTTAAATATCTATATCCAGAAAAATTTAATGAACTGGAATATGAATATGAAGTTGAAAAAAAAGTTGAACGTCAACGTTTTTTCCATAAAGTAAAAAGTATTCTGGTTCCTAAACTAGAAGAAGCAAACATTAAAAATTACGAAATTGAAGCTCGCTTCAAACATCTCTATAGTATCTATAAAAAGATGCAAGAAAAAGACCGTAAATTCAATGAGATTTATGATGTTTTTGCTTTACGCTTAATAGTGCCGACCATTGATGATTGCTATAAAGTTCTGGGAGTAATCCATACCCTTTGGCGCCCCAAAACCAATCGCTTTAAGGATTATATTGCCGTCCCTAAACCTAACGGCTACCGTTCCCTGCACACCACTATTTTTGGCCCCGAAGGCAAACCAACTGAATTTCAAATTCGCACTCGGGAAATGCACGAAGAATCAATTTACGGGATTGCCGCCCACTGGTATTACAAGTCTAAAAGTGAACGTAATTATCAACAACCGAAATGGGTTAATGAAATTATTGATATTCAAAAAGAAATCACCACCACTTCCGAATTCGTTAAAAATATCAAAATGGATATTTTTCGCGACCGTATTTTTGTCTTTTCACCACGCGGCGATGTCTTTGAACTTCCAGAAAAAGCTACCCCGATTGATTTTGCGTATGCCGTTCACGGCAATATCGGCAACAAAGCTGCCGGCGTCATTATTAATGATAAGCTTGGCAAATTAGACCAAGAACTAAAAAATGGCGACCTAGTAGAAATTATCGTCGAAAAAAACCGCCAATATCCTAACAAAGACTGGCTAAAATTTGTAAAAACCAAGCGCGCGCGCGACCAAATAAAAGCTCATGCCAAAAAATCAACTCTAGACAAAATGAAGCGCTTTATTCCGGGTATCAATAAATAATCTTTAGAAAAAATAACAAAAAAACACCCCCTAATGAGGGTGTTTTTAAAAAATATACCTTTTAAGCAAGTCTTATCTTCTGGTGGTTTCCGGAAGTTTTCCTGTTTTTCTTAAAAATTCATTTTTCTTACTCAATGCTAAACCGGATAAAGCTCTTTTCTTAAAGAGACGTTTTGTTTGTTTTGGTTCTAGATGTTTCTTAGATCTAGCTTTTTCCAAACGCTTGCTATTCTTTAAGCCTTTCTTAAATTTTCTTAAGAAACTTTCAAAGCTTTCGCCTGGTTTTCTTTTAAAGTCAGCCATAAAATGCACCTTCCTTTCTATTATTAACTTTTTTTATTGGTTTATCTTTACGCTCCAAACGCTCTCTAACCTTCTTAAAAACTAAGGTTTCTTGCGTTCCTGAGTCCATATCACGCATTAGGATGGTTCCGTCCATTATCTCTTTTTTTCCTAAAATAAGGCTAGTTTTAGCCTTAATAACCACCGCCTCTTCCAATTGAAATTTCAAACTATCAGAAGCAAATGATTGTCTAACGTTAAATCCAGCCTTCCTTAAATCCTCAAATAATTGTAAAGCTTTAAGTTTGGCTTGATCGCCTAATTGCGCAATAAATACTATATCCTCTTCTGTTTTATTTGTCAAAGCCACTTTATCTTTAATTTTAGCGATTGTTCGTTCAATTCCAATTGCTAAGCCAGCAGCCGGAGTGGATACGCCGCCCAAAGATTCAATTAAACTATCATAACGACCGCCGCCGCCTAAAGCCAACTTACCAACCGTGCCGTCATCATTAATCGGCCAAAACTCAAAAACAATATCATTATAATAATTTAAACCGCGAACAAGATAGGGATTAAAGTTATAGCTAATATTTAGTTCATCTAAAAATTCTAAAGTTTTAGTTAAATATTCACGACTTTCATCTGATAAAAAATCGGCTAACTGCGGAGCCTCTTCTCGCAATTTCATGCAAGACTCATCTTTACAATCCAAAAGGCTTAAACAATTTTTATTTAAACCATTTTTACAAGTGGTGCATAGTTTAGATTTACGACCTCTTTCCTTATAAAAATTTAATAATTTAGTACAATATTCTTTTCGGCATTCGCTACCGCCCAAACTATTAACTTGGACTTGAACTTTTACGCCCAACTCTTCAAAGAAGTTATTAGCCACAGTAATTAACAAAGCTTCCGCCATCGGCTTGCGTTCACCAATAAGCTCTAAATTGAATTGAGTAGATTCACGATAGCGACCACTTTGTAGTTTTTCCCTTCTAAAAACCGGACCGAAAGAAAATAGACGCGCTAATTTTTGACCGGAGAGTTCACTGGTTTCTAAATAGGAACGCAGAACGCCCTGGGTTATTTCCGGTCTTAAAGTCATTTTTTCACTCTTCTCACCATCTACAAAATAAACCTCTTTATCATTATTATGACGACTAGTCTTTTTATACAAATCAAAACTTTCTAAAATTGGCGTCTTAATCGGAGAAAAACTATACATCTTGGCTAAATAGCTAGCTTTCTCATAAGCCAAATCAAAACAAGCCTGTTCTAGACCGGTAAAATCTTTCATTCCTAATAAACGATTAGGGGTTTTGTCATTCTTCTTTTCCGCTTTAGTCATTTCTGCTTCCACTGAACCCTTTTTTCTTCGAGGCATAAACTTTTGATTTAATTTTAATATTGCGGCCAAGCGGCGGCGTTAAATAAAGCTATTTTATCCAAGGGCCAACCACGAAAAAGAACCTTGCCAGTAATAAAGCTTTTATCCACGGCGCCAAAACTGCGAGAGTCCTTAGAATTGTTGCGATTATCTCCCAAAACAAAATATTCGTTGTCGCTTAATTTTAACTTTGCGCCGGTATTATCCATAGTCTCCAAACCTGGAGACAAATAAGCTTCATTTAAAGTGAAGCCCGAGGGATTAGAATCATTATAAATAACAATTTTGCCATCCTTAATTTGCACTTCTTCTCCGGGTAAAGCAATAATTCTCTTAATGAAATATTCTTGGGGGTCTTTTGGATAACGGAAAACAATTACTTGACCGCGGGTCGGCGCGTCAAAACGATAGCTAATTTCATCAATTATTAAATATTCATGATCGTGAAAATTTGGCTCCATAGAAGCGCCTTTAACATAAAAGGGCTGAATCAAAAAATAGCGAACAGGTAAAATGATCGCGAGTGAAATACTCGCGACTTTAACTATCTCCCAAACAAATAAAAAAAATTTACGCATAAATAAAAGTCTAATAATCAAGCTTTATATTAACAAAAAATTAAAAAAAAATCAAATCTAAATAAAGCCCCCTAATTTATGAACATGGCGTCGCCATAACTGAAAAATCGGTATTTTTGCGCCACTGCTTCTTGATACGCGCGGTCCAGATTTTTCTTTCCGCCGAGAGCGCTCACGAGCATCATTAAAGTTGATGCCGGCAAATGAAAATTAGTAATCAAAGCATCAACTACTTGAAATTTAAAACCAGGATAAATAAAAATATCGGTCCAAAAAGATTGTTCTTGCAAAGCCGCTGGTTTTATTTTTTCCCAAACTAAAGATTCCAGAGTGCGACAACTAGTCGTCCCAACAGCGATGACGCGGCCGCCGCGCTGCTTCGTTTCCAAGATTGATTTTATGGTTTCCTTGCTTATCAACGCAAATTCACTGTGCATTTTATGATCGGTTATTTTTTCCACTTTAATCGGCGCAAAAGTGCCGAGACCCACATGAAGCGTCACATATTTTATTTGCACACCTTTAGCTTTAATTTTTTTCAACAAACTTTTGGTAAAGTGCAGTCCGGCTGTCGGCGCGGCCGCAGAACCAACCTGATGTTTGTCAGCAAAAACTGTTTGATAATTATTCCTGTCGCTCGCCAGTTGCTGAGAACGCTTAATATAAGGAGGTAAAGGGACTTGCCCAATTTTATTGATTTCCGTAAAAAATTTATTATCGCTCAAATTAAATTTAAGCTGCCAAGTGCCGTCGTTGTTATCCTTTATTATTTCCGCTTTTAAGCGCGGCGATAAAATAATAATTAATCCGACTTTAACACGACCACCAATTAAACATTCCCAGATATCACGCGCCTCTTTCTTATGCAAAAAAACTTCTACTCGTCCCTGAGTAGCTTCTTTCTTACCAATTAATCTTGCCGGGAATACTTTAGAATTATTAAGGACCAATAAATCTCCGGGGTTTAAGTAGTTAATAATATCGTAAAAATGTTGATGTTGATAAGCACCGGTTTTTTTATCTAAAACTAAAAGCCGCGAGTGGTCTCGCGGTCGCAATGGTTTTTGCGCAATCAATTCTGGTGGCAAATTATAAAAAAAATCTGAGGTTTTCCAATTCTTCATATTATGTTAATCCGTTATTTTGCTGAGAGCTTTACGGCGCGCTAACATCATAATGGTAAAACTACTATTTGATAAAATAAGATATATTGGATATAACAACGTGGTCGCGTTATAAGCATCTAAAGCAAATAGAACAAATATAAATTTAACGGAAGATATCAGCCACGTAAATAGTGTTTCCTCGTAAGGTTTATAATAAGTTTTTCTAAAAGTAGGAATAAAGGCCAGCGCGTCAGAAATAGTAATTAAAATAACTGCCAATAAAGGATTGGAAGTTAAAATCCAAGCAATCAAGCCCAAAAGTGAGCCCCCAAAAGCAATCCAATCGGTAATGGTGATTTTCTTTTCCCCCTGGAAGGCGGCTAAAATAGTAATCAAAATACTAATCACAACAGCGACTCCCATCACCCAAGCTCCCGGACCGGCGCCTTTTACTATTTGCGCCGCAAAAACTATACCCGCCCCCAAACTCCACATTAACCAGGAAAAGACATGAGGTTTAGTCTTTTTTTTCAAAATATCTCTCAGATAAGGAATATAGCCAATAACGCTTATCACTGAAGCAAAAATTCCAATAATTACTTTATAATTTTCCATAAGCATTATTTATAATTCTTCTTCTAATAATAAGCATGGCGATAAAAATACTATTTGAAAAAACAAGAACGGCCGGATAAAGCCAGGTTGTCGGACTATAGGCTTCAAGGGCAAGCAAACTGATGACGATACCAACAGTGGTGGTTATAAAAGCGGGCAGGGTTTCTTCAAAGGGCTTACCGTAAGCTTTTCTAAAGGTAGGCACGTAAGCCAAAGTATCAATGACGCAGGCTAAAATAACGGCCGCTAAAGGATTGTTAGTTAAGGCCCAAAGAATTAAAGCTAAAATTGCTCCGCTGAAAGATAATTTATCAGTTAAAGTAATTCGTTTCTCTCCGCGAGTAATAGATAAAACGGCAATGATTAAACAAATTAAAGCAGTTAGTCCGTTTGCCCAAGAGCCTGCTCCGGCTCCTTTTATAATCTGCGCCGCATAAGTAATCCCGCCTAATAAGCCCCAGATAAACCAAGAAAAAATATGCGGTTTCGTTTTGCCCCTAAAAATATCTCGAAAATATGGCACATAAGCGACAACCGCAATTACTGAGGAAATTATTCCTAGAAATATTTTATGACTTTCAATAAAATCTAATAAGAACATAATTAAACCAGCTTATCCTGCCCTGCCGGCTTAAGTCCTAAATGCTCATAGCCCAAGGCGGTAACAATTCGACCGCGTGGCGAACGGTCTAAAAAACCAAGCTGCATTAAATATGGTTCATACATATTTTCAATCGTATCCGCTTCCTCTCCGGTAGCGGCGGCTAGCGTGTTTAAACCGACCGGTCCGCCTTTAAATTTATGAATAATCGTTTCTAAAATACGGCGATCAATAAAATCCAAGCCTAAACTATCAACTTCCAACATTTCCATTGCTTCCAAACAATGTTCTAAAGTAATTCGGCCGTCGCCTTTCACTTCACAGTAATCGCGAACTCGTTTCAATAGGCGATTAGCAATACGCGGCGTTCTCCGGCTACGATTTGCAATTTCTTTCTTGGCCTCATCGTTAATTTCAATACTCAAAATCCGCGCGCTGCGGGAAATGATTTGCTCAATATCATCAGGCTCATAAAAATTTAAATGGTGGGTAATTCCAAAACGATCGCGCAGTGGTGCCGACAATAAACTAGCGAGCGTGGTTGCGCCGATGATGGTAAACTTGGGTAAATCCAATCTTAAAGTTCTGGCACTTGGCCCTTTGCCCATCACAATGTCTAAAGCATAATCTTCCATCGCCGGATAAAGGATTTCTTCCACTGTTTTAGACAGGCGATGAATCTCATCAATAAATAAAATATCCCCTTCCTCTAAATTTGTTAAAATAGCTGCTAAATCGCCAGTTTTTTCAATGACCGGCCCCGAGGTGACTCGAATATTTGCCCCAGTTTCATTGGCGATGACATGCGCTAAGGTCGTTTTGCCGAGCCCAGGAGCGCCATAAAGCAAAATGTGTTCAATCGGCTCTGTTCTTTTTTTAGCAGCCGCAATCGTAATTTCCAAATTCTGTTTTACTTTCTCCTGACCAATATACTCCGCCAAAAACTTAGGGCGCAAAGACAAATCTAAGGCGTCTTCCCCTTTTTTTCCGATTGGACTAATTAAGCGTTCTTCTGTTGGCATATAATTATAGTCTAACTAAACCTGTCTAAATTCGCAAATCGTTCTAAAATCACAAAATTCACACATCGGTGACGGCGATGGCGTAAAATCACGCCTTTTAATAGCGGCGATTTCGGCCATCACGCCCGTTTTTAACTTTTCAATATCTTTCTCGGTGGCATTAAAAGAAAACTTTTCACCGCTTTCCAAATAATAATAACTTAGCTGACTCACTTTTTCGCCTAAAAATTCTTCCAAAAATATTTTGTATAAAATAAGCTGGCGCTTATCTTTAAATTCCAATTTGGTTTTGCTTTTGCCGGTCTTATAATCAATAATTTCCAAGCTGCCATCGGCTAAGCGGTCGACTCTATCCATCGTCCCCTTGATAACATCGCTGCCAATTTTGAAAGAAAACTTTTTTTCCAAAAAGATGATTTCAGACGGCGGATTATTTTGATAATCAGTCAAAAAACGATTTAAAGCCAAGCGCCCTTTCTCCAGATAAGCGGCGCGCTCCTCCTTATCTTTGTAGCCGTCCGGCTGCCAAAATTCTTGATAAAGCGTAGCTAATCTTTTAGCAGTTATTAGGTCTTCTATTTTTAGCGGTACTTTTTCATCAGCAAATAAACTGGCTTGGATTTTTTTAGTCTCGCTTAAAATCGGCAGTAAAAAATTATATAAAGTATTATGCAGGACACGTCCGAAAATAAGCGATGCCTTGTCGGAAGCGGCAGGAATTTTTAAAATGAAGGCAAATTTATACTGCAAGGGGCAAGTGGCAAAGGCCGCTAACTGCGAAAAAGAAAATTTTTCCGGCAACGGGTACAGCTCTTCCGGATTCTTTGACCTGAGCGGTGCCGGTTCTTTAACGTTCAATAAATGAATATCTTTTAGGAACTCATTACGGCGGCTTAACTGCACTTGATCCGAAATTTCCGGTTCAATTCCCATCTCCAAAATAAAACGAGATGGCTTCTTTTCTCTAAGCAAACCATAATCTTTGGCGCTAGTCAGATAAAGTTCTTCCTTGGCTCTAGTGGCGGCGACGTAAAACAAGCGGCGTTCTTCCTCTAAATGTGCTTCCGGCCCCGGAACATTTTTTTCTTTGATAAGCGCTTCTGGAATAGAAATTTTCTCGCTGCGTGAAATGGTGGGGAATTTTTTATCAACTAAATTAACAATAAAGACATATTTAAATTCCAAACCTTTAGCGCCGTGGACGGTCATAATTTTCACCGTTTCATTATCCGCAAAATCTAGTTTTAAAGAACCGGTTTCTCCTGCTTCCAATTCTAAATTAATGACTTCCAAAAAATCTTTTAATTTTACGTCGGCATTATTATCTTCCACAGCTTTCATTTTTTGATAAAGCTGATTAAGGTAAGAAAATAATTCCAAATCTCTGTCTTTGTCCATCTTTTCCAGCAAACCGGAATCATAAGCAAAATGCAAAAATATTTTTGTCGGCTTATTATTGGCCACTAAAACTGAATGCGTCTCCACTAACTTCAACAATTTTTTAATATTGGAAACACTGGTCGAGCTAATGCCTTGAATCAAATCAATATTTTTTAGAGCTTCATAAAGCGACCAAACTTTGCGGGCAGCAATTTTATTAATCGCGACCAAATCAAGATGCGCCACTTTGAAAGCCTCCATATTCAAAACGCGAAACAACGCCGCTGATTCATGATAATTATCCAATAAACGGAAGTAAGCAAGAATATCCAGCACGAGCGGCTTATAATACAGACCGCGCCAAGACATAAACTGGTTGGGAATATCCAAGCGTCCCAACTCTTTAACATAGGCATCAGCCGTATCATTGGCTCTGACTAAAATTGCAAAATCAAGCCAGCTAATCTCTTCACCTTGAGCAATTTTTTCTTCATAAATATTTTTAATGCAGTTAGCAACAAAAGAAACTTCTTCGTCCTGCGTATCAAAATTAAAAAACTTAAGGGCCGGCTCATTTTTTTTGCCTTTGTTAACCGCTCCTTTAGCCAAAAGGTGTTTGTCTATTTTTAATTTTACCTCCAAACGATTGGGGTCATTATGACTGATAAACTTATGCGCGCGGTCAAGAATTTCCTGGCGTGAACGATAGTTCTCGGTTAAGACTATTTCTTGAGCCTGTGGGTAATCTTCTTTAAACTGCATGATATTGGAAATAGAGGCGCCACGAAATTTATAAATCGCCTGATCATCGTCGCCAACTACCAATAGATTATTATGCGGGGCGGCCAAAAGACGGACTAATTTATATTGCGCCAGATTGGTATCTTGAAATTCATCAACCATAATATACTTAAATTTCTGACGATAGTATTTTAACAAGTTGGGGCGTTCGATAAATAATTTAATGGCATAAAAAATCAAAGCGCCGAAATCAAGATAATTGTTTTCTAATAGTAATTGGTTATAGACATGATAAGCATCAGCTAATTCTTTAAGTCGGGTTATTTCCAATTCTTCACCTGATTCATCGTCACTATCCGCCTCTATAATTTTAACTTTAGTTTTTTTAGACAATTTTTTCCCGCTTAAACACTCATCCTGATTAGACTCCAGGTCCTCAACATATTTCAGATATTCTTCCGGGCTGATATTTTCATCTTTCAACCGGGAAAAATGCTTTAAAAGCTCCGAGATAAACTTGGTCGGATTACCGAGAGGACGATAATAATCCAACTGGAATCGGGATAAATTTTTCTTAATTAAAACCCACTGGTCAGTTTCATTCAAAAGTTTGAAGCCGGGATTCAAGCCGATTTCTAAGGCGTGATCGCGCAAAATTCGTTCACAAAAGCCATGAAAAGTATTAATCCATAAATCGACATAACCATAAGGCATAATTTTATCAGCCCGTTCTTCCATTTCTCCGGCCGCTTTTTCGGTAAAGGTCAACAATAAAATTTCATCGGTAGAAATTTTCCGGTTAATAATTAAATGGGCCAAGCGATTAATTAAAACCGTAGTTTTTCCAGTACCGGCGCCGGCCACAATCAAAAGTGGGCCATCTTCATGCAAAACCGCCGCTTGCTGCGCTTGATTCAATTTTTTAAAATCTGCCAACATATATTTATTAATTAGGGTTTCTTGTTAAATCAAGACGACCAGATTTAATATCCGTTTCTAAATCAGAATCGACTTGCGACCAACTACTAAATTTATCTAGAAATTTTGTTTTTTCAGCCGCCGTCATTAAACGCGGTGCTGCCTTTTCCGATTTTAGAGGGTAAAGAAAAATAGTAGTAGTCGAGGAGCCAATATTTAAGCCAATGCTCAAACCTTCTTGCGTATCTTCCGAAAAATACTGATCAAAAATAAAATTTCCTAGAGAATAAAAAATCGGCTTCCCTTGATAAAGCTCCATTCCTTGAACGACATGCGGATGATGACCAATAATCGCATCGGCGCCAGCCGCAACTAAGGCTCGCCCGATATTTTGCTGATGTTCACTAAACTGATGCTGATATTCAGCGCCCCAATGAATATTAACAATTACTAAATCGGTTTCTAGGCTAGCTGTTTCAATTAATTTTTCCGCCGCCTCTAAATCAAAGTTATTATAAACCATTGATAGGCCAATCAGCGCTATTTTTTGGTTTGAAACAATAACATCTTTTCGAGAATATTCATCAATTTTAGCATCAGTTGAACCACTATAATTAAAGCCGAGCTCACTTAAATTTTTTCTGGTCTCTTCAACTCCTATTTGTCCCTGATCGCTAAAATGATTATTAGCCGAAGTAAAATAATTAAATCCATACGCCTTAAGTTCGGCAATTCTCTCCGGCGCAAAAGCAAAATCATAAGCATTTTGCGGCGCATAATGCCTTCCTTCGTCAGTAACGGCGCCTTCTAAATTAGCGCCAACAATATCCGCTCCCTCCCAAAACTTATTATCGCCATCAAGGCCAGATAATAAATAGGAAAGCGGTTGGCCCGCTAAACGTTCGCCGACGTGCCGGTCTAACATCAAATCACCGAAAAAATAAAAACGCAAATTATTATTAGCCGTGGCATTATTTGGAAGATGCCACTGCGTTTGCGCACTGAGAATAGCTTGGTGATTATTTAAAATTTCAGAACCATATTGTTGGAAATCATCGGCCAAATATCGGTAGCGGCTGATTATAAAAAAGCTGCCCAAAAAAATAAAGGCGACAATTAATATTTCCGCTTTTTGGAATTTTATTTTCCACATAAGCGATACACAATAAATTAAAATCTTAAAACCTTATTAAAATCACCATCTTTTACCCGTCCAATAACCGCTAAGTTCAAACCAGAATCAACAAATATTTTTTTAGCGGTTTTTTGCAAGCTAAGCGGAGTAATCGCGGCAATTTTTTTCATAAACTCAGCCGGGGTCATAATTTGCCGACGCAAAATTGATTGGCGCGCATACCAATTAGCGACATTATCCGTCGCCTCCATCTGCAAAAGCAGGCGTCCACGCAGTAAATCTTTAGCGCGATTCAATTCCTTAAGCGGTATCGGCTCGGTAATTAAGCGACGATACTCATTAATGATAATTTCTACCGCCTGCTGTGTTTTCTCAGTCGGTACGCCGGCTTGGGTGGTCAAATATCCGGAATCAGAATAAAGTTCCGTATCAGTTTTAACATAATAAGCTAAGCCGTTGCGTTCACGAAGATTAATAAATAAACGTGAACTCATGGCTCCGCCTAGAATTATAGATAAAAGCTTAACATTAAATTCTTCAGCATGGCCCAAGGCAAACGTTCTGACCGCTAATGAAAGATTGGCCTGATCAATGTCCTTGAAAGAGGTCTTAACTCTTGGTTTTATTTGTTGAACTTTGGTCTTGGTTTGCGCTTGCCATTTATTAGGCTTAAGGGCGCTAAAAATTGCTTTAGCTTTATTAATATCTTTGTCTTTAACGCCACCTGCCAAAATCAAACACGCGCTGTTGGCGCCATATTGGGCCTCAAGGTAAGATATAAAGTCTTGACGCGTGAAACGTTTGATATTTTCTTTAGTGCCAACAGTTTCCCAACCGGCCGGGGTATCCCCATAAATACAGGCTTCGAGCACATCCTCAATATGCATCATTGGATTCTCTTCATACATATTAAGCTCTTCAATGATAACCCCTTTTTCGCGCTGAATTTCCGTCTCTTCCATTTTAGAATGCAAAATCATTTCTCCTAAAATTTCTAAAGCTTGTCCCAGCTTGTTTTCCGTTGCTTTAATCCAATAGCCGGTATATTCTTTGGAGGTAAAGGCATTAAATTCGCAACCCAAAGAATCTAACTCGCTCGCCAAAGCCAAGGTATTAGGATATTTAGCCGTCCCTTTAAAAAATAAATGCTCTAAAAAATGAGAAATGCCATTATTTTTCCTGTTTTCATAACGAGAGCCAGTCTTAAAAATCAAGAGAGCGGTAGCAGTTTTTGCCCCCGGTAAGGCAATTTTGATAATGGGCGTCTTATTTGACAATATTATCTTTTTATATTTATCCATAGCTATTTAAAGTTATTTTATTAAATCTTATTTTAAATTTAGCACATATTTGCTATAATTTAAAGCGAAGAATAAATTTAATTTCAATTAAAATCCTTCTCTTATGAGCTACAAAATTAATGATCGCAACACCATTTTAAATAGCGGCCGCCAATATAAGATAACCCGGGTCAAGGATATGCCGGATGAAGAAAAGCCGCGCGAAAAAATGTTAGAAAATGGACCCGGAGCCTTAAGCGCTGCCGAATTATTAGCGGTTGTTCTGGGCACCGGCACCAAAAAAGAAGAAGTGTTTTCCATGTCTTCACGCTTATTGCGCGAATACGGCGAAAAAGGAATTGCTTATCAAAAAAATCCAGCCGTGATTGAAAAAGACTTGGGCATCCCTCAAGTAAAAGCTTGCCAGATAGTCGCTTGCTTTGAGCTCGGTCGCCGTTTCTACCAAAAAAAACCGGGTGGCTCAATTACTATTAGAACTGCCAAGCAGGCTTATGAATATCTGAAAGATATGGGCAATTTAAATAAAGAACAATTTAGAGGTTTATATCTAAACACCCATTATCAGCTTATCCATGATGAAGTAATTTCTATCGGCACGCTTGATGCGGCCATCGTTCAGCCGCGCGAAGTCTTCCGGCCAGCCTTGGAATATTCGGCCGCCGCGATGATTATTGCCCACAACCATCCCTCCGGCGTTTTAAAGGCCACCAAGGCGGATGTCGAAATTACTGATAAATTAATTGCTGCCGGAAAAATTTTAGATATTGAAATTTTGGATCATCTGATAATCGGCAAAAACAAATTTAATAGTATTATTTAGCATGTCTGCCAAATATCTAATAAAACCTGGTGTCTGGTTGCTAAAAGATGAAGCCAGTACCAAGTTTCATCTTTCTCAAGACGATTATTTTGGTACCATTGCCACAATTTTGAGTCTTTGGCGCCAAAATATTGAAAAAAATCCGGACCTTATTAATCCGGATTTTTATCAAACTTTAAATGAAGTAGAAAAAGATTTAATCTGGCTACAAAAAAACTATCAAATCAAGCCAAGGATTAAAAAGAAAAATAAAATCCCAAAGGGTAAAGAAATTAGCCAATGATCGAGCATCATCATAATCACCAGTGCTACAATAATCGAAAAGGCAAAATTTTGACGGCGCGGACTAAGCGCCAAAAAAATTAAAAATAAAATTACTGCCAAAAAAGCGAAGACGCCATTTTCCGCAAAAACCAAGAGAAAGGCATTATGAACTGGTTGATAATAATTAAAATTACTGACTGACGAATTTTTTTCTAAATATTTTACATAATTAGCATTACCCACTCCAAACCAGGGGTGGTTTTTTATTATTTTCCCGGACTGAACAGCATAATCTTCACGCTCTGAAATAGATATTTGTTCCAAGCGTGAAGTGGCCGTAAAACGAGTTAAAGCCAACTCACGATAAGGCAAAGCGGCAATAACCAAGAGTGCCACGGAAAAGAAAATTAATGCTAAAAATCGTTTTGCTACCCAACGATCTTCCCGCTTATAAATAACCCAGGCTAAAATCAACATGCCGACGGCATAGGCCAACCAAGCGGCCCGCGAGAAAGAGAAAAACATGGCAATCAGCGCAAAAAAATAACTGAAAAACAACATAATCAAGCCCCAAATCTGAATATTGGAATTAATTATTTTTTTACGGGCCAATAAATAAGCTGATAAAATCAAAGAAATGGCTAGCACCCCGCCTAAAACATTAGGGTGATCAAGGCCGCCATAAGCTCGCAGCCAACGACCGGAAGCTGTTTCAATAACCGCGGTTCCAACTACTTCCGGATCATGAGCGGCCAAACCTAAATATTTGAAGGCAAAAGATTTTTGACTGAGAAATTGATAAATCCCTAAAGAGGCTTGAAAAAAAGTGCTGGTCAAAAAAACATAGATAATTCTCGTTCTATTTAAACAGCTATCTTCATAAGCGGCGCGATTAATTCCTTCTCTAACCAGATAAAATAGGCCTAAACCTCCCAAAAATAATAAGTAATGAAAAGTGGCTAAAAGTTTATCGGGCGCATAGAAAAAAGAAACTACCATCACAATTTCCAGTACCCCCAAAAAATACCAAAGCAGAGGTGTTTTACGACCAGAATCTCTAGTCCAGATTTTATATATAAAAAAACAGATTAAGGCTAGTAGCAAAACTAAATGACTGACATACAAACTAATGTCGTTAAAATTATTAAGCGCCGGCCGAAGAATTAGCTTGGTTTGCCAAGGCAAAATAAAAACAAAAACTAACAAAAAAAATTCAGTTAATCTTTTGAAGAAGTTCATCATACTTAGACTTAAATTTTTCAGCAAATAGACGCCGTCTATCGCCGAGATATAATTTTAAAACACTATCGGAAATAACCACCCCGTCTGAATTATTCACAGCTCTTTTTAAATCTGGAGACATAATTCTTAATTGCCAACTTTTAGCAATTTTTTCCAAAATATCCAGCCAAGAAAACCTAGCGGCGGCGGAGTCAATAATATTTTCAGTACTTAATTGGTTCGCTGTTAAAAACCGCTGATAAAAATTACGGGAATTATAAATTGGTAATAAGCCGCGCAACCAATAATAAAAATAAGGATCGTCATGACCTAAAGCTAAATCGCGAATGTCTAAATGCTCCTCGGAAATATAAAAACTTAAACAAATCTTATCACGCTTATTGGCCGTAGTCGGACGACTATTCAGCAACTTAGCCAGCCCTGCACAGAATAAACGACTTAACCAAATCCGCCTGGCGCTCGTGATAATAAAAAAATCGATATCACCTTCTTGGCGCAAATTATGATCGCCAATAAAATTAGCAACCGCGATAGTTTTAACAAAAGGCAAAAGCGCAAAAGCGCGCGCAAATCTTCGAGCGATTTTTACTTTATGACAAGAATAATTATATCGTATTTTTCTGATTTCGACGATATTTTCTCGGCCGTTTAGAAAATAAAAGCCATTTTTTTGACTGATAATTTCCGAGGCGGCATTTTCTAAAGTTAACTTAAGAGCCGCCAACGAGCCGCGCCGCCCTAAATAATGCCAAATTTCATAAGCCGTCAACGGGAAATCGAACAAATCCAAAAAAACTAGGGGCTTTAAAACGTCCCGTACGGATATTTCTTGATTGTCGGAAACGCTAAACATTTTTTGGTCTTTCTATTTTCAAAGGTTCAATGGCGCTCTGTTCACCGGTAATTTTTAAAACATCCTTATCCATTTTTTTAAATTCCAAAGAGGCATTATTATAATGATTGACGGTCGTAGACAAGCTAATGCCTAATTTTTTCAAAAAGTCGTCATACGCCAGCATGTGCTTGCCCAACTTTTCAATATTAATTTTTATTTCTTTAGCCTTTTCTTCAATTTGCATCGCCTTTAAGCCCTGAAGAACAGTTTGTAAATAAGCTAAAAATGAAGTTGGAGACACAATAATTACTTTCTTGTCGCGAAAAGCATACTCTATCAAATCGCGAGTATTAACTTTAACTGCGCCCACCTTGTTGACTAATAAATCATAATAAATAGCTTCTGATGGAATAAACATAAAAGCAAATTCCATTGTCCCTCTATCCGGAAGAACATACTTGGAGGTTTCGTCAATTCTGTTTTTTAAATCTTGCTTAAACTGCTGTTCCATTTTTTCGCGCGTCTCTTTATCGGTCGCATTTAAAATGCGCTCATAATTTTCCAAAGAAAATTTAGCGTCAATCGGAATAATTTTATCTTTCACAAATACCACCGCATCCACGATTAAATCTTTACCCGTTTTGTCAGCCTTACCGAGCTTGTATTGCATTTCGTAAGAACCTGGCGGCAAAACATTTTTCAAAGTTTCTTCCAAAAAATATTCCCCCAAGACACCGCGCTGTTTAGGATTTTTCAAAATATCCTGTAAGTTCTGCAACTGGGAAGAAAAATTAACTACCTGTTTATTGGTCTCATCCAACTTAGCCAGCTTTTCAGTTACATCGGCAATTAATTTTGCTGATTGATTAGTAATATTCTGGACGATTTTAGTCGTTTGCCCATATTGCTCCTGATTAGAACGATGGGTTTCGGATAATTTGCGATCCAATTCTTGGCGAAGTTCGGTATTTTGTTGCGAGAGTTGAGTTAATTTCTCTGATTGCTGAGCCATCCTCTCCATGAGCGGCAACATCTTATCGGTCCCTTCGTCTTTCTTTTTAAGTAGAAGATAGATAATAATCCCTAAGCCGCCCAAAACTATTAAAAAAATAGGCCAATTGTCCATAAAATTTAAAAATTAATATTTTCTCTTTCTATTATATAACTTTTAGCAAAATTTTGGCATCTTGACGGATAGGCGCAAAATAAGAAAACAAAAACCGGATAAAATACCCGGTTTTTAAAAAATACTGATTTTATAAAATTAAACCTGTTCCGGATGTTCAACATTATTTTCATCCGCTGATGAATATTCTCTAAATGTTTTTTTATCAGCTTTTTTGGATTTTATAAATTCAATAATTCCAGAGATAGCAACACTGGAAACGGCTAAAGCGACCAGGGTTCCCGCTAACTTTTTAATATCTCCAGTTTCAAAAGCGTTAGACAAAGATCCTCCGCCCAGACCAGTTATAATAGTGACTGCTACGGCAACTCCTGGTACTCGTTCTAAAATTCTACTAGCAATGCTAGGATTTTCTTGCAGCGCGGCTTCTATTTCCTCTTGGTTTCCCAAACTCTTTATTTCTGCCTGTAATTTATCAATATTTTCTTTAAATTCTTGAGCCTCAATATTTATTTCTTCTTCAGTATTATTTTCATTAGATTTTTCTGCTTCTGGAGCCGAACCAACAGCCAGGGATTCTTTTTTGTGTGGTAAAAATTTTTCGAAAAATTTGTTCATATGTTTTTTATTAAATAAATTTACACCCAGCCTACATCTCAGCACGAACATTTTTTAGCTCTTGACTAGCTTTTAGGGCGGCCACATCTTGGCGTAAATCAGCTACTGCCTGATTGGCATTTTTAAAAAATAACAATTTTTCTTCCGGCGTCGCTTGTCCGGCAGAAATTTTTTCGCCTAACTTTTTCGCCTCTTCAATTGTCATAATCGTTTTAATTAATAAATTAATTTATTCATTTTTATTTTTCAATAAATCTCGAATTTCGGCTAATAATTCTTGGTCCTTAGTTAATGGCGCCGGCTTTTCATCTTTTTTCTTATCTTCTTCTTCCTCGTTGACTAGTCGGTTCTTAATTTTAGTCAGCACTTTGACCATAAAGAATATGGAAAGGGCGATAATTAAGAAATCAAAAATATTTTGCACAAAAACACCAATATTCATGGTTACCGCCGGGGCGCTAATTGCACCCGCAGTATCTTGAACTGCTTGTTTTAATACTATCTTCCAGCTGGTAAAATCCAGCCCACCAGCAACTACACCGATAAGCGGCATAACTACATCCGAAACTAGTGAAGAAACAATTTTTCCAAAGGCGCCACCGATAATTACCGCAACCGCTAAATCAACGACATTCCCTTTAACGGCGAAAGCTTTAAATTCTTTAAAATATTTTTTCATATTTTTGATTTAATCCGCCTATAAATAATTAAACCCAAGTTACACCGGCAACATGATCGCTATCTTCCTTGAAGCGCATGATTCTGACTCCCTGAGTATCGCGTCCCAAAACATTAACCGATTTAAACGGCGTTCTGATTACTTGACCATGATCGGAAATGATAATTAAATCCTTGTCCTCCATCGAATCAGCGTTAACCAAGAAAGCATTGGTAATCTTTCCGGTCTTGTCGGTTACTTTAGCTGTCTTAATGCCGCTGCCGCCGCGACCCTGAATTTTATAAGCACCAAATTCCGTTCGCTTACCGAAACCATTGGACATGATGGTTAAAATTTGATAATTTCGTTTTCGTTCTTTATCGGTTTTGGCGACTCCCATGCCAATTAGAGCATCATCTTTATGCAGTCTGATACCAAGAACACCGGCCGCGCCGCGCCCCATATCACGCACATCACTTTCTTTAAATCTAATTGCTTGTCCTTGAGAGGTTATCAACTGAATGTGGTCGGAGCCGGAAGTCGGCTTAACCCAGATTAATTTATCATCATCCTTAATTTTAATCGCAATTAATCCGGAGCGTCGGACATTTTTAAAAGCTTCTAATTCCACCTTCTTGACCAAACCTTTTTGGGTAGCAAAGAATAAATATTTACTGAAGACTGCTTTATCTAGAGGCAGAATTGAGGATATTTGTTCGCCGCCAATAAGCTGTAAAAAATTAACTACCGGCGTGCCTTTGGCAATTCGGGAAGCTTGAGGAATTTCATAAACTTTCAATTGAAATGCGCGTCCTTTAGTTGTAAAGAATAGAACATCATTATGGGTTAAACTAGTGAACATGAACTCAACCGTATCCTCTTCTTTGGTTGTCAGTCCCATTACCCCCTTGCCTCCGCGAGCCTGGACTTTGAAGGTGTCCGGTTCCAAGCGTTTAATATAGCCATCGCGGGTCATCATCACCACTGTTTCTTCATTAGGAACTAAATCTTCCATACTGAATTCGCCAACCGCATGAGGGACAACGGCAGTTTTGCGTTCATCACCATATTTTTCCGTCAGCTCTTTAAGCTCAGTGTTAACGATGCTTCTAATTTTAGCAACTGATTTCAAAATGCTTTCCAATTCTTTAATCAATTTTAATTTTTCTTTAAGCTCATTCTCAATCCGTTGCTGTTCCAAGTTGGCCAAACTTTGCAAACGCATCTCTAAAATAGCAATTGCTTGTCTTTCGGATAATTTGAATTTCTTAATCAAACTAAGCTTAGCAACTTCTTTGTCCTTGGAAGCTTTAATAGTTTTAATAACTTCATCAATATTTTTTAAGGCAATCATCAAGCCTTCTAAAATATGAGCTCTGTCCAACGCTTTATTCAAATCAAATTGTGTGCGGCGACGGACAACCTCTTCACGATGTTTAATATATTCTTCCAAAATCATTTTCAAAGTCAAAACTTTCGGCTGAATACCATCAACTAGCGCCAGCATATTGAAGTGGAAAGTTGTTTGCAAGCTGGTATGCTTGTATAAGGTATTTAAAATCTTTTTTGGATAAGAGTCTTTCTTGAGTTCAATAACTACGCGGACGCCATCTTTATCAGACTCATCGCGCAAAGCTTTAATCCCCTCAATTTTCTTGTCTCTTACTAAATCGGCAATCTTTTCTACTAAGTCAGCCTTATTAACTTGGTAAGGGACTTCACTAATAATAATTTGAAAACCGCCGCTTTTCATTTCCTCAATCTCCGCCTTACCACGCAAAACGACGCCGCCTTTTCCGGTCGCGTAAGCGTTTAAAATATCTTGTTTATTATAAATAATGCCGCCAGTTGGGAAATCCGGACCCTTAACAAACTGCGCCAACTCTTCAATACTGGCCTCTGGGTTAGCAATTAAATGTTCAATCGCCGCGGATAACTCTCTTAAATTATGCGGAGGAATATTAGTGGCCATACCGACCGCGATACCCATAGTTCCATTCAACAATAGATTAGGGAGTTTAGCGGGCAAAACTTGTGGCTCTTTATGGCTACCATCAAAATTAGGTAAAAAATTAACCGTTTCCTTTTCAATATCAAACATCATTTCCTCAGAAATGGCCGATAACTTAGCCTCCGTATAACGCATCGCCGCCGCATTATCACCATCCATGGAACCGAAGTTTCCTTGACCACGAACGAGCGGATAACGCATCGCAAAATCTTGAGCCATTCTGACCATTGAATCATAAACCGCCGAATCGCCATGAGGATGATATTTACCTAAAACTTCACCGACAACAGTCGCGGACTTACGAAACTTCCCGCCCGCTCTTAAACCAATGCTCCACATCGCATACAAAATACGGCGATGTACCGGTTTTAAACCGTCACGAACATCAGGTAAGGCACGCGAAACAATAACGCTCATCGCGTAATCCAAATAAGACTTGCTCATTTCTTCAACAATTGGTTGTTCTTCTACCCAACCATATTCGGTTTTTTTGCGGACGTTGGTATTTTCTGGATCTGAATTATTTTCCAAGCGCTCTTCGTCTTGTGGTTCAAGCTCTTTTTTAGGCATAAAGATAAAACTAATAAGCTATTTGCGTAATTCCTTCGCAACCTGCCGGAATTTGGCAAGGCTTTGATTCGCCGATAGTCGGCATACAATCTATATAAGATGGGCAATTATTATTGACTCTGTTTGGCGGGGTAGGTAAAACGGTTTCGTTAGTCGGTGAGCTCGTCGCCATCGTACTGGAAGCGTTATTAAACATTTCGGTAGACGTGGCTTCGCTTGAAGAAGAATTTTTATTAACCTCTTCCATTACGCCGTTCAAAAGCCCATTAACGTCTTCTTTTAACTTGGCTTGTTGCTCCTGATCTTTGATTTTTTCAGTAGCTTCGCTCAGGGAGTCGCCGATTTCTTTTTTAAGTTCATTTAGTTTAGCGACATCAGGACTTTTTTCGGCGCGCAGTTTATTCATCTCAAAAACATTCTTCAAATTTAGAAACCAAAATAAAAAAATAACAACCGCTAACGAAGCGACTAAAATTTTTGTTAACATGAGTTTTTTCCGGCGCTCCTCTTCCGTCATATTATTTAAACTATTCTTTAATGCCGTCTAAATTGACATCATACAAAATCTTCTCGGCAATCAAAGTATATTTCAATATCTCTTCTTCACTAAACCAAAGCGGGATTTCTCTCGCTGCGTCTTCAACCGGATCGGAACAATGGACTAAATTGCGAACGGCTCTTTCATCTAAACTCGCGAGTTCATAAGAATCTAAAGTGTAGTCACCGCGAATTGTTCCGCCATCAGAAGATAACGGTTCGGTCGCGCCCACAATTTTCTTAACAATACCGACAGCTTGGTTTCCCTCCCAAATCATCGGGACAATCGGACCGCAGCTCATAAATTTAACCAAGGCACGAATAATATCTTTACCATACTCAATGGCCTCTTTTTCAATCGGCATTCCAGCTGCTTTTCTTTCTTCAACTGTTCTTTCGCCTTTCTTTAAAAACCAGGCATCATCTTTAGCATAATGCTTCCATAGCTGGTCTTCAGTCGCCATAACCATCTTCATGGCCACTAACTTTAAACCAGTATTTTCTATTCTCTTAATAGTTTCTCCAATCAACCCGCGTTGAACAGCGTCCGGTTTTAGAATAACAAATGTTCTTTCTTTTTTAGGATTAATCATAAATTTTGTTTCCCTTTATCTTCGGGATTTGGTATTAAATACTTAATATTACTAGCTCCATATCTTCTTGCGGAAGATCTTTTTTAGAAATTTTTAATTTTTCTTCATAGGTCGGCTTGAGACCTAATTCTTTAATAAATTTATCAACCGGATCAATATCCATTTTTAAATCCGGAGTTTTATAATGCATCGGAATTACAATTCGCGGTTCAATTTGCGAAATCACTTCAACGGCCGCTTTGGCATCCAGTGTATATTTCCCGCCAACCGGAATTAATAAAATATCGGTGCCCACTAATTTTTCGAGCTGAGTGCTATCTAATGGTCCGCCCAAATCTCCCAAATGAGCAATGGAAACATCGTCCACTTCCATTCTATATATAATGTTGCCGCCGCGCTCGGAGCCTTTCTTGTCATCATGAAAAGAATCAATTCCTTCTACTAGAACGCCCTTAAAATCATATTCACCGGCACAATCTATTACAAATGGGTTGCCGCGCAAGGCGCTGGCATTGTTATGGTCATCGTGATCATGAGAAATAGTTATAATATCGGCTTCAAAGTTAGGGACTTTCAAGCCAGTATTTTTGCCATAGGGATCGGTCACAACTGTTACGCCCTCGGGTCCAATTTTATCTTGAATTTTAAAGCAGGAATGTCCTTGCCAAGTGATAATCATATAGGTATTACAATAAAAACGGGCTTATAACCCTAAAATTATTATAGCAAACGGAATGTCCGCGGTCAACCGCCGATAATAGCCGTCAAGCAATAAATATGGCTAATTATTAACCAATTTGGCAATAAAAAAGAAGCCCCATCTTTTGCAAGAGGGGCCTCAAAACTCATTATCTACTTAGGAGTAGAATTACCTGGAGCTTGGACGCTTAAAATCCATAATTGTGATATCATTTCGACTAATCGAAATGTTTTGCTCTTTGGACTTGCTTCCAGTCATCAGCGGTTTGTTGGAATCATCTACCAACAAGATTAGGATGGCTTGGACAGGTAAACCGTCCGGACCCTTGTATTGGATTGGGAGAATATTCCAACCAACATATAAGTCGAGACGAGTCGGAACATTATCCGACACAACTTTGCCTAAAGAAGCACCTTCAGCAATAATAAACGGAAATCCTAATTTGGAAACGATGACCTTTTTGGTCAGTTTGCCGTCATTGGCTTTCATGATGTTTTCTGGTTTGATTTCCAAAATGTCTTGTCCTTCGACAATAATTTTGTCGACAATTGCCCAGGTATAATTTATACCATTTTTAGTGGAAGCATCTTCCTTTTCTTCCATTAAGAGGGCGGGAAACATTATTTCCCCAGTTTTGAGAGTCGCACTACGGCTCGATTGTTGACCAGAAGCCAGGGCTAAACCACGGAAAGGTTCCGAGGGAACAAAAAGGCTTTGTCCTTTTAATCCATTTTTTGGCTTAACAGTGGCATAACTCCACCAGTCATCAGGACTTTGGGCCTGATTACCGGAAATAGCAGTGCCGCCAAAATCAGCGGTAGCGCCTTTTGTTTGAGATATTTCCTCATCTGCGACAGAAGCGTCGGGCTGGTCGTTGTTAGCTGGATCAAAATCCTTCAAAACGATTCTGCCTTTAGTCACCCGGCGAGCAAGATTAACTGATTCCTTCAAAACCAGTCCATCATAATATGCCAGTGTAAACTGACCAACACCACCTTTTACGGTAATAGAGAGCTCTTTGGAAGCACGAGCGTTAATAATCTGGTCGTCGACCAAGATTTTTTTAGCGGTCGCATTGGCAACCAAAACATTTTGTTTTTGAGCCCACGAGCTCATCGGGAATAAAATTCCTAACAACAAGAAAAACAAGATACTTTTTTTCATGATTTCTACTATTTTAAGGTTAAAAAATTTTTAATGAACTATAAAGTTTGAGCCAAAATAAAAACATTTTGACCCCTAACTATATCATTCTTATCTAATTTTGTCAATATTTTATAAATACTACCTAATTTCAGCCAAAATATCTATCGTGTCATTAATATCGGTGCGCTGAACCTCAATCCCCATAATTTCCGCTCTATCTAGAACCTCTTGATTGGGATGTCCAAAACGATTATCTTTTCCCACCGAAATTATCATTTTTTGGGGTCTAACTGCCTTCAAAAAAGCCTCTGTATTAGAAGTTTTGGAGCCATGATGCGAAGCTTTAAAAATATCCGCACGTAAATCAAAACTACTTTTTATTAACGCACTTTCTGCTGCCGCTTCATTATCACCAGCAAATAAAAATTCATGGTCAGCGCAATCCAATTTGGCCGTCAAGGAATTATTTTCGTTATCTTTAATATTCAAACTAGTAGGATTTATAAAAAACAAACGGCAATAGCCATCCAAACGCAAAGTACCGGTTGTTTTTATATTTATTAGCGGCAAATTTAATTTTTTAATTTCTTCTTGAAGCGCCATAACTGCCGGCGAAGAAATTTCTGAAGATACAAAAATAATTTTAGCAACCTGATAACGTTTTAAAACTTCAACTAATCCTATTATGTGGTCATCGTGAAAATGACTAATGATAATATAATCTAAGCGGCGAATATAAAAAGGCAGCACTTCTCCCAAGCGATGCAGAATTAAATTATCCGGTCCGCCATCAATTAAAATATTTTTATTGCTTGGCGTTCTAATTAAAATGGCGTCTCCTTGGCCGACATTAAAAAAATAAACATGTAGAAGATTTCTCCTTACTGAAAAAATAAATAAAAAAATGCCGAACAATAAAATAAATCCGATAATAATTAAAAAATATTTATTTTTTCGGCAACGCGCTATTGTTTTATCTTTTTTAAACATATATTCCATTATAAACAATAGCGCCTAAACGCGCCCTAAAAACAAAAACCATCCTGATTCCGCAGGACGGCCTTTGTATAATTTTTAAATTGATAAAATCTATTAAAAAGTAATAAATTTTAAAAATTATTTTTTCTTGGCGGTTTTCTTCTTAGGAGCAGCCTTTTTAACAGCTTTTTTTACAACCTTCTTAGCCGGTTTCTTAGCAACCTTCTTAACGGCTTTCTTGGCTGGCTTCTTAGCAGCAACCTTCTTCACAACCTTTTTTGCTTTCTTTTTCATAATTCTCACCCCCTTTCTTAAAAAAATTTTTTGTTTTTTTTCTTTTGATCAAAAAAAAATTTTTTATTTTTTATAATATACTTAAATTATACAACTAATAAAAATAACTAGCAATAGTTTTTTACTTTTTTGTAAAAAAAATCTCCGGCGCCGGTAGCGCCGAAGAAATTTTTATCTGCCAAACTATTTTTTAAAATATTTTTTCTGGGATTTAAACGTTTAAATTTTTTCTTGAAAAAATTTTCTTAAATCATTTATTTTTATTCTTTCTTGTTTCATGGTATCGCGATCGCGCACCGTCACTTCTTCATTTTCCAAAGTATCAAAATCTACTGTTAAACAATAAGGGGTACCAATTTCATCTTGACGACGATATCTTTTACCGATGTTACCGTTATCATCAAACTCCGAACGCCAATCTTTTTTTAAATCATCAAAAATTTCTCTGGCTTTAGCCACTAATTCTGGTTTATTTTTTAATAACGGGAAAACAGCAATTTTAACTGGGGCTAACTTCGGTGCTAAGCGCAAAACAGTTCTCATTTCTTCTCCCACCGCTTCTTCTTGATAAGCTTCGCAAAATACGGCCAAAAAAGTTCTACCGACGCCAGCTGAAGTTTCCACTACATGCGGAATAAATTTTTCATTGGTGGTCGGATCCAAATAATTTAAATCTTGTCCAGAAAATTTACTATGTTGGGTTAAATCATAATCGCCGCGAGCATGGACTCCTTCTAATTCCTTAAAGCCAAAAGGAAAGTTATATTCAATGTCATAAGCTTCCTGGGCATAAAAAACTAAATTTTCATGCTTATGCCACTTTAAATTTTCGGGGGCAATGCCTAAATCAAGATAAAAATTGAAACGGGTCTCGCGCCATTTTTCAAAATAGACCATATCATCTCCCGGCTTTACGAAATATTGCATTTCCATCTGCTCAAACTCCCGCGTTCTAAAAACAAATTGACGAGCAGTGATTTCATTGCGAAAAGCTTTGCCGATTTGCGCAATTCCGAAAGGAATTTTAACTCTGGCGGTATCAACTACATTTTTAAAATTAACATATATACCCTGACAGGTTTCGCCACGCAAATAAGTCGGCTCTTTAGACCAATCACCGGTAAAGTTCCCTAAATTTGATTGCACTAATAAATTAAATTTCTTTCCAGGAGTAAAATCTTGCGCCCCGCAACTCGGACATTTTATTTTTTGCTTATTGTCTTCAAAAATTTGGTTAATTTCGTCTTCGGTCATTTTTTCATCAGCAAAAATTCCTGCCTCCTCTAATAAAGAGTCTAAGCGCAAGCGACTATGGCATTTGCGGCATTCAGTGAGCGGATCGGAAAATCCCTTAACATGGCCGGAAGCTTCCCAAATTTTCGGATTCATAAAAATAGCAGAATCCAAACCTACAACATCATCACGTAATTGAGTCATTGCCCGCCACCATTCCTTCTTAATATTGTTAGCGAGTTCCACGCCATAAGGACCAAAATCATAAACCGCTGGAAAGCCGCCATAAATTTCCGAGGATGGAAAAACAAATCCGCGGCGTTTAGCGAGAGAGACTATTTTTTCTAAATTATTCTGGGCTTCACTTTTCTTCATATATTTTTTATTTTTACATTTCGTCTAAGGTGTCTAAACCGATAACATCCAAACCATTTTTTAAAACTTGCGACACGGCTTTAATTAGGGCTAAACGTACTTTTTTAATTTTTTTATCAGCTTTTAAAATATTGACGGCATGATAATAATCATTGGACAGCTGGGCAAGTTCAAAAAGATACTTGGTTAATTCACTCGGATTGCGCTTAACGCTAGCTAAAATTATTATTTCCGGATATTTGGCGATCTTTATCAAGAGTTCCGCTTCTTTTTTCTCTAAGAGCAAAGAGAAATCAATTTTACCAAGCAAAGAAACGCCTGATTCTTTACGGAGAATGCTCTGAAGACGCGCATAGCTATACTCTAAATAACAAGCGGTATAACCATCGAACTTTAAGGACTCTTCAATATTAAAGGTGATAATCTTATCGGCGCTGACTTTAAGCATCTCAAATTTAATAATACCGATTGTTAAAACATCGGCCACCCGAGTCACCTGTTCATCACTCCAATCTTCATGTTTGCTTCGAGTTTCCTTAAGTAATCGCGCCCTAAGTTTAGTTTTTAGCTCTTCATAAGTAATAACGTTACCGGTACGCGAAGACATCATTCCTCCCGGCAAAGTCACGAAGTCATAAGGTAAATGAGTTAAACGTTGTTGATAACCCAAAAGCTCCAATACTTTAAATAATTGCTTAAAGTGAAGACTTTGACGAACATCAACGACATAAATAGACTCTACTAAATTATATAGGCTGAACTTATTAACCGCGAGTGCTAAATCGGCCACTGGGTACAGAGCCGTGCCATCGGATCTGATAATCGGCAATACGCCTAAATCATATTTTTCTAAATTAGCAATAATCGCCCCCTCGCTTTTAATTAAAATATTTTTAGCCAACATGGTATTAACCATTTCCAGACCTTCGGCAATCACCTCGCTCTCATAAAAGGTTTTTTCAAATTTAACATCCAACTCTTTATATATAGAGGCAAAATAATCAATGCTCCAGCCTCTCGTTTCTTTCCAAAGAGTATAATTATCCCCGCTCCGGCTTTCAATTTCCTGCATTATTTTAGCTACTTCCAATTTATACTCCGGCCTATCAGTTAATTTTTGGCTAGCTTCAGCATAACATTTCCCCAATAACCAGCCCTTGGCTTCATTTTGATTGGTATATTCCGGATTCTTTTTTAAGTTCCAAATAGTTTTAGCGACATGAATACCAAAATCATTAATATAAGAGACGGGTATTGATTTAAAACCGTTGGCGCTTAATAGGCGATTAATGGCGTCGCCGTAAGCGATATTGCGCAAATGCCCGACATGATATTCTTTATGAGTATTACCATTAGAATACTCAATCATAATTTGTTGCTGCCGGCCATTATTATTGCGGCCATAATTATCTTTTCCTTTTTTAATTTGCGCAATCACTTCAGTCGCTAATAATTTAGGAATGATAAAAAAATTAAGATAAGGGCCGACTGGTCTAACTTCTGAAAAGTAAACGGCTAATTCCTGATTTTGCTTAATTGTTTCGGCCCATTTCTTGGCTAGTTCCACCGGACTAATATTTTCTTTTTTTGCTGGTTCAAAGCAAGCCAGACTCAAATCGCCTAAATCAGAGCTAGGCGGATAAGAAAAAACAAGCGCGGAAGCGCTAAGTTGAGAAGTTATTTTATTTTTTAGACTTTCCAGAAAAGTCATAATTTTATTTAGCCTTTTTTAAGGCCATAAATACTTGGTAATAATCTTAGAATTATGTTATAATACTATCAGACTTTATTAAGTTTTTCAATCCGGCGCTTGCCGCCTGGTTTGGACTACAAAGCTAGCTTTTAATTTTATGTTTTCTTATCGCTCAATCTTAAAACAATCTTGGAACATCGCCTGGAAGAACAAATATCTCTGGCTATTCGGACTTTTTGCTTCCATCGCGGCCGCCAGCGGTTCTTTTGAATATCAAGTCTTGGCCAATGGCTTACAATCAAGTGCTTTAGAAAATTCTTATTCCCATATTAACGGTTTAGTGCTTGTTCTAAGCGCCTTTGGCTCTTTCTGCGCCGGTTTTTGGAATTTATTTTCCTACGATATTTTTACAATCATTAACACTTTAACGGTTTTAATTATTACTCTGACTTTAATTGTGACTTTTGTCTGGCTATCCATCTCCTCGCAGGCCGCCCTGGTAGTCAGCGCTAAAAAATTAATAGTGGCCAAGAAAAAAACACCAATTTTAAATATTAGAGAAAATCTAGCTAAAGGGCATCTTCATTTCTGGCCAGTGCTCGGACTAAACATTCTAATTAAAGTTTTGGTTGGTCTAGCCCTCTTTATAATGTCCGTTCCTTTATTATTTTTAGCCGTGAATGGTTCCGCCTATTTAGCCGGAGTTTATGTTTTATCTTTTATAATTTTTACTCCGATTGCGGTTTCTCTGTCCTTAATAATTAAATACGCAATTGCTTACAACGTTTTAAATGATGAATCTTTCTGCGCATCTTTAAAAAAATCAATTAAACTATTTGGCAATAATTGGCTAATGAGCGTCGAAATGGGAATTATTCTCTTTATTATCAGCTTCCTGGCCGGTTTTCTATTGCTGGTTATTATTTCAATTTTTATTTTCCCATACCTCGTTTTTGCCGCCAACTACGGTTTAGCCTGGTTACTGGTTTTCTTGATGTTTATCGTTCTCGCTCTGATTCTATTTACCGGAGCGATTCTGACAACTTTTCAAGTATCCGCCTGGACTGATTTATTTTTAGAGCTGGAGGAAGGCCGCGGCGAAGCTAAACTGGAAAGAATGTTCAAGAAAAAAGCTTAAACTATGGGAAAGGTGGACTCAATCGAAAATTTATTAAATCCGACAGGCGACGAAGAAAGCGTCGCCGGTCTTTTTGCGAGGAAACAGGAAGAAATAAAACTTAAAGAACTAGAACATAAAACGCAAAGAGACGCCGAAGAGCTTGGTCTGGATTATGTTAATCTCTATGGCTTCCCGATTAGTCCTGAGGCCTTAGTCTTAATTCAAGAAGAACGCGCCCAAGAACTAAAGGCGATTTGTTTTTTTTATGATGGTAAAAATATCAGAGTCGGTTGTTTAAACCCTAGCGCCGAAGTTTTGGAAGAGATGAAACGATTAAGCGAGCAGTATTTTGCTGATGCTAAACTATATCTTGTTTCTTCCAATAGCTTAAAGGCCGCTTTAGAGGCCTACCGCTCGCTGCCAAAAGTTAAAAAATATGAAAGCGGCGTGGAAATTAGCTCTGAGCAACTAGAAAAATTTAAAAATGACATTTCCAGTTATAAAAATCTAAACGATAAAATAAATGACGTTAATATTACCGACGTCATTACTTTAATTTTAGCGACCGCCATTAAAGTCGGCGCCAGCGATGTTCATATTGAAGCTGAGGATACTGGGGTTGTTATTCGGGTAAGATTGGATGGTGTTTTGCAAGAGGCGGCCGTTATCAGCCGCGAAAAATGGCATAAGATTATTTCCCGTTTAAAAATTCTGGCGCGCGTTAAAATTAATATTGAAAATAAACCGCAAGACGGACGTTATACAATTTATTTAGAGAAACGCCGAGTTGATGTTCGCTGCTCTTTCTTGCCGACGGCTTATGGAGAGAGCGTGGTTATGCGCCTTTTAGATTCCGCCATGACGTCTTTGGACATTGAAAACCTGGGTGTCAGACCGGAAGTCTTGCCGATTTTAAGAAGAGAAATTGCTAAACCAAATGGACTAATTTTAACCACCGGACCAACCGGCAGCGGTAAAACCACAACCCTATACGCTGTTATCAATAAACTTAATCAATCAGGCACCAAAATAATTACCTTGGAAGATCCAATTGAATACCAGCTATCGGGTATCAACCAAAGCCAAGTGGACAGCAAGCATGGTTTCAGTTTTTCTGAGGGTTTAAGGTCTATCTTACGCCAAGACCCTAATGTAGTAATGGTCGGGGAAATTAGAGATTTAGAAACCGCGGAAATTTCCATTCAAGCCTCTCTTACTGGTCATATTGTTTTATCAACTCTGCATACTAACGACGCCGCCGGAGTAATCCCCCGCTTAATTGATATCGGCGTAAAACCCTATTTTCTAGCACCTTCAATTAACGCCGTCATCGGCCAACGTTTAGTTAGGCGCCTATGTGTTCATTGCCGCCAAGAAAAAACTCTCAGCGCTGATGAAGAAGAATTGGTTCATAAAATATTAGCAGTCATTTCTCCCAAAACTGGTATTAATATCCCTTCTAAACTACCAAATGTTTTTCAAGCTGGTGCCGGTTGCGAACAATGCAACTTTACCGGCTATAAAGGCCGTTCCGGTATTTTTGAAATTTTTACACTGGACGACAAAATTCGCCAATTAACAGTAGAGCAAGCACCTTCTTTTAAAATTCTTCAGCAAGCGATTGAAAATGGCATGATTACCATGCTTCAAGACGGAGTTTTAAAAGCTTTGAATGGCGAAACTAGTTTAGAAGAAGTTTATCGCGTTATTGGTAATTTTGATTATGTTAACGAACTTTACGATATTGTAATTTCACAAACCATCGGGCGCGGCGTTAAAATAAGCGCCCAGCAAGTAGAAGACGCCAAGGAATTAAGTAAAAATATTTTAGAAATTAGTGAAAAAGCTAAAGAAGTGCCAACGTCTGATTTAATCAGACTGACAATGACCCTGGCCGTCTTACGCGAGGCGGGCGATGTTCATATCGAACCGACGGCCGATGAAGTTAAGATTCGTTTCCGCATTGATGGCATCTTGCATGATATTTTTTCCTTGCCAAAAACCAGTTATTTGCCATTACTATCGGAAGTAAAAATTCTAGCCGGCACTCCGACTAATATTAAGCGTGCCACTTTTGACGGCCGCTTCAGTGTTTATTTACCCGATCATAAAATTGATTGTCGTCTATCAATTATTTCCGGCGGTTACGGCGAAACTATCGTCGTGCGCTTATTAACAACTGAGGCCGCTAACTTGGATATGGTAAAATTGGGAATTACCGGGACAACTTTAACTTCTTTAGAAGCGGCGATGAAAAAAAATAAAGGTATTATTATCACCACCGGACCAACCGGTAGCGGTAAGACCACCACCTTATACAGCGCCCTCAACCAACTCAACAAACCGGATGTTAAAATTATTACGGTTGAAGATCCAATTGAATACCAATTACCGGGCGTAATGCAAACCCAAATTGATGAAGCGAGCGGCTATACTTTTGTCTCGGCCATGAAATCCTTATTGCGCCAAAATCCTAATATCATGATGATTGGCGAAATCCGAGACTCGGAAACAGCCAAGATTTCTATTGAAGCGGCAATGACCGGCCATTTAGTTTTATCAACTATCCATGCCAACAGCGCCGCCGGGGCCATCTCCCGCTTTGTCGGACTCGGCGTTGAACGCCAAGCGCTAGCCAACTCCATAGAATATACCATCGGTCAGCGTCTAGCTCGCCGAATCTGTCCTTACTGCAAACAAGAAGCTATCGTCAGCTCGGAAGATTTAGAAAAAGTAAAAAATATTTTAAGCAGTATTAATAATCCAGCAGTTACGATTCCCGAAAAATTAACTTTTTATAAAGGCACCGGCTGTGAAAAATGCGGTCAAATCGGTTATAAAGGAAGAATCGGCCTTTACGAAGCGATAACCATGACCCCCGGCATTCAAACTATAATTCAAAATGAAAGAGTCACTGACTTTGAAATTGAACAAGAAGCTATTAAAAACGGCATGGTAACCATGCTTCAGGATGGCGTCCTAAAAGCGCTAAACGGAGAAACAACTCTAGAAGAAGTATTCCGCGTAATTTAAATATATGATAAATAAAAAATTCTTAGACGATTTAAAAAAAGACTATCAAGCTAACGAAAGTGAACGCCGACAAATTATCAGCGCCTCTAACGGCATTCTTTTTGAAGCTAAAAAAACTATTTTTTCCTTACAGCGCCAGGATTTTAAAACTGCCGAAACTAAAATAACCGAAATGGAAAAAGCGCTGGCCAACTTAGAAAAACGCTTCGGGGCTGATAGACTAAAAAAAGAAGGCGCTTACAAAGCAGCCGCTGAAGAATATTTGGAAGGCAAAACTTTTTATTTAATAATCAAAAAGAAAGAGATTAATTCCAGCGCTGGCCTAAGTCTTGATTATGAATCATATTTAGGCGGTATTTGCGATTTAATCGGCGAACTAGTGCGTTATGCTACTAATCAAGCCGCTAAAGGCAAATTTGCCGAAGTCGCAAAAATAAAAAAAGCCGCCGAAGATATTATGGCGCAGTTGATTGATTTTGATATGACTGGATATCTGAGAACTAAATATGATCAAGCGCGCGGACACTTAAGAAAATTGGAACAAATGGCTTACGAGATTAAAATGCGAATCGGCAAATAAAAATATGTTAGTGGCGATTATTTCTGATATCCATGACAACCTTTTAAATTTGGCTAAATGCCTGGACTGGTGCAAAAATCATAAAATAGAAAAAATGATTTGTTGCGGCGATGTCTGTGATGCCGATACCTTAAAATTTTTGGCAAAAAACTTTAAGGGGAAAATTTCTTTAGTCGAGGGAAACGGTGAAACTTTTATTGAATCGGATTTAAAAACCTTAAAAAATATTAAATACCACGGTTTGGCCGGAGTTGAAAAGATAGGCGGACTAAATCTGGGATTTTGCCATCAAAATAAAGACATCAACCAAGTGACTGAACTTAGCTCGCAAACTTTAGACTTTATTTTTCTTGGCCACAGCCATAAACCTTGGCTGGAAAAGAAGGAGCAAACTTTTATCGCTAACCCCGGAAATGTTTCTGGCACTTTTTATCAAGCCACCTTCGCCGTTTTGAACACGGACAATAAAAAGCTTGATTTGAAAATATTGGCGCATCTTTAAAATAATTTTCCATAAAAAATCCCCGTAAAACACGGGGATTTTTTTATTGAAGAAACTAATATTTATAGCGTCCTGTTCTTTAAAGCAAATCTTTTAAATACTGGCCGGTAAAACTTTCTTTAACTCCTGCTACTTCCGGGGGCGTGCCGGCAGCCACTAAATACCCGCCCTTTTCACCGCCGCTCGGGCCCAAGTCTATTACCCAGTCAACGGATTTGATAACATCTAAATTATGTTCAATTACTAAAACAGTATTTCCTTGATCAACTAACATATTTAATACTTTTAACAAACGATCAATATCATCAAAATGCAAACCGGTAGTTGGTTCATCTAAAATATATAGGGTCTTGCCGGTAGAACGCCGCGAAAGTTCGGTTGCTAATTTAATGCGCTGCGCTTCGCCGCCGGAAAAGGTGGTCGCGCTCTGGCCTAATTTAATATAACCTAAACCAACTTCATTGAGAGTGTTTAATTTTTGAGTAATGGCCGGAATGCCCTTAAAAAAATCTAAAGCTTCATGAACCGTCATTTCCAAGACTTCATAAATATTCTTGCCCTGATAAGTCACTTCCAAAACTTTCGGTTTGAATTTCTGTCCGCCGCAGACATCGCAAGTCAAATAAACATCGGCCAAAAATTGCATCTCCACTTTTATAACACCATCACCGGCACAATTTTCACAGCGGCCGCCAGGAACATTAAAAGAAAAATGGCCGGCGCCCAAGCCCTTAACGCGCGCCTCGGGGAGTTCAGCAAATAAATCGCGGATATTGGTAAATAGTCCGGTATACGTAGCCGGGTTAGAACGCGGCGTGCGGCCAATCGGCGATTGGTCAATATCAATGATCTTGTCGATAAACTCTAAACCTCTAATTTCATCATGTGCTCCCGGCTCAGTTTTAGCGCGATAAAATTTCTTAGTTAAAGCCGCGGCTAAAATATCATTCATTAAAGTTGATTTGCCGGAACCGGAAACGCCGGTGATGGCAATCAATTTTCCTAACGGAAACTTTACATCAATATTTTTTAAATTATGTTCGCGCGCGCCGACAATTTCCAAAGTTTTACCTGTTCCTTTGCGGAAATTTTTAGGAATTTTAATTTGTTTTTTGCCGGATAAATAAGCGCCGGTTAGCGATTGCGAACAATTTTTAATATCTTCCGGTTTTCCCACAAACAAAATTTGACCACCATTGTCACCGGCTCCGGGACCGACGTCAACCAAATAATCGGCGGCCATCATCGTCGCGGCATCATGTTCAACTACAATTACCGTATTACCGTTATCACGCAAATTTTTCAAAGTATGAATTAATTTATCATTATCTTTCTGATGTAAACCGATTGATGGCTCATCCAAAACATACAAAACTCCAGATAGCGCTGAACCGACTTGAGACGCCAATCTGATTCTTTGCGCTTCACCGCCGGACAAAGTTGAGGCTGAACGCAAAAGAGTCAAATAGCCCAAGCCGACATCCGCTAAAAATCCTAAATTTTTAGAAATCTCTTTAATAATCGGCAACATTATTTGCGTGTTACCTTGTAATTTTTTAGAATCTTTCAGCCAATCGGCGAATAAATCGCTTAATTTATCAATACTTAGTTGGGAAATTTCTAAAATAGACATTCCTTGAACCTTAACTGCCAAAGACTCGGCCTTTAAGCGCGCGCCATGGCACATCGGACACAAAGAAACTCGCATAATCTTTTCAATTTCTTGTTTTACAAAATTAGATTTGGTTTCTTGATACTTATTGTCTAAATATTTTATAATACCGCCAAATTCCGAATCACCCGCCAATAAAATTTTTCTAATTTCCGGGCTCAAATCTTTTACGGAGCTACGCAAATTAAAGTTATAACGCTTCGCCAAACTTTCTAATTCCGCCATTAAGCCATTACCGTTTAAATTGGCATGGGAAAGAGGTTTAATAGCCCCTTCTAAAATACTGAGGTTATTATTAAAAACTAAACTAGTGTCTATTTCCATTTTAGTCCCTAAGCCGCCGCAAGCCGAACAAGCGCCATGGCCAGAATTAAAAGAAAAATCTCGCGGCTCCAAATCAGGGCGACTATAGCAGCAATCACCGCAAGAAAAAAATCTTTCTACTTTAGAAGACTTAACAGTTTTACCAGCAATAATTTTTGAGATTTTCTTTTCCGCTGATTGCTTTACTAAAGGCTGACCACAAGTCGGACAAGCTGGTTGGCCGCATTTAGCGTATAGCAAGCGTAGATAATCGTAAATTTCGGTTATAGTACCGACTGTGGAGCGCGGATTAGAACCGACGGTGCGCTGATCAATGGAAATGGCCGGCGACAAGCCTTCGATCATATCCACATCCGGCTTATCCATTAAACCGACAAATTGCCGCGCATAAGAGGACAAAGATTCTACATAACGCCTCTGTCCTTCGGCATAAATAGTATCAAAAGCTAATGACGATTTTCCGGAACCAGATAAACCAGTGATAACCACTAATTGGTTTCTAGGGATGTCTAAATCGATGTTCTTAAGGTTATTAGTCCGAGCGCCGCGAATCTTGATAAAGTCAGTCGCCATAACAAATAAATTTAAATTAATATTGCAGATATTATAAATGAAAATTAACAAAAAAACAAGGCCTGTGCAATCAGAACCTTGGATTTCTCGAGTTGTCTAAAAATTAGCTCAATTATTTTAAAAAATCGGATAGAAAAAACGCAAAAAACCAATCAACAGCTTATCGCCCCAGCTAATTTTACGATATTCATTACTAAACGGCTTGGCTTCTAATTTCCAGGTTTCAATGATATTTTTTAAATCAGCCACTAAATTCTTTTGCTGGGAAAATATGCCGACTTCAAAATTCCAACCAAAAGACAGAATATCCATATTTTGCGAACCGACTAAACCTTCGGTGTCATCAATTAACATCAACTTGGCGTGATTCATGCTTTTAGTCAGCCAAAAAAAAACGCCAATATGAGCCAAGCGGCAACAATTTAAAAAGTTAATCTTATCCAAGGCAGTAATGTCGGTGTGTGCCGGAATTATTATTTCTACTTTAACGCCGCGGCGACAAGCATCATCCAAAGTAACGATTAACCAGCGCGGCGGCAACAGATAAGGGGTCACGATTTTTACTGACACTTTGGCTTCAGAAATTTTTTCACGATAATAATTATTTAAGTAATATTTTTTACCGGTTCCCTGCCAATTGTCCATAATCCAGGATTTTAATTTATGCGTTAGGGGGGTAAAACTAAAACGTAAAATTGATTCGCGCTTACCGCCAGATTTACGATAAGAATTGGCAAAAGATTTCAAAATAAATTTCACAGCGGCACCCTCTATCTTGATTTGCAAATCTCGCCAGTCTCTAATTTTCTCTTCAATATTAACACCACCCAAAAAAGCAATCCGATTATCAATAATTAAAATTTTGCGATGTGTCCGTTTAAGCCAATGGCTGAAAAAAATAAATTCGACTCCTGCCTCTTTCAATTCTTTAATATTATTAGCCTTGAGCGATGAGCTGCCATAAGCATCGGCAATAATCACCACTTCCACCCCGCTTTTAGCTTTATCTTTAAGTAATTGAAAAAAGTTGTGCGTTTTATTGGTGTCATCAACTAAAATATACATCTCTAAATAGATAAACTTTTCGGCTTTAGCCATCGCCTTGAACATTCCGTCCCAAGCTTTATTGGAAGTTGTATAAAGTCTATATTTCATGTGTTTGATTATAGCAGAAAAACTAAGGGAAAGCGATAAAATGTAGAATAATAGACGAGTATTTGCTATGATTAACCTACCTAAATCTAACGACCAGTAATATGAAAAATAAGGAATCGAATTCCATTATCGCCCCAATTTTAAAAAAATTAGCCCCGCGGGTGGGCGCTAAAATAATTGTTGAGCCGGAATGGGGCATCGCCGGACAAATAATTTTTAAAAATGGTAAAAAAAGATATTTCCGCTATTCCAGCCTGGACTTAAATACTCTCGGCGCTTCGGAAATTGCCAAAGATAAAGACTACGCTAATTTTTTTATGAAAAAAATGGGTTATCCGACAATTCCCGGAGAAACTTTTTTTTCTGATTACTGGTGCGAGGTCATTGGCTCTCAGAAAAATATCCGAGAGGCTGAAAAATATGCTAAAAAAGTTGGTTTCCCTCTAATAACCAAGCCTAACAGTGGCAGCCAAGGCGTGAATGTTATTAAAGTTAATAACTTATTAGAACTAAGAGCGGCTCTACGACAGATTTTCACTCAAGATAATATTGCTCTAGTCCAAAAAATTGTCAGCGGTCGAGATTACCGGCTCGTAGTTTTAGACGGCAAAATAATTTCCGCCTATGAGCGGCGCCCATTTAGTGTGACCGGGGATGGCCAGAAAACGATTCAAGAATTAATTAGCGTCAAACTCTCTCACTTTATCAAAATCAAGCGCCCAGCTCGCTTAAAACTACAGGATAAACGGCTGCTTAATAATTTAAAATTACAAAAATTAAAATTAAGCTCAGTAATTGCGGCCGGGAAAAATATCGTTCTGTTAGACAACGCTAATCTTTCTACCGGCGGCGAATCAATAGATGTTACCGACCTTATCCACCCCCAGTTTAAAAAACTGGCTATTAAACTAACGGCCGATATGGGCCTGCGTTTATGCGGAGTGGACTTAATGATTGCCGGTGATATCAATAAGAACATAAAAAAATATTGGGTCATTGAAATAAACTCCGCTCCCGGCTTAGACCATTACATTAAGATGGGAGCTAAACAACAAAAAATCGTGGAAGACTTATATCTCCAAGTTTTAAAATCACTCGCCAAATAAAATTTAGCTTCTATAAATATAAGTAGGGCTGGGTTTCGTCTCCAAAATTTTCAATGGTTTCCAGTCAGGAATCGCAATGCCGTAAGAAGCAACAATGATTCCCGGTTTTAAATTTTTTTTCAACTTAAGGCCGATTTTTCCCATCACGAGCGCGTTTAAAAAAACAAAAATCGCGTCGGCATCATTTAAATCTTGGCGCAAAAAATCTTGGCGTTTAATCTTTACTCGGCTAGCTTGTAAAAATTTCTGAAATTGCGCTTTTAAATAAGGATATAGTGCCAATTCATAACCGATGGCTTTTAATCCTTTCTTTTCGGCCATAAATAAAAAGCGGCCATCGCCGCAACCCAAATCATAAATTAAAGAGCCGGCCGGCAAATTTAATTCTTCTAAAACTATCTGTAAATTTTTAAGCGGCGTTTTCACCCAAGGCACCAAAGTTTTTAAATTAACATAAATCATATTAACTCCAAAAAAAACAACTACAAAAGTCGCAATAACAATAAAGGATAAAATAATAATTAAAATGGAGATGAGCATAAATTAAGACTCTTTATCTGTTTAATATAACAAGGATTAGCTAAATTGACAATTTACTTAAACTTTATTAAAATTACCAGAATTATTAATAGTTATTTTCCAATTAAATATTTATAGTATTAACCAAAAAAAGAAAGACATGATTAGACCAGTAACAGACATCGACAATCTCGTTCCCGTGAGGAACGTAGTAATTTCGGTTTTCGACAAAACCGGTTTGGATATTCTAGTCTTAGGACTATTGGAAAACTGCCCGGACCTTATGATTTATGCCAGCGGCGGTACTTATTCCTTTATCAGGGAACTCATGGGAGCGACCGAAGCCGAAAACCATTTAATGGAGGTTTCAGAATACACGGAGGTTCCGGAAACGGCTGGTGGTTTGGTAAAAACCCTGCATCACAAATTATTTCTCGGATATCTTACCGAAACCTACTGTGAGCTACATCAACAGGATTTGAAACGAGAAGATGCTGTCCCAATTGACCTTTTGGTTGGCGGTCTCTATCCTTTCCAGGAAGTTGTAAAAGCAGAGAATGTAAACATTGAAATTGCCCGCGGCAATATTGATGTTGGCGGTCCTTCTGCTTTAAGGGCGGCAGCCAAAAACTGGCATCGCGTGATGACTATGGCTACTCCATATAAAGAGGGCTATGAAGCGTTGGTGCGTCACCTGGAAGAACATGGTGGCTGCACCAATTTGGAAACGCGTTTCCGGGCCTGGAAAAACACCTTTGATGTCCTGAGCTCCTACGATCGCCAAATTTATACTTGGCTGCAAACAGCCGAATTTGAAGACGTAGAAAAAATCTACACTATCCACTAATTTAGTGTGCTAAGCGCATTAAAAAAAAGAAACCCCATCAGAATTGATATCCGATGGGGTTTTTACTTTTTAGGAGATGAATTTAAAAAAATAATTAATGGTTGTAAAATCCCCGGCCTTTAGTGTCGGGAATAAGCCAAAGAGGAACTTCGCACATATTACAATAATCAATTAATTTTGGATCATTCACTGATCCGCTAGTGCTGATTATTGCTTTGATGCCAGCATGGATCAAGGCTTCCGGGCCGTCGTTAAACGGGAAAAAGCTATCACTAGCCGCGACGGCGCCATGATAATTATGACAATTGTCATCAGCGATTTTAATCGCCAACTGCGCGCCCGCAACTCGTGATTGTTGACCAACACCATTGCCAAGCAACTGACCATCTTTAACAATTGTGATAGTGTTACTATTGCTGGTGTCGCAAATAGCCTTAGCGAGCATAAAATCATACTCTTGAATTTCAGAAACCTGACCATACTTTTTTAAGTCCGGATCATTAACATCAAGAATATAAGTATAATTTGGCTGTTCCAAAAAACCGCCACGCACATAACGCGGGATTAACTCCTGATCCAAACTATGACGGTCTAACTCGTCAAGAAATTCATTGGCAACAAAACGACATTTGTCGCCTTTGCGTTTTAACATCGCAATTGCTTCCTGGCTAAAGCTAGGAGCAATAATTCCGTCGAGCAGACGTCGTGTTTCCGATTTATAAGATAACAACAACTCGGCCTCCTCAACATCCACGGAAAAATTAAGCATTACCAAGCCGCCAAACAAAGCCTGAAAATCGCCTGTTACCGTTCTTTTAATGGTTTCATACCGGTCAATGTCGTGAACACCAGCACCGCAGGCATTCCCGTGTTTAGCACCAATAGCGATAAATGGAGTTGAACCGCAATTCAGGTCGAAAGTAGCCGCAATATGCGTCATCGTCTGTAAAAGACGATCGAGGTCACAATAATTATTGTAACTAATAGGCGTACCTGATACCAATCTAAATTTGTCCAGGCTCAGGGGGTCTTTACTACCCGTGCCAAACAGAGCTGCTGGAGACTGATAAGCATTCTCGCCATATTTACACTCGGCAACTCGGCTAATACCACTTTTCCCAAAAACTGATTTTTCATTCATGGTTAACTATTTTTTAAGATTAAAACTAATTTTTAAATAACAAAAAGACTGATTATTTCAGTCAAATTATCTTAACATTTACTCGATTTATGTCAAACTATAAAAATTTTCTCTATTGCTTCCCCTTAATCTGATTATAAATATAATCAATATTATATTTATCTTTTATTTCTTGCGGGAAACTCATAGCCTCATCTAAAGTAAATCCTTTTTCAAAATTAGGATCAAGATTATGTAAAGTGCCAATTTTTTCATTAGGATTCTTTTTGACCATCGTTGCCCATAAAGAGCGCATATTCAAATCTTCATACTTGGGGTCGTATTTTATTTTTTCAGTTTTGGGGGATTCTGGCTTTTGAGGAGGAATGGGTTCGTTTGTTGGTTTTTTGTAAACACCTATTCCCAAACCTAAATGACCATTATTAGCTCCCCAGTATTCTGCATTTTTATCAAATTTTTTAGTTTCTGGTCCACCCCAATAAACAATTTTTTCAGGTAAAATCTTATGATCATTCCAATTGCGACCCAAAGCGTCTTTTTCACCAAAATATGCCCAACCATGATCTGGATGTTTTTTATAAAAAGCAACTTCATCTGCAACTGTATGTGTAAACGGAATACTTTCTTCTACGCGATCAGAATGATAATTTAAAAACCTAGGAAGTCCTGTTTTTGGATCAACATTTGGCATATCATTAAATACTCTCAAGCTATCCTGATAAGCTTCGTTTGCTTTTACCCACTCTGTGCTATCTTTTTTATACTTTCCTAAATCAGCCGCATATTTTTCCATATCAGCTTGTTGTTTCAACATCGATTCTTCATATTTTTTACGCCCATAAACAACCACTTCCGCTATATTGCCGCCATCTATAGATTTTTCATTTTTATTGTCTACACTTGGGACTTGCTCAGTTTGGTCAATTAATTTATCCTGGGCGCCCTCATTAATATTGCTAGCTTCTAATTTATTAGCACCCATAAAAACGCCCGCACCTAGAGTGGCCACTTTTAAATATCTTTTAGCGGTATCTAACTTAGAGGCCAGCCAATTAGTTTTCTGTTCAACGATTTCGGTATTTTTTTCTTGTGCGGTAGGTGGAATCTCTGTTTCCGGGACGGATGCAATTTCTTGTCTCACTTTTTGAATTTCTTGAGCATCTTTAATTTCGGATTGTACAATTTCTTTAGATAAATCAAAATCATTAGTCTCCGCAGTCTGAAATTCAGTTGGTCTTTCTATTTTTTCTGATTTGAGTTTAGATTCTGCTTCTAAATTATTAATTTGTAGATCTTCAAATTTCATACTTATTTTTTTGACTATTTAATATAACGGGCATCTTTTTAAACTAAAGTAGCGCCCACGCTCCAAATCATCAAGATAATAAGCGCATAAAAACTAAAGTTAAATAAAAATGACCAGACGGGATGAGCAACTTGGATTATTTCAATATCATTAACATAAATAATTTCGCAGGCACCGGCACCGGAATCCGCTCTGGTTAGGCTTGATTTAAGGCTGAATGAAGAAGGATCATAATCACTAACCTGGCCGACCTTATTAGCCTGCACGTCAACTAAATAACCAGAAATTAAGACCTGATCACCCGCTTTAATCTTATTAATTACTGATAAAATTTTTGGGTCACTAGCAATTAAATGATTATTAGATATTAAATCAGGATTAATGGAAGTTTCGCCGCGCCACTTATAAAAACAGAAGCGCGCATCTTGAGAAAAAGAAAGTTGTTTTTCTTGATAGCTCTTATTTGCCAAATTGTCGCCCCAGGTTAGACAAAGATCAACCGGGAAAACACTGTCGGAGTTATAGATGCTAAAAAAACGATAATCCATCTGATGGACGACTAACCCTTGAATTTGATATTCAGCCACTGGTGTTAAGTTGTAAGCAAAGCCATCCTTAGAAAATTGTATTGGGCCGCTATTATCCGCGATATCTTGCAGGGGCGCTTGTAAAATCTCAGGCTGAATATTATTAACAGTCTTATAGTCATCTTTTAAAAAATAAGAAATAACTAAGATAACAAAAAAAACTATTAATAAAATTTTCCTTAATTTTGGGTACATAATTTATTTTGAAGACTCATATATCTTTTTTAATTCTGTTTGCGAATTAATGAATTCTAAAAATTCTTCCCGAGTTTTAATAAGGTATTTTGGTTGTACGGAACAATAACGAGAACATTCGGCATGTTGATGTCGGCGACAAATTTCCGGACGCTTATCATAAATAGAGCACAGTCCATTTTTATCCAAGGCTGAGCACGGATGATAAATAGTAAGTAACCAATCTCCTTCATGGTCAATTTCCAATTCTAGGCCGTGCAATATTTGCCAAATTATTTCTTCCAAATCCAGTTTAGTTTTTGGTTTTTCAATAATAACTGTGGCATACTGGCAACAATCGCTACAGCCATCGCATTTTTGTTTATTAGTTTCTTCTTTAATGGCTATCATGGTGGTTAAAATAATAATTTTATCAGATTAAAAATTTTCTCTATTGTTTCCCCTTAATCTGATTATAAATATAATCAATATTATATTTATCTTTTATTTCCTGCGGGAAACTCATGGCTTCCTCTAAAGTAAATCCTTTTTCAAAATTAGGATCAAGGTTATGTAAAGTGCCAATTTTTTCATTAGGATTCTTTTTGACCATCGTCGCCCATAAAGAACGCATATTCAAATCTTCGTATTTAGGGTCGTAAGTTATTTTTTCAGCTTTAGGATATTCTGGCCTTATAGGAGGATTTTTAAGGCCGCCCTTCGGTTTATCGTATACGGCGCGATAATTATATTTTTCCTTTCCAAATTCACCATAATCTATGCCCGTCATCTCTATTGGGACAAACTTTGGTTTTATTACATCGTCCTTAATTCTCTCCATGAAGTTTTCAGCTTTTTCATCTTTCTCATCAGCCCAATATCTTCCGGCTTCCGGCTTATCTGAACTAAAGCTAGCATAGCCAGGTCTTTTATCTGAATATGGAACCTCTTCAATGTCGCCAGATTTTACACGACCAAAAGCATCTGCCTTCCTCCATTGGCTATCAATTTTTTTATTTAAGGCAAGAACTTCATCAGCAGTTAGTCTGCGCCCACCATCTTTATAAAAATCAACCAACTTATAAAATTTATTCAGTTGTTGTTTTGAAACTTCATATAACTTCGAACTATCTTGATAAGCTTCTTTTGCCTTTACCCATTCCACGCTGTCTTTTTTGTATTTTTCTAAATCGGCTAAATATTTTTTCAAATTGCCCTCTTGTTTTAATAATTCTGCTTCATATTGTTTGCGCCCATAAACAACAACCTCGGCTATATTGCCGCCATCTATAGATTTTTCATTTTTATCTTCTATATTTGAGGTCTGTTCCTGATTATCAATTATCCTATTATCCGCGCTCTGATTAATATTGGCAGCCTCTACTTTGTTTGCGCCCATAAAAACGCTGGTGCCCAAAGTGGCAATTTTTAAATATCTTTTAGCGGTATCTAACTTGGAGGTTAGCCAGCCTGGTTTTTGTTCAACAACCTCAGTGTTCTTTTCTTGAGCAGTAGGCAGAATCTCTGTTTCCGGAACGGAGGCAATTTCTTGTCTCACTTTTTGGATTTCTTGAGCATCTTTAATTTCGGACTGTACAATTTCTTTAGATAAATCAAAGTCGTCAGTCTCCGCAGCCCGAAGCTCAGGCGGTCTTTCTATTTTTTCTGATTTGAGTTTAGATTCTGCTTCTAAATTATTAATTTGTAGATCTTCAAATTTCATACGTCGAGTATATCTAGGCTTTCTTAATTTTAAATTTCTGGTCAAATTTGTCTAAGCATCTTTCTATATAAATTTTTCGCCACCAATAAAGACCGAAATAGAGTCCTAAAATAATTCCCAAAATAGGTAATAAAATTTGGATAAACGGCGGTAAGGCACAAATATCATAAAAACGAACAGTTAAATTATGACGCGCGGCTAATTCTAAATAAGCAACCTCTATTAAGCTATGTGCATTTAGGCTTAATAGGAGACCTAAAAACATAAAGGCGGCCAGATAAATTATTTTTTTGATTTTGGTCGGCTTCCCGACATGGGCTAAAAGCATATAATAGATATTTGCTATAATTGTAACAAAAAATAGGCTTTTAGCCTATTTATTGCTTCGTAGTCTCAAGGTTTGATATTTCTCAAAATTTTGACAGGATTATTGGGGAAATTGAAAGATGAGTGAAAATTTTAGAATAAATCATTACTGACTAACTTGTGTTAGACAGTAATCAACAGATTTTTGATTTTTTAATTTATAGCATGAATCCTCGAGATTCGTTTTCTCAGAATTATATCGTATGAAATTATTAATGCAGTTAATCGGCTCATCACGGATTTCTAAGAGTAAATTACAATCATCTATTGATTCAGGTGGGACATTTTCGGTTCTTGTATAGCACCATGAGCGGCCATTAGTTGTATCTTCAATAAATTCGCATTCTCTTATCGTTGTCGCTGTTTCTGCTAAACATTTATTCTTCTCATAGGCCTCTTTAATAAATTCGCAGTCCGTTTTAATTTTTGCATTATATACAAAACAATCCTGAAGTTGTCGATCATCAATTGGCAAATTTAGTTTTTTTGACAATTCATTGCAATCTTCGATGCTTTTAGCAAATCGAAAAAGACAGGTATCGTAATAATTGGGTGATATTTCTTTTATTTTTTCGCAAATGCTGCGATCATTGTTTTCCCGAGCATAAATTAATAAGCACTGAATATTATTATTACAATCTGATATTGTTGAATTTTTTACTAATATACATTTATTATCCACGCAAGCTAAATGATTCACTGGCGGGATATAACAATCAAGCATTGGACAATCTGAAGAGTTAGAAGGTTTGCCAAATGTGTAGTTTTGCTCGTCAAGAACATTTCCTACATTTTCACTGCACGTTGCACAGCCTTCAGCATCATAGCCTGCTATCTTTCTGCAGTCTGATACTGTATTGCAATAACTATCATGGGAATTAATAAATCCAGAAGGCAATTGTTTGGAAGATGATTCATTATTTTTCGGTGATAAAAAAATTATGCCACCTATCGAGATTATTAATACAAATAGCCCAATCGTAATTACTAAAATTTTAGTATTCATGTTATTAAGCTTAAAATATATAACTCTCTATCATCTTTTATATCTCTATATTATCTAAATTATAAGAAATAGTAAAATAAATTAAATTAAACTTATTTCCTCTAATTCTACAAACAAAAAGAGAACTGGCGCAAGCCAGTCCCCCGATAGTAGTCCCTAGGGGAATCGAACCCCTGTTAACAGGATGAAAACCTGACGTCCTAACCACTAGACGAAGGGACCAAAATTATTCAAAAACTTTTTGAGATAAAATAAAAATCTAAGTGCTTAGATTCAAATACATTTTATATAAAAGCCCAAGTTCTGTCAATAGCCAAAATTTAATAAATATCCGCTAATATATCCAAATCTTTAGCACTCTCTCGCAACAAGCCGACATTCTTATTCTCAACCGCCTTTAAAAATTCTAAACCGGCCGCATCCAACCCTTGATTTTCCGCGTATATCCGCAAGGCAGCGAAATCTTTAACAAAACAATGTCCGCCGGCACCACGGCCAATTTTGCCATTAACCCCCGACTGATGGATAGGATTTAAATGACTCAAACCAATACGCGGATCAGAACCCATTCCGGTCTGAATTTTATCCCAATCCAAACCGGCGCGCGCCGCTAAATCATATAAGACATTGGCATAAATAACCTTGGTCATTAAAAAACAATTGCTCGCGTATTTTATTAATTCCGCTTCTGGGGCGCGACAAATAAAACTAACGGGTGCAAGCGGCAGAACATTTAAAATTTCCTGGGCGCGTTTTTTATAATCTTCATTATCAACCGGATAACCGACAATGTTACGCGTCGGATGAGCAGCATCAAAAGCGGCTGTCTTTTCTGTCAAAAACTCTGGGGAATGAAAAATAAAAATCTCCGGAAATAAGCTTTGCAATTTTTCACAGGTTCCGGGAATAATGGTTGATTTAATAATAACTGACTTCTCATGCCCTATTAAAGGCAGGACTGACCGCAAATAACTATCATCAAAACCAGTCTTAGTTGTGGGAGTTGGCACGGCGATAAAAACAAAATCACACTCAGCAATTTTTTCTTTATTGTCGGCATATTCTGGCTCAAGTGCATAACGAATAACCTCATATCCGCGGTTTACAAAATCATCGGCGTAATTTCTGCCGATGAAGCCCTGACCGATAAAACCTATTTTTAAATTTGGCATACAGATTAACTATTTATCCGAATAAGTTGATTTAGTCCTTTTAGCTAAATCGTAAATATTTATAAATCTCAACTCTTGAAATTTATCTAAATTAACATCGTAATTTTCTTCGATTCCAAAAACAAGCAATTGTTCGTTATTCAACCAATAACCACCGCGTAAATTACAAGCGGTCCCGCACTGAGCTAAATAATAAATCTCGTGATTTTTCAAATCCCAAAGCGATGCCAAAGAATCTGGTTCGCTGGTAGAAATTTCCAAAGCATAATTTTGGTTAGGGCTATACTCTATTGTCTCCCCATAATAAGCGGGGTCGGATTTAAAAAATATCGGCTGCTCAGAAGCATCAAAAAAATTAATGGTAGTCGTGCTGCCATCGCCGGTAATGGAAATCAAATTATTAATATTGGTTAAGAACAGATCAGTCTCGGCAATTTCCTGAAAATACCCGTGCTCACCATCTTTAGCACTAGTATTAATAAAAGCCAAAAATTCAGAATTATCGTGATGGATAATCTCCGCTGGCAAGCCGCTTTCTGAAAATAAATTAGTCGCCGAATTTTTAGGAATAGCGACCTTATTATTTAAACCTGAATTTTTCGTTGTTAAAATATAGCGGCCCGAAAGAATCACGCCCACGACAAAAATAAAAATGACAATAGCCAATAAAATAAAAATAATAATTACTTTTTTGGCGCTTATTTTCATAAAAATCATGGATAACTACCAGGTTCTGATATTTAAATTATAGCACTGTTTGTCTTTTTCCTAAAATAATCTACAATACAGATATGTATATCTTGGGTATTGAAACCAGCTGCGATGAAACCGCCGCTTCCATAATTAAAGCCAATCCTAAAACCGGACGTCTTTTGGTTTTAGCTAATATTATTTCTTCTCAGATAGCTATCCACCAAAAATACGGCGGAGTAGTCCCGGAAGTGGCCGCCCGCGAACATGTTTTGAATATCTTACCCGTAATTAATGAGGCTCTGCTAACTGCTAAAATTAGCGCTAAAAAATTAGATTTAATCGCAGTTACTAAGGGTCCGGGGCTAATTACTTCGCTTATCACCGGCCTAGAGACGGTTCGCGCTCTGGCTTTTGCCTGGAATAAGCCGGTTATGGAAGTTAATCATATCAGTGGCCATATTTTTTCTAATTTTATCAACCCCGAAACTAAAATCAAATATCCAGCCTTAATTTTAACGGTTTCCGGCGGCCATACAAACTTAGTTTTAATGGATAAGTCTCATAAAATAAAGATAATCGGCGAGACTTTGGATGATGCCGCGGGCGAAGCTTATGATAAAGGCGCCAAAATGATGGGTTTAGGCTACCCCGGCGGTCCAATAATTTCTAAATATGCCGCTGAATATGCTCAAACAAACCCAGAATTACAAACCAATATTGATTTACCGCGCCCAATGTTAAACTCCGCCAATCTTAATTTTTCCTTTTCTGGCCTTAAAACCGCCCTTTTATACCAATTAAAAAAAGATAAAAATTGGAAAACCCGCATTCCCGAATATTGTTTTGCTTACCAACAAGCAATTATTGATGTTTTAGCAGGAAAAACCCTAAAAGCAGCTAAAAAAACCGGCGCTAAAACGATTATGCTCTCCGGCGGAGTCAGTGCTAATAAAGAGTTGCGGATTCAATTAAAAAACCGGGTAGAAAAAGAACTTGAAAAAGTTAATTTCTTGGTTCCCGCCTTAGAATACACCACCGACAATGCCGCTATGATTGCCGCCGCCGGATTTTTTAAATATTTATCAGGCAAAACCACTGATTTCTCTAAATTGCGGGTTGATCCCAGTTTACAACTTAAATAAGATAAGCTAAAATCCAATTACTGGCTTGATGGCGAAGTGGTCTAACGCTGCAGTTTGCAAAACTGCCATTCGTGGGTTCGACTCCCACTCAAGCCTCACAATAAAACCTCCATTCTGTGGGGGTTTTATTTTATTACCCAAAAACTCTTATTAACCTGTGGATAACCTGTGTTTTTTGTGTATAAACCTAATTTTTTAGTCCACGATAGTTTGGACTTAAAGTCTTAAATTTTAAATAATTTGTTTAAAATTAGCTAAATATATTTAATTAACTGACTTTAGTCCACAATACTTGACCCCCTATAAACAAAGTGCTATTATTATAGTAGGTTCTTTAACTAACTCCAGATATAATAGTTTTCTACCAACACTGACGTGGTAGAGATAAGGAAAAGCAAAAAAACTAGCGAGCTAATCAAAAAGAAATAAGATTTGATAAAAGTCAAAAAGAAATTTTTACTAAATCTCATGGAAAATTAGCACAAATAATTAAAACAATATGTTTTCATTTGCTAGGAGTTGGTGCAAGATATGCTCTTAAGTCAGTAAGTAGCTTCAATGCCTAATAATACAGAAATAATCTGTGATTATCAGGTATGAGGCTCAGATACGGCCTAGTATTTATTAACTTTTTATATAATAAAAAGCGGCCCATCTGGGCCTCTTTTTATTTTCCTGAAAACCCTGTATATTGGAAACGTAAATAAAAAACTATGTCATTATCTATTGGAATCGTCGGCCTCCCAAATGTCGGCAAATCAACTTTATTCAACCTACTAACCAAAAAGGGCGTAGAAGCGGCTAACTACCCTTTTTGTACCATTGACCCCAACGTCGGCGTCGTGAAGGTTCCTGATACCCGCTTAGACAAGCTGGCTGAAGTTTCCAAACCAAAAAAAATCATTCCGACAACGATTGAATTCGTGGATATTGCTGGGTTAGTTGCTGGCGCCAGCAAAGGCGAGGGCTTAGGAAACCAATTTTTAGCTCATATTAGAGAGTGCGATGCCATTTGCGAGGTTATCAGAGACTTTCAAGATAAAAACATTATCCATGTTAATGGCAAAATCGATCCTTCGGGGGACAAAGAAACAATTAATATGGAGTTAATTTTTGCCGATTTAGCCACCGTTGAAAAAAGATTGGATAGGTTAAGACGCGACGCGCGTAGCGGCGATAAAGAATTGAAAGCTAATTTAGTAATTTTAGAAAAAATATACCCGCATTTAAGCGAAGGACGAGCAGTTAGAGAAATGTCTTTTGAAGAAGAGGAACTTCCTTTTGTGAAAAGTCTGAGTCTTTTAACCATTAAGCCAATTTTATATTTATTAAATATTGATGAAGCCACACCAGAAAACGTTCTTGAAGGAACAAGCGAAGAAATTATTCGAATAAACGTCAAGCTGGAAGAAGAAATTGTTAATTTACCTGAAGAAGAACAAGCGGAATATATTAAGGAGCTTGGACTTTCCCAGAGCGGTTTAGATAGACTAATCCAAAGTGCTTATAAATTACTTGGCCTTGATACCTTTTTTACGACCGGGGCCGATGAAACTCGAGCTTGGACTATTAAGCATGGCTCTAAAGCTCCGCAAGCAGCCGGCGAAATCCATACTGATTTCATAAAAGGCTTTGTGCGCGCTGAAGTTATTAATTGGGAAAAATTTATTGAATGCGGTTCCGATGCCAAAGCGAAAGAGGCGGGCTTAATGCGTATTGAAGGCAAAGAATATATTGTTCAAGACGGGGATGTTTGTAATTTTTTGATTAACAAATAGAAAATGGCTAAAGAGGAAATGTAAAAAATATGGAAAATTGCAATTTTTGTTTAGAAAACAACAAACTTGAAGGGACGGTTTTAGCAAAAAATGACTTTTGTTATTTTGTTGAGAGTATTGACCCTGTTATAAGGCACGCAGGAATGATAATAACTTATAGACACGTCTTGACGCCATTTGAGATCAGCGATGAAGAATGGTTATCCATAAAGAGTCTTCTTGGAGAGGTTAAGGTAATTTTAGATAAATACAATCCTTCCGGTTACAATATAGGCTGGAATATTGGTGATGATGCTGGACAAAATGTAAATCACACTCATCTTCATATAATTGCTAGATTCCCCGATGAACCGTTAAGGGGCAAGGGGATTAGACATGCTTTTAAACAAGAAACAAATAAAAGGCCCAGTATTACTTATTAGATATTTTTATCTCATATTACATTTTTTCCAAAACCACAATCTCCCGAAAAACTTTTTGACCCGCACGGCCATAAATAATCGTACCGCGCGCCGTGGTCGTATTTTTAACTAGAGGGTTATTGCGTAAATTTTCCGGAATAAAATTCAAAGATTGAAAACCATTAGTCCGCGGGCTAATCGGTTTATTACCATAAAACACGGGCCAAATCATCACGACGCGGCCACCGGTAACTAAAACTTTATTAAATTCTTGAAGAGCTCCAGAATATAAATCTTCTAACTCGTTAATAATTTCTTCAAACTCAATCCGCCCTCTTTGTGGACCGAGATAAGGTTCAGTAATAACCGCCGCGATGCTTTCAACTTTAATAAACTGCGACAAGCCTAAAACATTTTTAGCCGCAAACTTCATTTTAATATCTTTCAGTTTATACATTTCCTTAATCCAACTAATATTTTTCTTGGTATCATCAACCGCTTTCAAAGATAAGTCGGAGCCAAAAATGTTTTTATAGCCCATGAGCATCGCTTCGCTCAAAATTGTTCCGGAACCGCAAAAAGGATCTACAATTAAATCTTCTTCATTACTCACTTGCGCCAAATTAATCATAATTTGCGCTAACTTCGGTGGCAACATACCGGACAAATCATCACGCGCCGGACGGCCATAATCGCGCAAACTCAAATCTTTAAAAAACTGAACGGCTAAAGTCTCACCGATATAAATTGTTCCTTCTAGTTCCGACAAAACGATTTCGATTCCCCGTGTTAATAATTTATTTTGCGTAATCACGACACTAGAAAGAGTTTTCTCGCGACTAACAACAAAACGCGAAGAAATTTCCTGCTCGCTGAAATGTTTTTTTAATTTGGCGCCTAAATCTTTCTTATCAAAACTGCGCGGGCCGTAATCAGAAAAACCAAAATTAAATTTTCCATCCTTACTCACCTGCTTCTTAGCACTCGCTAGCTCTAAAACTGAGCTTAAAAGAGTTCCTTTTTCAGAACCGGGTTCAATTTCCCTTCTAATTACCCCAATCTTAATAATCCCGCCTAATTCTTTAATTAAATTTTCCGGATTAAGTTCAACGGGGCTATCAACAATTAAAAAATCACCGCCAATAAGCTGGGCTTCATTAATATTGATTACCGCCGATAGTTCGGCCAGCGATAGGGCGGTATTTGTTCCTAGAATAAAGAAATATTTCATACAAAATTATCATATCCTAAACAGAGCTGGCTGGCAATCTTTAACACACTCTCCCAAACTAATTACCCCTTGATTTATCTAAAAATCCGTGTTAAAGTCAATTTACAAATAAATAATAACAATATCTTTCCCATGTTTTAGCCTCGTTGCTAAAATAATTCTGCCAATATTAGAGCAGAATTAAAGGTATTCTAAGCCCCAAAGGTTCTTGGAATACTTGGGGATTTTATTTAAAAACGGGGTTTAGGGGCTTTTTAACATTAGTTTAAACGGGCTTTATCCCCTAAGGATTATAATAACTATGTCAAAGACAAAAAAATCGACTATCGGACATTATGAGATTTTGTTCATTATGCCGAACAAGTTTACTGAAGATGAAGCTAAAACCATTATTGGTAACGTGGAGAAAGTGATTGCCGATAACGGTGGTCAAATTAGCTATCGCGAATATTGGGGTAAAAAGAAATTAGCTTACGAAATCAAACACAACGCTTATGGCTATTACAGCTTATGCGAATTTGATTTAGAAAAGAACTCCCTCGCGGCCATTGATCAAAATTTACGATTATCAACCGACGTCTTACGCCATCAAATCGTAATTAAAAAAGCCAAGAGTGAAGCGGAATTAGCTAAAGATAAAAAAATCAACGCTAAAATAGAAGCTAAGAAGGCTGTTGAAGAAAAAGAGGCTAAGGATAAGTCCAAAAAACAAGCCGAAGCGAGCGAATCGCCAAAAAAACCGGCCGTCAAAAGAGAAAGACCGACCGATATGAAGGACCTGGACGAAAAATTGGAGGGCATTTTAAGTGCTAAAGATTTAATATAATAATTTTGCTTTCTGCCTCTTGAGGCTGACTGCAAAATTTGTCCAAAAATATGAATTTAAACAAAGCCATGATCATCGGCAATGTGACCCGTGATCCCGAGTTAAAAAACACCCCTTCTGGACAAAGCGTCGTTTCTTTCGGCGTGGCAACTAATTTAGTCTGGACCGATCAAAGCGGTCAACAACAAAAGAAAACCGAATTTCATAATATTATTGCCTGGAGAAAACTAGCTGAAGTCTGTGCCAAATACTTAAAGAAAGGCTCCAAAGTTTATGTCGAGGGCCGCTTGCAAACTACTGATTGGACAGGCAACGACGGCGTTAAACGCTATCGTACCGAAATCGTAGCGGAGAATATGATTATGTTAGATTCCAAAGGCGGAGCTTCTAATTTCGGTGCACCGGCCAGTGGCGGCGCTCGCGAAGAAATCATTGAGATTCCTGAGGAACCAATGGAAGAAGAAATTCGCGTGGAAAATATACCTTTTTAATTAATTATAAATATGAACAAACAGAAAACTAAAGAATGCTATTTTTGCGTTAATAATTTAGAAGTTGACTATAAAGATACTCGGACTTTACGCCGCTTTATCAATTTCTATATGAAAATTTTACCTGGTAAAAGAACCGGCGTTTGCGCTTGGCACCAGAGAAAATTAGCCACCGCTATCAAACGCTCTCGCGTTATGGCGCTTATTTCCGCAACTCATAAATAAAATTAAAAGAAACCTATGCTAAATTTTAATGAAATAAAAACCGGCAAGGTCATCAAAGTAAACAGCGAGCCCTACGTCATCATCAAAACTGATCACCACAAAATGGGACGAGGCGGCGCGGTTTTAAAGATCAAATGTCGTAATCTGATAAACGGCAACGTTTTGGAAAGAACTTATCAAGGTGCGGAAAAAGCAGAAGAAGCGGAGACCAAAACCAAAAAAGCTAATTTCATGTACAAAGATAAGGACGAGGCTTATTTCATGGATAACGAAAGCTACGAACAATTCAATTTGCCTGTCGAAGAAATCGGCGAACCAGCTAAATTCTTAAAAGATGGGACCGATGTTGATGTTTTATACTTTGAAGACAGGCCGGTAACTATCAGCTTACCAATCAAAATGGAATTTAAAGTCGTCAGTGCTCCTCCGGGAGTTAAAGGTAACTCTGCTGGCAACGTTAATAAACAGGTAGAAATCGAAACTGGGGCTTTAATCAATGTTCCGATGTTTATTGAAGAAGGCGATATTATCAGATTAAACACTGACACTGGCGAATACGTAGAAAGAGCCAACTAATACTCCTGATAACCAAAAACGCCTCCCAACCAGGGGGTGTTTTTGTTTAAGGACTTGGAATGCTATAATTAAACTATAAATTCAATAATTCTGTGACAATAATTTTAGGCTTATCCTTAATATTTTTTCTGACAATTGCTGTCCTGCGTCTGGATTTAGCCGTCTTTTTTATTATTGCCTTGTTGCCCACATATCTTTTGCGTTTTAACGTTCTCGGAGTTCCTCTAACCTTTCTGGAGGCGATGATTTTAATCAGTTTTGCGGTCTGGTTTTTCAGGAATGTCGCGCCAAACTTAAAAACTTGGTTTAAGAATAGAAAAACGAGGTTGCCTTATCCCTTCAATTGGGAAATAATGACCATTATTATAATTTCTTTTTCAGGAATCGCGGTTGCCGGTTTCAGCGCCAGTGCCCTAGGGATTTGGAAGGCTTATTTCTTTGAACCGATTTTGCTGTTTATTCTAGTGATGAATGTTTTGTCAGATACCAAGGGTCGCCAAAAAATATTATTAGCTTTACTCTTGAGCGCAGCCGCTGTCTCTTTATGGGGACTATTCCAACAAGCAAGCGGTCTCTTTATCTTCAACCCCTTTTGGGCGGATGCGAGTACTCGCCGCGTCGTTTCTTTCTTTGGCTACCCCAATGCTGTCGGTTTGTTTTTAGCTCCCCTGGTCTTAATTTTTAGCGCTTGGCTGTTAAGCATCAAGGGCTGGAATTTAAAAAATACAATTAGCAAACTATTAATTGGCGTCGTAATTCTAATTTCACTATTAACGATTTATTTTGCTAAATCTGAAGGCGCACTTATCGGTATTTTGGCAGCCGCTTTTCTATTTATGTTTTTTGCCAATCAAAAAACACGCATTATCTCTATTTGTTTGGCGGCCATAACTATTATTTCCATCTTTACGGTTCCTGCCTTAAAAACTTATGCCAGCGACAAAATATTCTTGCGCGATTTATCAGGCGAAATTAGGCGCCGACAGTGGACCGAAACCATGATGAGCCTCAAAGGCTGGAAAATCATAAGCGGTAATGGTCTAAGTGCTTATCAGGCAGCCGTCGCTCCTTATCATCAAGAAGGGATATTTTTTAACCGCGATAAAATAGAAAATTTTGACGCTCAATTAAGAGCCAGCGCCGAACTCCGCGCGAAATATTGGCAACCGGTAGAAATTTATATGTATCCGCATAATATTTTCCTAAACTTTTGGAGCGAACTGGGAATTCTAGGAGCACTCGCTTTCATCTGGTTAATTGGCAAATATTTATTGATGGCCCTAAAATTATTTTTTCAAAGCAAAAATTATTTAGTCTTGGGACTATTTGGGGCGATGACAGTGATTGTTGTTCATGGCCTAGTAGATGTTCCTTATTTTAAAAACGACCTGTCAGCGATGTTTTTTGTCCTCTTAGCGCTGCTGGGATCATTAACAATAGAGGCAAAACTCAAAAAAATATGATAATGGTCTTACAAAAAGTAATTGCCGAAAGCGGTCTTGCTTCCAGGCGCGAAGCCGAAAAAATGATTAAAATGGGTTCTATTAAAATCAATGGGAAACTCGCTTCTTTGGGTGATAAAGCCGACCCCGAACAAGATAAAATTACTTTCCGTGGCCAACTTCTTCCTAAAAAAGCCGAAAAGGTTTATATCAAATTAAATAAACCCATGGGCTATACCTGCACTAACCGCTCTTTCCCGGGAGAACAAAATATTTTTCAGCTTATCTCCCTAAAGGAAAGGATGTTTTCTATTGGCCGGCTTGATAAAGACAGCCGCGGTATAATTTTACTGACTAATGATGGCGAGCTGGCTCAAAAATTATCGCATCCAAAACTAAAAAAAGATAAAACTTATACTGTTAAGCTCTTCCCGCGACGGGGAGAAAATTTAGAAAATAATGAAGGCCGAAAAATATGTACCGAGCTTATCAAGGGCATGGATATCGGCGAAGGTGATGGTATGGCTCGAGCTAAAAAAACTGAATATTTACAAGACAATCTATTTGTAATAACCTTAAATGAAGGTAAAAAACGACAAATCCGCCGCATGTTTGGCGTTCTCGGATTCAAGGTGTCTGATTTACAAAGAACTAATTTCGCTGGTATCGGTCTTGGCGGAATCAAGGAAGGCGAGTGGCGGAAATTAAGTGTGCAAGAAATAGAGAAAATAAAAACTAACATTTAAAAGTATGAAAAACAAAAAAATCTATCAGTGGGCCGCCCTTGATGCTCTAGGCACCGCTCTTTATATTTTGTTAGTCGGCGCTTTTATGAACAACGCCAGCCGAATATTCGGTGAAGTTGATAATGAATTTATTAGCCCGGCCGTCTTCTTGTTGCTCTTTATTTTGTCAGCGCTAGTTACCAGCTCATTAGTTCTGGGCCGTCCAGTCATTATTTATTTAGACGGACAGAAAAAAGAGGGGGTAAAATTACTGCTCTTAACCGGCGCTTGCCTGTTTATTATTTTATTGATATTTTTAGGAATATTGTTGATTGTCTAGCAATCTTGGTCGGAAATTCCGGCCTCATGGAGACGTGGCTGAGTGGTTGAAAGCGCCGCACTCGAAATGCGGTATACCAGAAATGGTATCAGGGGTTCAAATCCTCTCGTCTCCGCAATTAAAATCTATAATATGGAAAACAATTACTGCTTATTTTGCGATAAAGATAATAAAAAAGAACATAAAATTATTTTAGAAAATGATTTTGCCTATGCTCGTTGGGATAATTTCCCCGTATCAAAGGGACATTTGGAAATTGTTCCTAAGCCTCATATAAATTCTCTTTTTGATCTTAATTCCGAGGAATTGATTCAGATATATTCGCTACTAAATGATGTTAAGAAAATTATCCAAAAAGATTATAATCCAGACGGATATAATATCGGAATAAATGAAGGAGAGGCTGCCGGAAGAACTGTTCATCATTTGCATATACATTTAATTCCGCGCTATAAAGGCGACATAGAAAACCCACATGGAGGAGTTAGAAATATAATACCAGGTAAGGGACAATACTAAATGTTATGAAAATTAATATATGAGCTATACTAATTTTAAAAAACATACTGATTGGGTTAAAGTCTGGTCTGGCCGTTGGAGTTTCCATTCCGATGTAAATTTTGGTTATCACTGGACAGTTATGAATAAGGTGGCAAATAAGCCGGCCTACGAGCAGATTATTTATATTTATAAAAAAGGCATTACCGATTGCTGGGTCAGCGAAGCAGACAAGGCGGATTTAGGAAAACGTTTAGTGGAAGTATACAAAGATAGTAAAAATGTAAAAGTATTAGCTAATACGCTCAAAAAAAAGGCGAGAGAGGTCTTTGCCTTTATAGAATCATGCGATTCCAAAAATATCACTAAAAAAAATTACCAAGCGTTCTGGCATTTAGCGGGAGAATATTATCTACCCCATTTAAGCGTAAAGTATATTGTAGATTATTTTTCTCCGAGTCAATTGAAAAAATTTTTACCTATTTTAGAGGACGCTAGATTATTTTCCGAGCCTGTGTTTAGAGACATAGAAAATTTTATGGAAGCGATAGCCGAGGATATTGCTAAAAAAACAGGTTACCGTCGCGAACAAATTATTTCCACAACCGCCGATGAGATATTAAAATATTTTGACAAAGGGAAACTTCCTAATAAGAAACATCTGTCTGAGAGATATAAAAAATCAGCCATCTTAGTTAAACAAGGTAAATATTGGATATACGCTGGCAATCAAACTAATAAAATAGACAACATATTATTAACCCAAAAAACCAGTCAATCAATAAAAGGCAGTATTGCTTATAAAGGTATCGCCACGGGACGGGTGAGGCTGGTAATAGACCCACGGAGAGACAGCTCAGCTTTCCGGGCTGGTGAGATTTTAGTAACTGGCATGACTAGACCGGAATTTTTGCCGATTATGAAAAAGGCTGTTGCTTTTATTACTGATGCTGGCGGCATATTATCTCATGCGGCTATTGTGGCCCGAGAATTAAAAAAACCTTGTATCATAGGCACTCATGTGGCGACTCGCCTTTTAAAAAATGGCGATTTAGTAGAGGTAGATGCTAATAAGGGAATTATTAAAATACTAGATTAACATTTTTAGTTCTATGAGCGAATTTCAAGACATTGCAATTAAAGCCGCGCAAGAAGCGGGTAAAATTCTCATGGCTCATTACGGGCAACTAACCGAAATCCGTTGGAAAGAAATTGAGCATGGAGCAGTTTCAATTGTTACGGACGCTGATATAAAAAGCGAAGCTCAAATTATTTCTATCCTTAAATCAGAATTTCCAGAATTTGGTATCTATGGCGAAGAGAGTGGCGGCCAAAATATGGAAGCGGATTATGTTTGGTATGTTGACCCACTTGATGGTACTAATAATTTTTCCCGCAACATCCCCTTATTTGGCGTGTCCATTGGCCTAGTTTACCAAGGTCAACCGATTGTCGGCATTTTATATTTTCCAACCATAAATCTTATGCTAAGTGCCGAAAAAGGCCAAGGTTGTTTTGCAAATGGTAAAAAAGTTCAAGTTTCCAAACGTCAGCTCGCCGAGAGCCTGTATTATGCCGGCGGCAAATTCCGCAACCAAATGCAAATTAATCTAAATCTAGCGCGTGCCTGCGGACTTATTAAAATAATAGACGCTAGTAGCTATGAGCTAGCACAAATTGCGATGGGAGATGCGGAAATCTACCATCTAGCGAGCGTCCCTCACGATGTCGCCGCCGGTGTTTGTTTGATAAGAGAAGCAGGTGGAATGGTAACGGAGGAAAATGGCGCCCCTTGGAATATTAATTCAAAAACGATTCTCGCAAGCAACGGAATTATTCATCAAGAAACCGTTAAAATATTAGAAATGAAGGCTTAAAATCTATTATGCTTAAAATCTATCTCGCTCGCCACGGGCAAGACCAAGATAATGTCAGAGGAATTCTAAACGGCCATCGGGACGAGCCTTTGACAAAACTAGGCGAAAGCCAAGCTCAAGAATTGGCGCAAAAAATAAAAGCGGCAAATATTAAATTTGATAAAATATATAGTTCCCCTCTCATTAGGACGGCAAGGACGGCCGAAATTGTCGCCGACGCTTTATCAATGGATAAACCGGAACCAATGCCGCTGTTAATAGAACGTGACTTTGGCATCATGACCGGCAAGCCAGTGGCTGACATTGAAAAACTATGTGCGCCAGAAATTATAAAAGCAGATATTATAACTTATTTTATTTCTCCCGAAGGCGCAGAAACTTTCCCGCAATTAATGATTAGGGCGCATCAAATATTAGAAAAGGTAAAAACTAATCACCAAGACGGTAATATTCTATTGGTAACCAGCGGCGATATCGGCAAAATGATTTATGCTAGTTATTATAATTTATATTGGAAAGATGTATTAACGATGTTCCATTTTGGAAACTCAGAACTGTTATTACTGGCTAATAATTCGCCAGCGAGCAGCGCTCACGTTTTTAAGACTGAACAATTTAATCATTAATGCTATGAAATTAATCTTTATTAGACATGGAGAAACAACCGGCGACGTTGAAGAACGCTATGGCGGCGACTATGACGATCATTTAACTGCCAAAGGACAAGAACAAGCTAAAGAGGCCTTGGAAGAATTAAGGGCCAAGAATATTAAATTAATAATTTCCAGTCCTTTAATTCGTGCCCAGGAAACTGCCAAAATATTAGCAGACGGTAAGTGCCCAGTTATTACAGAACCCGCCTTCAAAGAAAGAAACCAATACGGAATTTTGACGGGCAGAATAAAAGAAGAGGCGATGATGGAGCGACCGGAGTTAGTGGAATTTTTAAAAGATTATTTGAATACTATTGATGGCGCGGAATCATATCAAGCTTTTCGAGACCGAATCGTATCCACAGTTAATAATCTAGCCCATAAAGAAAAAGATATTTGCCGTGCCATTATTTGGCATGGTGGCCCAATGCGCGTTTTATTTAGAGATATTTTAAAATTAGGCGAGATTGGCAGAATTGGTGACTTAGCTTGGGTGGAAATTGAAGGAGACAATGGCAACTTTAAAATGACTGATTGTCGCCGCATATGATTTTAGGAATATCAGATATCAAAGACGGTCCGATGAAAAACGATTTTGCTAATCAGCAGTCTTTTTTTAAACGTCAAAATCTAGACGAGCGAAAAATTATCGGTGCGGAATTAGCGCACGATGATAAAGTAATGATTGTTAACAGCGCAACATCATTACGAATGATTCCAAATTGTGATGCCCTAATCACTAATGATAAAAACTGTCTCTTAACCGTAACCGTGGCGGATTGTTTGCCAATTTATTTTTATGATGAACAAAAAGAAGTAGTTGCTTTAGCACATGCTGGTTGGAAGGGGGTCTTAAACAACATTGTTTCAAAAACAGCTATATCATTGATAGATAATTTCAATTGCAGTCCTGATGATATAAAAATCTTAATTGGTCCCCATATTCAAAAATGTCATTTTGAAATTCAAGATGACGTCGCCAGTCAATTTGACCCTAAATATATAATGGAAAATGATGGTAAAAAATATATCAATCTCGCAGCCTCAGTCCAAGACCAACTTTTAAAAACTGGCCTAAACGAAAAAAATATTAATACCAGCTCTGAATGTACATTCTGCTTAAAAGATAAATATTTTTCTTTTCGGCGCGAACGCGATAAAATAGTAAAAGCCATGATTGCCTACATTGGCTTAGATTAATTATAATTATATGAAAGAATTAAAAATCAGATACCAAATGGTTAAAGATGCGGCTGACTTTTTTCGAATTTTAAAAAATCCTAATTTTATCTACTTTCTGGTCAATGTAAATTCCATCGCCGAAGAAAAGGAATCTCTAAGAAAAAATACCGAACGCCGTAAAAATAATGAATCTTACAATTATACCTTTTTGTATAAAAATAAAATTGTTGGTGGCGGTGGTGTCCGC
>Ga0172379_10000473_pt1 | contig 100528 bp, 92 predicted proteins | sample GrowelOW334metaG_FD_119756 | JGI IMG/M metagenome (GOLD analysis project Ga0172379, IMG submission 119756) | Groundwater microbial communities from an aquifer near a municipal landfill in Southern Ontario, Canada - Groundwater well OW334 metaG | ecosystem: Environmental > Aquatic > Deep...
GAGAGGTTTTCTCTTGATTGTTGTATGCTGATGCCTATAATTTGAAATCAGAAAAAGAAGTAAGAAAAGATAAATGGCCACAAAGACGCAAAGGCACAAAGGAAAAAATGTTAGCCACAGAGAACACGCTTTCAGAGATGACGTGGATTCCCGTTTTCACGGGAATGACATATAACCGCGTGGGCAAAGTGCCCACCCTACAAATTAATGACCGCTCCATCGCCTATTCGACTTAGTTCGACCCTGCTCACTACAGGTCGCTCAGGGCGACCTCGTCGGAATTAAAATTTGAAACGAGATTGCCGCGCTGCGCTCGCAATGACGCGTCGCCGTTTCGGCGACGGCTAAACAATCCCCGGCATCCATCTTCGCTATGCTTCCGTCTTCGTTAAAACTACGACGAGACAGGTCGCCGCGACAGGTTCGCTTGGGTTCTGAAGTTCTGAATTTTCATTTTTGGGCAAGAGTTGCTATTTTGTGTTTTTCACTTATAATAATGCGAAAATAAATCGCATTTTTATAATAAAAATCTTAAGTTATGCCAGAAAAAGGATTTGCGCATCTTCATCTTCACACGCAGTATTCGCTCTTAGATGGGGCGATTTCGCCTGGGAAGCTGTTTAAACGCTGTAAGCAGTTGTCGATGGATTCGGTGGCGATTACCGACCACGGCAATATGTTCGGCGTGCTGGATTTTTACCTTCAGGCTCGCGCTGCGGAAATAAAACCCATCATCGGCCTTGAAGCGTATGTAGCTCCTGATTCACGATTTAACAAACAAAAATCTTCAATCGCCGACGCAGCGTATCATCTGATTCTGCTGGCGGAAAATAATACAGGCTATAAAAATCTGCTCAAACTTGCCAGCGTCGGATACACCGAGGGCTTCTATTATCGGCCAAGAATAGATAAGGAAATTCTGGCGGAATTCAGCGAAGGGATTATCTGCTCGACGGCGTGCCTGAAAGGCGAGGTCAATTTCGCGCTTTCCAAAAACGATGAGGCCTGGGCGAAAAAAGCGATTGAAGAATATCTGAAAATTTTCGGCGAAGGCCGATTCTTTATGGAGGTTCAGGAGCATCAGCCTACGGATTGTCCGTGGGTCAGGCAGGCGGTAATAGATTTGGCTCGTAAAATGTCGCTGCCTTTGCTGGCGGCAAATGATGCGCACTTTCTGGAGGCGGACGATTATGAGGCTCACGACGCTTTGACCTGTCTTAGTACAGGAAAGCGAGTGAACGATGAGGACAGGCTGCATTATCCTCGCGATGTGTATGTAAAATCTCCCGATGAAATGCGTCAGATGTTCAGCGATGTGCCCGATGCGTGCGATAATACGCTGGTTGTCGCTGCAAGATGCAATGTCGAAATCGACACAAAGACGCGGCACGCGCCATCGTTTAAAACGCCTGATAAATCAACGCCTGAAAAATTCCTTACGAAATTATGTATGGAAGGCGCGAAAAAACGCTACGGCAAAATCACCGACGAAATCAAACAAAGACTCGACCACGAACTTGAAGTCATCGAGAGCAAGGGTTTTTCGAGTTATTTTTTAATTGTCTGGGATTTTTGCAGATTCGCGGCTGAGAATAACATTCCAACCGGAGCAAGAGGCAGCGGAGTCGGCACGGTAGTCGGATATTGTCTCGGCCTTTGCGACGTTGACCCGATTCGCTACGATTTGCTGTTCGAGCGGTTTATGGACCCGCAGCGAAACGAGATGCCCGATATAGATATTGATATTTGTCAGGATGGCAGAGCGAAGGTTCTCGAATACGTCCGCAGCAAATACGGCCATATCGCACAGATTATAACTTTTGGAACATTGAAGGCTCGCGGCGTTATACGAGATGTTTGCAGAGTGCTCGATGTGCCATTGGCGGAGGCGGACAGGCTGGCGAAATTAGTGCCCGCGACTTTGGATATTACGCTTGAAGATGCGCTGCATATTGAGCCTGATTTGAAGAAGGCTTACGAACAGAATCCGATGACGAAAAAAGCAATCGACATCGGCAAAAAGCTTGAGGGTCTTACGCGGCACGCATCGGTTCACGCCTGCGGAGTGGTTATCGCTGATGAGCCTTTGACGAATTTTGTGCCTTTGTATAAGGACACGAAATCGGAAGACGTTATTACGCAATTTGAAGGTCCGCTGATTGATAAAATCGGACTGCTGAAAATGGATTTTCTCGGTCTGCGGACTTTGAGCGTTATTCAGCGGACAATTGACCTCGTCGCGGCAACGCATAACGTAAAAATCGATATTGAGAAAATAGATTTGACAGACCCGAAGGTTTTTGAAATCTTCGCATCGGGCAAAACCAGAGGCGTGTTCCAGTTTGAATCGGGCGGGATGCAGGATTTACTTATGCGTCTGAAACCCGACCGCATAGAAGACCTTATCGCGGCAAACGCGCTTTATCGTCCCGGCCCGATGGCTCTTATCGGCGATTTCATCGACCGCAAGCACGGCGCCAAATGGTCGGTGCCTCATCCGATTATGAAGGAAGTTCTCGAAGAGACTTTCGGCATTATGGTTTATCAGGAACAGGTGATGCGTATCTGCAACCGGCTCGGCGATATACCGCTGCGGGAGGCTTATACGCTGATTAAGGCCATTAGCAAGAAACAGGCCTCGACGATTTCAAAGCAGAAGGAACGATTTATAAAAGGCTGCGGCGAAAAAGGTCTGAACGAACATAAGGCTGATGAAATTTTTGAACTTATCGAACGATTCGCGGGCTACGGCTTTAATAAGAGCCACGCGACACGATATTCATTTATCGCTTTTCAAACTGCGTATCTCAAGGCGTATTGGCCTTTGGAATTTATGGCTTCGCTTCTAACTTACGAACGGGGCGACGCGGACAAGGTCGCTGAATATATCGGCGAATGTCGGCAGATGGGCATCGAGGTTTGCCCGCCCGATATAAATGAAAGCTCAAATGATTTTACAGTTATTTACGAAGAAGAAAGCAACCGCAAAGCAGGCAAGGGATTGATTCGCTTCGGTCTGGCGGCGGTTAAAGGCGTTGGTGAAAAAGCGGTCGAGCAAATTATCATCGCAAGAGAAAAGACGAGCCAGTTTCACAGTCTGTTCCACTTCTGCGAAAATGTTGACCTGCGTCTGGCGAATAAGCAGGTAATTGAATCGCTGATAAAGGCGGGAGCTTACGACAGGTTGGGCGGAAGCCGGGCGCAAATGCTGGCGGCTCTGGAAATGGCGATGAAGGCGGGAAGCGATTCGCAGGTTGACCGCGCCAATGGCCAGCTTGGTTTATTCGGAGCGATGGAAACGCAAAAGGATTACGCAAAGGACCATCAGCGATTGCCCGATGTTCCCGCGTGGCCTGAGGCGCAAATGCTCGCTTACGAAAAAGAGGTTCTCGGCCTGTACGTTACGAAAAATCCGCTTAGCCAGCACGCTGACGCAATCAGCGTCTACAGTACGGCGAATACAGCGGAGCTTAGCGCGGAAAAAGGCGGCCAAACCGTCGTCATCGGCGGAATGGTTCAGAAGGTTCGTAATATCGTTACCCGCAACGGCAGAAACGCGGGCGCGAAAATGGCGGTCTTTACGATTGTCGATTTGCAGGGAACGTGCGAGGTCGTAATGTGGTCGGATTGTTTCGCTGTCTTCGGCGGAATGCTCGCTGTCGATAAGGTTCTGTTCGTAAAGGGACGGCTGGATTTGACAAGAGAAACGCCGCAGATTATTTGCGAGGAGTTGATAGAGCTTGAACACGCGGGAGCGAAATTAGCGGCGAATATAAATATCCTGCTAAATGAGGCGGAGATTACCAAAGAGAAAATCGCGAATATAAAAACCATCTGCTCTGCACATAAGGGCAAAAGTCCGGTTTATATAACCGTCAAAACAAACGCGGGCGTGAGGGTCAAAGCAGCGGCGGGCAAAGGCCTTGCGGTAAATCCATCAACGGATTTCTGTCAGCAAATGGAATATCTGGTTGGTGTGAAAAATTTTCATTTATCGAGATAATAGCCACGGAGAAATACAGAGATATAAAAAATAGCCACAGAGCTCACAGAGAACACAGAGACGAAAAAATGGAGGCGATAAAATGTCTGCCAATTTTAATGGCAAAAAAGATTTGATTGGGATGCTGTTTCTGTCCTTTGGATTGCCAATTATGGCAGTAACGATTAGTTCGTTGACTCTATTATTTTTTATGCGAGGCGGAAAACTGATAATCGCCCTGCTTATCCTGATGGCCGTTTTTCTTGTCTATCTGTATAAACTAAGAAAGAATAAAAAGCAGCCACAATAACCGCGTGGGCTAAGAGCCCACCCTACAAAACTCGAAATGACAGTGATGCAATTTTATTCAACGATAGTATTGACCCATGGGGGGACGCTGGTGAGGACTTCGTAGCAAATCGTTTCAAGTTTTCCGGCAAGGGTATAAACGCCGCAGGGAGATTCGATTTCATTATCAATCACTGTAACCATCTGGCCGGTGCGGGCATCGGGGATATTTGTAATATCCAAAATAATCTCATTCATTGTTACCCTGCCGATGACGGGGGCCTTTTTGCCGTTGAGCATCAGCTCGGTTTTATTGGAATAACGCCTGCGAAAACCGTCGGAGTAGCCGATTGCCAGCACGGCGATTTTCATTTCGTGTTCAGCGGTAAAAGTTCTGCCATAGCTGACGGTTTTGCCTTTTTCGATTGTCGTAATATGGACAATCGGAGCGCAGAGTTTTAACGCCGGTCTAAGCTCCACTGGCAGCGGACGCGGAAGAGTGGAATAACCATAAATCGCGATGCCGCAGCGAACCATATCGAAATGAGCCTGCGGGATTCTCATCGTTGCCGAGCTGTTTGCGGCGTGAACCAAAACATCTTTGCCGAGAAGATTATCCATCGCCTCAACTGTATTCATAAAAACTTCCAATCGCTCAAGAGCGAATGAAAGGTCTTTTTCATCAGCGGTGGCGAAGTGCGTGTAGATTCCCGCCAGTGTTATATTTTTGCTGCCGTTTATAAATTCCGCCAGCTTTGCCGCGTTTGCCGGCGCTACGCCGCCCCTGCTCATTCCGCAGTCAATATAAATATGGACGTTTAATTTGAGCCAGCTTCCGGCAAGAACTGATTCGACATATTTCGCAGACTCGATGGAATCGATTGTCCAGTGTATGCCAAGCTGCGCGGCACGGAGCAGTAAATCTTTTGCCTCTGATACATAAACAGGCTCAAGAATCAGAATTTTCTGTTTGTCAACAAGGTCGATTATGTGAAACGCTTCGTATATATTTGCGACGGCGAAAAAATCAACGCCCGCGTCTTTGAGGATATTGACAACGTTTGTTATGCCGTGGCCGTAAGCGTTGGATTTTACGACTGCGCAGAATTTTACTTTCGCAGTGCAGCAGCTTTTCAGCGCCTTTACATTATGCCGAAGCGATTCGGAGTAAAGATGAAGCTGCAAATCTGTTCTTTTGAATTTTTTATCTGACATAATTTTAATACAGAAACTCAGTTATCAGTTATCGGTTATCAGTAAACCCTTTCATTGATAACTTTTTTCATTTTTTTATACGTTCTAAATCTGTTTAAATAGATTTCTCGGCTTCGGCGACAAGGTCGCCTACGCTCGAAATGACAATTCGAGAGCTTTTCTACAAAGCAATTCTGTTACCATTTTTTTCTTATTGGGATACCGGCGGCTATAAGCTCATCCTTAATCTGCCTTATCGTAAATCTGCCGGTGTGAATCATACTTGCGATAATCGCGGCATCTGCTTTGGCATCATTGAAAACGTCAATCAAATGCTTGCACGTTCCGCCCCCGCCGCTTGCGACAACCGGAATGCCGACGTTCTCAGCAATCATTCGGGTAAGTGTGATTTCAAAGCCCTGCTGTGTGCCATCGGCATCGACGCTGTTGACGACGATTTCGCCTGCGCCGAGTCCTTCGGCTCTTTTAGCCCATTCGAGAGCATCCATTCCCGTTCTGGTTCTAAAGCCCTGCGTGGTGATTTCGTAGCCTGATGGGAATTTTTCTTTATTCTCGACTTTTACAGGGTCCATTCCGAGGACTATGCATTGCGAGCCGAAAAGTTTTGCTCCCTGTGCGATGATGTCGGGATTGCGAACAGCAAGAGAATTGACGCTGACTTTTTCCGCGCCTGCGAGCAAGACCTGCCGAATGTCTTCGATAGTTTTAATTCCGCCCCCGACGGCAAAGGGAATATGAACCGCCTTTGCGACATCGCGAACCATATCTATATCAATGCCTCTGCCCTGCGCGGAGGCGGTAATGTCGTAGAAGACCAGCTCATCGCAGCCTCCATCGCTATACGCGACAGCCATTTCGATTGGGTCGCCCAGGTCGATATTGTTCTGAAATTTAACGCCCTTGGTAACCTTTCGGTTGCGAACATCAAGGCAAGGAATTATTCTTTTTGTTAGCATATATTATAAAACCGCGTGGGCTTCCTCCTTCGCCAAGGCTACGGAGGACAAGAAGGCCCACCCTACAAAAAATTTATTTCCCATTCCAATTACTGAAATTTTCGAGCATTTTCAGGCCTATTCTGCCGGAACGCTCCGGGTGAAACTGCACAGCGACGATATTTTCCTTCGCCACCGCGCTGGAGAATACAGCGTCAGCGTATTCAGTTTGGCCAATGATATAATTTTTATTGCTGCAATCGGGATAATAGCTGTGAACAAAATAAAATTCGCTGTTGTCGTCTATGCCGGCGAAAATCGGGTGTTGTTTTGCGATTTTTACCGTGTTCCAGCCCATCTGCGGGATTTTGCAGAATTGGTCGGCGGTTTTGAATTTTTTAACGCTGCCTGGCAGAATACCGGTGCAGGCTGTGCCGCCATCTTCCTGACTGCTCTCAAAAAGTAGCTGCATACCGATACATATCCCGAAAAACGGCACACCATCAGCGATGACCTTTTTTATAGCGTCGAGAATGTTCAGCGATTTGAGATTGTCCATCGCCGAGCAGGCCGCCCCAACGCCGGGGAAAACGATTTTTTCAGCTTGCAGAATATCTGCCGGCCGGTCGGTTATTTTGACCTTTTGCCCGATGCTTTCAAACGCCAGCTTGACGCTGGTCAGGTTTCCCGCTTTATAGTCAATTATCGTTATCATATTGCCTGTATTATAACATTGGCGGGTATTATATGGTACTATTTTTCGCCGCTCAAAACATAGGCGACGTGTTCACTGCGGCAGGTTCAAAATGAACCGGCTAATTTGTAAGTCAGCGCCGATATTGCCGCGGAAGCCGGAATGGTCAAAATCCATGCCCAGACTATCTTGCCGACAACGCCCCAGTGGACAGCGCTGAGCCTCTGCAGCGACCCGACTCCCATAATCGCCCCCGTGATAGTGTGCGTGGTGCTGACCGGAATGCCGAAGGCAGTTGAAATCAGCAACGCCAGAGCTGCGCTGGATTCTGCGCAAAAGCCATCGACCGGTTTTAGTTTGGCCACTTTCTGTCCCATCGTTTTGACAATCCGCCAGCCTCCGCACATCGTCCCCAGAGCAATAGCGGAATAGCAAAGTATCACTACGGTTAAAGGAATATAAAATTCCTTTCCGAGCAGGCCTGCACTGAAAAGCAAACTTGCGATAATGCCCATAGTTTTTTGCGCATCGTTGCCGCCGTGTCCTATGCTGTAGAGCGCTGCCGAGAAAAGTTGCCCTTTTCGGAAAACATTGTCAACCGTTCTGGGAGAGGTTTTTCGGCATGCCCAGTAAACGATGTTGCCGAGAAACCATCCTATTAAAAGCCCCGCAATTGGCGAGATGAATATGAATGCAACTGTTTTGATAATTCCCGACCAGACCAGAGCGTGTTGTCCCGTCTTGACCAGCGCCGCGCCTATCAGCCCGCCGATTAGAGCATGGGATGAGCTTGTCGGCAGTCCTAAATACCATGTAATCACATTCCAGGTGCAGGCGCCAACGAGAGTTCCAAAAATAATCTTCTGGTCCACAATCGCGATGTCGATGATGCCTTTGCCTATAGTATTGGCAACATAGTGTCCAATAAACAGAAAAGCGATAAAGTTAAAAAATGCCGCCCACATCACAGCGTATTTCGGCCGCAGAACTCGTGTGGAGACAATCGTGGCAATAGCATTGGCCGAGTCGTGAAAACCGTTTAGAAAATCAAAGACAAGCGCCAGAACGATTAAAAGTAAAATGCTTAGCGTCATAATCAGGCCTGTTTGACCATAATGGAATCAACAAGATGGGCTACATCTTCGCAAACGTCCAGCACGGTTTCAGCGTCTTCATAAATATCTTTCCATTTTATCACGGCAATCGGGTCTTTCACGGTCGTAAAAAGCTCCGTCAGCACTCTGTCGCGCATCGCATCACCGACATTTTCCAAACGATTGACTTCCACGCAGGCATCGAAAACCACCTTGACGTTTTTAATGTTCCGCAGTCCCCCGATGGCTCGCGCCACGGCTTTTACCGACTCCTCAATCACCTTGGCGAATTCCACCATATTCTTGTCCACGCCGACGATATCATAAATTCTCATCCGGCTGACAATGGTATCTATCATATCAACGATGTCATCAAGTCTCGTCGTAAGAGCATGGATGTCTTCCCTGTCAATCGGCGTGATGAACGACTTGTTTAACTGTTCTATAATCGTGTGCGCCACGTCGTCGGCCTGATGCTCAATCTCCGCCATCTTGCTCAATAAATCCTCATTCACGCGGCCTTTGGACACCACTTCCCTAAAAAAACGCGCTGCCTCAACCGCATGACCTACTTGTTGTTCAAACAGATTAAAGAAGTTGAAATCTTTTGGAAAAAACTTTAAAAACATTCATACCTCCTTTAGGGACAAAAGTTAAACAACCATACAGAAACCATAGTTTACAACTTACCTGATTTATATCTGCAATGAGCTCCAAAAGCAAGATTGTAACCCATACCGCTTTTTTGATTGCTGCAATACTACAGGAATTTGGCCGGCAGTATAACCGGCGGATGCGATTTAGAAAAGCCAAAAAAGGTTGCTGATGAACAAAAAACCTGTTATAAATCCTCATAATCGTTTTTTATAGCTAAAAGGACATAAAAATGCTTAAAAGGATATTGTTTATTTTAACATTTGCCGCGGCAGGCCTGATAGCGGGCTGTGATAAGTCGGCAAAAACAAAAGAAAAACCCATTCCGGAAAGTGAAAAGTAAATGACAGCAGAAAAAACAACACAAACTAAGGTCAGAATCGAAACCACCAAAGGCGACATCGTTATCGAGCTTAACGAACAAAAAGCTCCGATTTCATGCAAAAACTTTCTTCAATACGTCGATGAAAAGTATTATGACGGCACGATTTTTCATCGTGTCATAAAGGATTTTATGATTCAGGGCGGCGGGATGAACGCACAAATGCGTCAAAAACCAACTCGTCCTGCCATTATCAATGAAGCGAAAAACGGTCTGAAAAACGACCGCGGAACTATCGCTATGGCGCGAACCAACGACCCGGACAGCGCAACTTCGCAGTTCTTCATCAATCACGCTAATAATGATTTTCTGAATGCCGGTATTCGTGATGCTGGATACGCGGTATTCGGCAAAGTAGTTGAAGGTATGGATGTCGTTGACAAAATCGCGAATGTCAAAACCAAAGCGGGCGATGTGCCGAGCGAAACTATAACGATAAACTCTGTTACCGTGGAATAAGCCACAGAAATGTATATAAGAGTTTTTAACATAATAGCAAAAGATTGAAGATTGAAAACTGAAGATTGAAAATTGTTGGGATCGGCTTCGCCGATGAAATTTTATAAAACAGCATCACCATTCGGCGATTCCTCAAATCTTCAATCTACATTCTTCATTTTTCAATTTATTCTGTGGTTAATCTTCTTGCACAGGATTTCTCAATGAACAGCAGGCTGTATCACGGAATTATCCTTGCGGTCTGTGCGGTTGTTATAACCGCAGCGTTTTTATGCGATGTTGATAAGCTCGGCATATATCTATTCGGCTGGAAATGGCCGATGAAATGTTTTCTGCACAGGTTTTTCGATGTGGATTGCGCATTGTGCGGAATGAGCAGGTCTTTTGTGTCGCTGGCAAAAGGCAATTTGGCTGATTCCTTTGAATATCATTTGCTCGGCCCGTTTGCTTTCGCTTTTTTCGCGATGCAGATTCCGTACCGGATAACAGCGATTATTAAATGCCCGGCGAAAACACCGGCGTTCACGAAAATTATGACGGGAGCAGGCGTTTTTCTTTTGGCTGCTGTTTTTTTCAGATGGTTCTATTACCTTTTTGAGAGGTTTTTATGGAAACATTAAACAGGAGAATAAGCGTTGTTGAGCCGGTCGAACCCGCGATAGAGCAGGTAAAGCGGATTCTGTTCAAACCTTTCGATTTGGGCAAATGGTTCATAATCGGATTTTGCGCCTGGCTTGCTTATTTTGGCCATAGTTCCGGCGGCGGGTTTAATGGTTTCAGCAATTTTGACAACTCACATTCTCAGCCTTCTCAAGTCATTGGTCAGGTATTGCAGTACTGCAGAGACCATATAGTATTAGTCGGCACTTTGGTTTTTAGCTTCAGTATTGTATTTATCGCTATTGCTCTGGTGTTGACCTGGCTCAGCAGCAGAGGACAATTTATGTTTCTCGACTGCGTTGTCAAAAACAAAGCCGCGGTCGCCCAGCCCTGGAGAAATTACAAAAAGCAGGGCAATAGCTTATTCCTTTTCAGGCTCGTGATGTGGTTTATTGGAATGGTCAGCATTCTGCCTGCCATAGCGATGACAGTTTTTTTTGCCCTATCTCTTAAATCAGCGGATACTATCGTTCTTCCAATCCTGTTAATCGCCGCTGGTGCAACTGTTATCATACTGATAGCTATGACAATAGCGTCTATTATGATGCTGGCATACGATTTTGTAGTGCCGATTATGTACCTGCGAAAGATTGGCATAATGGCAGCGTGGAAAAAATTCCTGCCTTTGTTTTGGCAAAATTTCTGGAAAATCGCCCTGCTCTACTTCCTGTTCAAATTTGTATTGGCAATGGCAATCGGAGCAATTGTATGTTTTCTTATTTGTCTCGGATGCTGTTGCTGCTGCGTAAGTACTGTTGTATTCATACCATATATAGGAACGGTGGTGATGCTGCCGATATTAAGTTTTTACAGGTTGTATCCGCTGTTTTACCTCCGCCAATACGGCACGGAGTTTGATGTATTCGCAGCAACCACATAAACACAACAAATTAAAACCTACGACCACAATTTGGCACGCGCCTATTGGAAACTGAAAACAGTTGACAAACAAAATTGGAAGTGGTTATACTGCAACAAGTTAGATTTCGACGCGCCCGTAGCTCAATTGGATAGAGTCACGGACTTCGAATCCGAAGGTTGCAGGTTCGAGTCCTGCCGGGCGCATTTCCAAAAAGCTTAAAGAAAAAAAGAGCTGCAAGCATAACTCTTGCAGCCCTTTTGTCGTCATAAAAAGCCAGCTCAAACGCAAGGCGTCACGGGTAATCATTTTTTTCCGCGTAAAAGCAATCCACCCAAGCCAATCAATAAAAGTGTTGCCGGTTCTGGGATTGTGCTAACAGACAGCGCACTCGACGCTTCAGTCCAACTCAATCCCCCATCGGTACTAAGCTGGAGGTAGACATTGAAATGGCTATCGATGGCGAAACCGCCGGGAACGGTTCCGATAGTCGTTCCTCCTATAGAAGCAAGTGTCGGGCTTTCACGAAGTATGAAACCAGGTCCGCCGATATTAAGAGAAAGCATTTCAGTAGCATATTGGCTGATTGGCGGGACATCGTAGACATTGGTGTACCTGACAGTTGCCGGAGAAACTGGAATCGTGTAAGTTCCACTCAAAGCCCCTGTGAAGCTTACTTCCGTCCAGACATCAAAGAACGAAGAGATTGTCAACCCGCCGCCCGGAGGAGCGACTTGTGCCGAGGGGTTGTCGAGTTTAATGCCGGTCAATGTTATTCCTGATGTGCCGAAAGTTACACCAGGGCTGGGAACTTTTGTAATGTAGCCGTTCTCTCCCAGAAGCAGGTTAGTTGTCTGAAACACGGAGTCGGCTGATACCGTGCCAACGACCACCATAAGAACCAGAATTAATGCAATTTTAGTTTGAGATTTCATTTTCTTTCCTTTCTCCAATTTTTTAATGTTTCAATTTAGTGTACAACTGATTAATAAACTTGCTGCATAGGCATACCCCTTCCACTAAAAAGTTTTTCAATATGGATATTTACAACCTATTCCAAAATAACAAAGGCGATTTGATGATAATTTAGTATTCACTTCCTTACCTCATTGCATACTAAAACCGTAGGAATAATGGGATTATATTATAAATCCAATAAACAGTCAAGCAAAAAAATTCCGTATTTTTGGGCTAACGCCCTAATATGACATCTACGTTTTTTGTAAAAAGCCTTATTTTTCAATTAGAAACGCTGTTTTGGAGATAGTTTTTTGCAAAAAAAATGTAAAAAAAGTCTTGACAATGTTCAGCCTATCTCATACAATAGTATTCCTATGGATTTAATGAAGATTTGTTTATGATGAAAATATCCAAGAAATGTCAGTATGCTTTGAGGGCTATACTGGAGCTGTCGTTGCGAAACGCGGATAATCCTGTCAAAATTCGCGACATCGCCAATGCTCAAAAAGTATCGCTGCGGTTTATGGAAACGATTTTGAACGAACTGAAACATGGCGGATTTATTGAGTCAAGACGCGGCCGTGATGGCGGGTATGCACTTACAAAACCTGCAGAAAATATCACAGTTGGCGAAATAATCGAATATATACAGGGGCCTATATCAGTAGTATCGGAAAAGCATAATAGCAAGGCCGATGGTTGTAATGCCGCGGGCGCTTTCGAAGAGCTCTGGAAAGAGATAAATAACGCAATATCAGATATTTGTAATAATAAAACATTTTCTGAAATCGCTGAAATAGAAGTGAAAGCAAGAAAGACTTATAAGCCGGATTACGCTATTTAAAATAAATTTTTTTGGTTATTATTCCCACTAACACTATGGGAATACTTTCAAGGCAAGGACAAAAATTTATGGAATCACATTTACGGGCAATTACAAAGGCGGTGAGTTATAGAATCTGGGGTTCTCTAACAACATTTTTAATCACATTAGCGATATCGAAAGAGCTCAAGCTGGCAATCGGTATCGGGATAATTGACCCTTTTGTTAAGATTTTTTTGTTCTACGCTCACGAAAGAATTTGGAACAAGATAAAGTTCGGACGTGTTAAAACGCCGGAATATCAAATATAGGAAATTGAAAAATGAAAGAACTCGAGAAATTAAAAAACGAGATAACGGAACAAACCAAAGATTTGAACGCTTTGGAATTGCTCAAAGTTGTGTCGGAGAGATTCGGCTCTAAAATCGCGTTGTCATCAAGTTTCAGCGCTGAAGACCAGGTAATTCTGGATATGCTGACTAAGGTCAGTAATTCGCCTATTATTTTTACGCTCGATACCGGCAGACTGCCTCAGGAAACATACGAGCTGATTGAGCAAACCAGAGAAAAATACAACATAGAAATTGAAATCCTTTTCCCTGATTACAAAAAAGTGGAAGAGATGGTTAATAAAAACGGCCCAAATTTGTTTTACAAAAGCGTAGAGTTAAGAAAATTATGCTGCAATATCAGAAAAATTGAGCCGCTGACAAGAAAACTTTCGCAGCTTGACGCGTGGATATGCGGCCTGCGTGCAGAACAGGCGATTACGCGTGCGGATTTAAAAAGAGTTGAAGCTGATTATAAATTTAATGTGATAAAAATATCGCCGCTTGCAGACTGGACTACGGAGCAGGTTTGGGATTACATCAAGACCAACGACATACCATATAACCGGCTTTATGATAAGGGTTATACGAGCATAGGATGTTCGCCCTGCACAAGAGCGGTTGAGAAGGGCGGAGATATCCGCAGCGGCAGGTGGTGGTGGGAAGAGCCGGAACATAAAGAATGCGGACTGCATTTAAAAGACAGTGAACAAAAAAAGGATAGACAATGAACCACTTAGATATGCTTGAATCGCAGAGTGTGTATATATTTCGAGAAGCCTACAGGAGCTTTAAAAGCCTGGTAATGCTGTGGTCTATAGGCAAAGACAGCACGGTGCTGCTGTGGCTTGCCAGAAAGGCATTCTTTGACCATGTGCCTTTTCCGCTGATGCATATTGATACGGCGTATAAGATACCAAAAATGATTGAATACAGAGACCGTTTCGCAATGGAGTGGAAATTAAATCTTATAGTAGGTGAAAATATCAGAGCTCTTGATGCAAAGGAAACTTTTCCGGACGGGAAACTAAACAGGCTGCAATGCTGCGCATCTCTCAAAAGCGAGGCATTAAAACATACGCTAAGCGGAGAGTGGCCCCGCCGGGTTCTGGACCATTCCACCGGCAAATTTGTAAAACAGCAAAACGGCGAGCCTTTTACAGGAGTAATCGTCGGAGCCAGGGCTGATGAAGAAGGCAGCCGGAGCAAAGAAAGATATTTTTCGCCTCGCGACCAGCATAGCGAATGGGATGTAGGCGACCAGCCGCCGGAGTTATGGAATCAGTTCAAAACCGATTTTGCTCCGGGAACGCATGTTCGTATTCATCCGCTGCTGGACTGGACGGAGCTTAATATCTGGGAATACATAGAACGGGAAAATATCCCGATTGTTGATTTGTATTTTAATCAGGGCGACGGCAAAAGGTATCGTTCTTTGGGATGCTGGCCCTGCACTTCGCCGGTACAGTCGAATGCAAAAAACGTAAAGGATGTTATCGAAGAACTTCGCAGCGGCAAATTTTCCAATATTGCCGAAAGGTCCGGCAGAGAACAGGACAAGGAAGATTGTTCCGGACTGGAGACACTGCGAAGAGAAGGGTATATGTAATACTGAATGGATGAAAATTATGGCAGAGTTGATTAAAAATTATACAGAAAATGACTTATCGCAAGAGCAAATGACTATAGTGGTCATAGGCCATGTTGACCACGGCAAAAGTACGGTCATAGGTCGGCTGATGGCGGATACCAATTCACTGCCGGAAGGCAAACTTGAAGATGTTAAGAACAGATGCGCTCGTAACGCCAAGCCTTTTGAATACGCTTTTCTGCTGGATGCTTTAAAGGATGAGCAGACTCAGGGCATCACTATAGATTCGGCACGCTGCTTTTTCAAATCGGCAAAACGCAAATATATTATCATTGATGCGCCGGGTCATATTGAATTTCTCAAAAATATGATATCCGGAGCGGCTCGCGCAGAGGCGGCATTACTCGTAATTGACGCTAAAGAAGGAGTCAGGGAAAATTCCCGCAGACACGGGTATCTGCTTAGTATGCTCGGCGTAAAACAGGTAGCAGTCTGCGTGAACAAAATGGATCTCGTGGATTATTCTCAGGAAGTTTTCACTTCAATAAAAAACGAGTATCAGGAATTTCTCGACAGGATAGGCGTTACGCCGATGGATTTTATTCCTTTGAGCGCAAGAAACGGCGACAATATAATTACAAAATCAGATAAAATGCCGTGGCATTCCGGTATGACGGTTCTTGAAACCGTTGACAGCTTTGCCAAGGAATTAGACCATATAAAAAAACCTTTTCGGTTTCCCGTTCAGGATATATACAAGTTCACCGAAACCGGCGACGACAGAAGAATTATCGCAGGCAGAATCGAAACGGGAAGCATAAAAGTCGGCGATGAAGTCGTTTTTCTGCCTTCAGAAAAAAGAACGAAAATCGCAACCATAGAAAGTTTTAATACGCCTGTCCAAAAAGAAGCATACGCGGGTCAATCAACAGGTTTTACTTTAGATGAACAGGTCTATATTAAGCCCGGAGAATTGATGTGCAAAGCCGATGAGTCGCCGGCAAAAGTCGCTGTGCATCTTAAGGCAAATATCTTCTGGATGGGTCGGCAGCCGATGATAAAAAATAAGCGGTACAAGATTAAACTGGCGGGCGCAAGAATGCCGGTATGGCTGCATCAAATAATTACCGTGCTTGACGCTTCTGATTTAACCACAGATTCCAATCGTCAGCAGATTGAAAGGCACGATGTCGCGGAATGTATGCTTGAGACGCTTAAACCGATTGCTTTTGACTGTTCATTAGATATTTCCCAGACCGGCAGGTTCGTGATAATAGATAATTACGAAATTGTCGGCGGCGGAGTAATTCTCGGTTCTGCCAGGAATATCGGCAATAGAATTACCGAACATGTCGAGCAGCGCGAAAAAAGATGGGACCGCAGCAGCATAACGCCTCAGACAAGAACGAAAAGATATTCCCAGCGTTCGACGCTTGTGCTTATTTGCGGTCCGGCCGATACGGGAAAGAAAAAACTGGCCAAAGCATTGGAGGAATCGCTCTTTAACGCGGGAAGATATGTTTATTACCTCGGCCTTTCCAACAGTCTGCTTGGAATCGATACGAATATAGATATTGACGAAAACAAAGAACGGGACGAATACATCAAAAGACTTGGAGAGGTATCGCATTTATTCACCGACGCCGGACTGATACTTATCACGACAATAAGCAATGTTGATGATTACGAAATTGAAACAATTAACGCTCTTAACTCTCCTAATGACTGCAGGGTTATCAATATAGGTCCGAATCGTTTCAGCCGTACAAAAGTCGACCTTCAAATAGACAGCCTGAATGACATTACCGGAGCAGTTGTAAGGGTAAAGGAACTTCTTACCGCTCAAAAATATCTAATCGAGTATTATTTGTAATAACAGTCAGACTGTAAATAGGAATAGAGATTTATATGAAAAACGAAACACTATCCATACATAGCGGTTTTTCCGGCGACAGCTCCAACGGCGCAACAGCGACGCCGATTTGGCAAACAGCTTCTTTTGCCTATAAAACGGCACAGGAACTGGCGGATGTCTTTGACGGCAAATCGCCGGGATATATTTATACGCGAATCGCAAACCCGACAACCGCCGCCCTCGAAGCCAGACTTACGCAGCTTGAGGATGGAATCGGCTGCATCGCGACCTCCAGCGGAATGGCAGCCATAGCGTCGGCTGTAATGTGTTTGCTTAAATCCGGCGACCAGATAATCGCGGCAGCCGGCATCTTTGGCGGAACGGTATCGCTATTTGAAAATACTCTTAAACGGTTCGGCATTGAAACTGTTTTTATCGATGCTGATGAAGCCGGTAATTTTGCAAAGGCGATTAACAGCAGGACAAAACTTATTTTTGTCGAGACTATCGGCAATCCGCGAATGGATGTTCCCGATATGCCCGCAATTGCCCAAATCGCCCATAAAGCCAATATTCCTTTTGTCGTGGACAGCACTCTTACTCCTCCGGCTATTTTCAGACCGGGTAATTTCGGCGCAGATATAGTTATCCATTCGACCTCGAAGTTTATCAACGGACACGGTACAGCCATCGGCGGAGCGATAATAGATACCGGAAATTATGACTGGAAGAATGGAATTTTTGAAGACATCAGAAAATTGGCCGGAAAGGTTGGAAGATTAGCCTTTATGTACCATTTGCGAAATCTGATTTATCGTGATTTAGGCGGCTGTCCGGCGCCGATGAATTCTTTTTTGATGCTGCAGGGATTGGAAACTCTTTCGTGCAGAATGGCCAAGCATTGTGAAAATGCGGAGAAATTAGCCGGTTTTCTTAAGCGGCACCCGAGAGTATTATGGTTAAATTATGCCGGTCTGAAAGACAATAAATTTTATGACAGAGTCGTCAAACTTTTCGGAGGCAAAGCCGGCGGGCTGCTGACATTCGGGCTCGGCGATAAAACCAGGGCTTTTAAATTCATAGATTCTCTAAAGCTGGCCAAAAATCTGGCTAATCTCGGAGACGCCAAGACTTTGGTTATACATCCGGCTTCGACCATATTTCATGAATTCTCCGCCAAACAAAAAGAACAAATGGGAGTTTCAGAAGATATGGTTAGAGTTTCCGTCGGCATAGAAGATTTTGAAGATATAAAAAACGATTTTGAACAGGCGATAGAAAAAACTTTTTAGGATTAAATTATGAAGATATTTGTTAATGGCAAAAATACCGACTTCAGCGGTTCTTTTACGGTTAGCGAGCTTTTGGCTGAACAAAATGTAAAAATGCCGGAAATGGTTTCGGTGGAGCTTAACGGACAGATTTTGCGAAGAAGCGAATTTGAAAAAACCGCGTTAAAGGACGGCGACAAAGTGGAATTTCTGTATTTTATGGGAGGCGGAAATGGGATTAACTGAAGAGCAGATTGAAAGATACAGCCGGCATATTATCCTTGAGCAGATTGGCGGAACAGGGCAGGAAAAACTGCTTTCGTCCAAAGTACTGATAGTCGGCGCAGGCGGACTTGGAGCGCCGGCAGCTTTATATCTGGCTGCGGCGGGAGTCGGCACTATCGGTATAATCGATGCCGACAAGGTGGATTTGACTAACCTGCAAAGACAGGTGATTCATCATACTAAAGATATTGGGACAGACAAAGTCGCCTCCGCCGCCGAAAAAATAAAAGCCATAAATCCTGATGTGGAAGTTAAAACTTATAAATGCTGGGCTAAAGCCGATAACATACGCGATATAATCAGAGGGTATGATTTTGTGATTGACGGCACGGATAATTTTCCCGCAAAGTTTCTTGTGAACGATGCGTGCTATTTTGAAAAAACGCCTTTCTCGCACGCGGGCATATTAAAATTTGACGGCCAGTTGATGACGATACTGCCGGGAAAAACAGCCTGCTATCGCTGCATTTTCAATTCTCCTCCGCCTGCCGGTGCGGTTCCATCGTGTTCGCAGGCGGGAGTCCTCGGCGTTTTGGCTGGTGTTATCGGCTCACTGCAGGCGACCGAAGCTGTAAAATTTTTGCTGGGCATCGGAAATCTGCTGACGGATACATTATTGACATATAATGCTTTGAAAATGGAGTTTCGCAGAATACACCTGAGCCGAAATCCGGACTGCCCTATTTGCGGGCAAAATCCGCAAATTACGAAACTGAAAGATGAACAGCAGATTGTATGCGACCTGAGAAAACCAAAATGACAAAATTGATAATTCCAAAAGAAATCTTTAAGCAGATGTTAGAGCAGGCTGCGGCAGAAGCGCCCATAGAGGCCTGCGGAATTCTTGCAGGGAAGGCCGGCGAGATTAAGAAATTCTACAAAATGATAAACGCAGATAACAGCAGCGAACATTTTACGATGGAGCCGCAGGAGCAGTTTAAGGTAATTAAAGATATTCGCTTGGCCGGACTTGAGATGCTGGCGATATATCACAGTCATCCAAACAGTCCGGCACGTCCTTCCGAAGAAGATATGAGAATGGCGTTAACACCCGATGTGGTGTATATAATACTATCCATTATGAGCATAGAAATACCCGTTATAAAAGGTTTCAGGATAACCGACAGAAACGCAAGCGATGTCGCGGTAGAGATTGTATAAGAAAGAAGGCTTGAGAAAAACAATGGCAATTAAACAAGAACCAATTTTGCGTATACCCGAAAACATTGTGAACGACACATTGCAATATCGGACAAAAGTTCAGGAATTTGTCAAAGGCGACCATACAGAAGTCGCCTTTCGCGCCTATCGCGTGCCAATGGGCATATACGAACAGCGAACCGCAGGAAGATATATGGTACGAATACGCATTGCCGCCGGTCTTCTGCCGGCGTTTCAGGCAAGACGAATTGCCGAATTGAGCAAAAAATTTGGAAACGGCATCATACATATAACCACCAGGCAGGATGCTCAGATTCACAATGTCGATATCGAAAAAACTCCTGATGTTCTCGAAGGACTGCTTGGTGTTGGTCTCAGCAGTCGCGGCGGCGGCGGAAATACAGTTCGCAATATCAGCGCCTGTCCTTATGCCGGCGTATGCCAGAATGAAAATTTCAATGTTGCCCCTTATGCTATCGCGACAACAGAATATCTAATTCAAAACAGAAATTCCTTTAATCTGCCGCGCAAATATAAAATAGCCTTTTCAGGCTGCTCGCAAGACTGCGCATTAGCTTCTGTGACAGATTTGGGATTTTTTGCTCATAAAAAAAACGGCAGGAACGGTTTTTCTGTCTACGCAGGAGGAGGACTTGGCTCCAATCCGGCAGTAGCGATAAAAATTGAAGACTTCATTGACGCCAACGATATTTTTATAACCGCAGAGGCTGTCAGGCAACTGTTTGACCAATATGGCGACAGGTCGAACAAGCATAGGGCAAGATTGCGATATGTGCTTAAAAGATTGGGAGACGAACAGTTTGTTGATTTATATAAGTCTTACCGTGACAAACTGCGACGAGAGGGCTTAGATGGACAGATTCCGCCTATCAGGGATATTGATACTTATACAGAAAAAAATTTAGAATTTGCCTGTGTAAAAATCAATCTCAGGCTCGGCGATGTCTCCGCGGACAAGCTTATCAAAATAGCCGATATATCAGAAAAGTATGCACAGGGGCTGATTACAACGACACAATCACAGGATATTCTTATCGGTTCTGTGCCGAAGGGCAATCTGGAGAAACTTCACTCAGAGCTTGATGGTTTGGGCATAAATACAGCCAAAAAATCAAACAACATTGTAGCCTGCACCGGAGCGGAAACCTGCAAACTCGGATTGTGCCTTTCGAGGAAATTGGCAGAAGCTATTGTGAACAAGTTTGACGCAAAAGGCATCTGCGCAGATGATAACACTATAAAAATAAGCGGCTGTTCTAATTCCTGCGGACATCATTCTATAGCCGGCATAGGTTTACAGGGACTGGCCAAAAGAGTCAGCGGCAGGCTGATGCCGTGCTATGATATTTTCATCGGCGGCAGAACCGCTGAAGGACAAGCCAAACTGGCGGAAAAAATTGGAACGGCGCCGGCCAAAAGCATACCGGATATATTAGCCGGAGCATTTGAAAACGGAACAATAAGTTTTGAAAAATTAAAAAACCTGACGGTAAAATATGGCGACTTTTCGGCAGAATTTCCTGAAGAATATTTTTACGATTACGGCAGTAATGAACCTTTTACACTGGCAGGACGCGGCCCGGGTGAATGCGGCGCCGGCGTGCTGGATATCGTATCTGTCGATATTAATCAGGCGAAAGACGCTATCAAAACTGCGGTTAAAAATCCGAAAGACAGCGACGATAATATTTATAAAGCTCTATTGTCATCAGCCAGGGCTCTTTTAATTATATTTGGTCAGGAGCCAAAAAAAGACAGGGAGATATTTTCCGCTTTTACAGAGTATCTTGTCAAGCCAGGCTGGGTTGATGCAAAAACAGGCGAATTGCTTAATGCCGCGATAGACTGGAAAATCGGCGATTTGGGTTCTCTGGAAAAATTTATTCCTCAGGCGGAAAAACTTGTCAAACGAATCGAGGAGCTTTATCTTTCGCTCGATTCCAATCTGAAATTCAAAATTGAGCCGGTCGCGGCGGCAGCGGAAAATAAAGATGTTGTTCAGCAAATCAGAACTGTCGATTTACGGGGCGTAGCCTGTCCGCTTAATTTTGTCAAAGCCAAACTTGAATTGGAAAAGATACAAACCGGCCAAATTCTTGAAATTATGCTCGATGGAGGCGAACCAGTCAGGAACGTGCCGGACAGTTTCGCCGAACAGGGACAAGAGATTGTGGAAATTAAAAATCTCGGCAATCATTTTTCTCTTAAAGTACTTCGGAAAAAATAACAAATAATATTCAAAGGGTTTAGATATGAATGTAGCAAATGATATGACAGAGCTGGTCGGGAACACCCCGATGGTATGGCTGAACAAAATAGCCGACAACTGCAAAGCCAAAATAGTCGCCAAACTCGAATATTTCAATCCAGCCGGCAGTGTTAAGGACCGCATCGGCGTTAATATGGTGCTTGCCGCTGAAAAAGAAGGAAAATTAAAACCGGGTATGACTATCGTCGAACCGACAAGCGGGAATACCGGCATCGCTTTGGCATGGGTAGCCGCTGCTCGCGGCTATAAACTGATATTAACTATGCCCGAATCAATGACAGTCGAGCGGAGAAAGATACTGCAATTCTTCGGGGCAGAGATTGTACTCACACCTGCCGAAGAGGGAATGACCGGTGCGGTTAACAAAGCCGATGAGATAGTAAAGAAAACCAGCGGCGCTTTTATGCCGCAGCAGTTTAAAAATCCCGCCAATCCACAGATACACCGCCAAACAACCGCCGAAGAAATCTGGAAAGACACGGATGGTTCGGTTGATATTTTCATTGCCGGCGTGGGTACCGGCGGAACAATCACCGGCATCGGAGAAGTTCTCAAATCAAGAAAGTCTTCCGTGAAAATAATAGCGGTCGAACCGACTGATTCGGCAGTGCTTTCAGGAGGCCAGGCCGGACCTCATATGATTCAGGGAATCGGCGCCGGATTCATTCCTGATGTGCTGGACAGAAAAGTTATTGATGAAGTAATTCAGATAACTAATGCCGAAGCTTTTGAAACATCAAAAGGTCTGGCCAAAAAAGAAGGCATATTTGCGGGAATATCGTCAGGGGCGGCAGTAGCGGCAGCGGTAAAAACAGCCCGGCGAAAAGAAAATGCAGGCAAAGTGATTGTTGTCATTCTGCCGGATACGGCAGAGCGATATATAAGCACGATGCTTTTTGATTGACCATTATAATGAGCGATTCGGCACATATAAAATTACTGCCTCCGACTTTTTCTGTATGGCAGTCTGAAAAAAAACATTCAAAACAGGTTGCTGTTCTTATGAGCGGAGGCGTTGACAGCAGCGTTGCCGCACATCTTCTAAAAGAAGACGGTTGGGATGTGCTTGGCATTACAATGAAAATTCCCGTTTCGTGCGACGCAAAGAAACGCGGCTGCTGCGGCGCCGACGCGGCGTTTGTCTGCGGCGAACTGAACATACCGCACTATTTTATCGATGTTGCCGAGCCGTTCGGCGACCTTATAATAGAACCATTTCGCAAATCATACGCGCAAGGCCGAACGCCGAATCCCTGTGTTGACTGCAATACACTTCTTAAGTTTTCGCTCGTATGGGATTTTATAGAAGAAATTTTCGGCATTAAATATCTGGCTACCGGCCATTATGCGCAGGTTGTAAAGGATAAAGATAGAGTCCGGCTCAAACGGGCAGACGACCTTTCAAAAGACCAGAGTTATTTTTTATACGGCATAACTTCAGAAAAGCTGGCTGGATTAGTTCTGCCTTTAGGCAAACTGACAAAATCCAATATTCGTTCGATTGCCGAGCGGCAGAATCTCTGCGTAGCGCAAAAGGCTGAAAGTATGGAGCTGTGTTTCGCCGCTGAAGATAATTACCGAGACGCTTTGGACTTCGAGCATACTCATAGACCCGGCAGTATATTGGATATTAAAGGCAATGTGATTGGAGAGCACAGCGGTATAGCAAATTATACTATCGGTCAGAGGCGAGGCGTAAGATTTGCCGGCGGCATCCCTTTATATGTGAGCAGCATCAACGTAGAGCAAAATACCATTACACTTGGCGATAAGGAACATTTGATGCGCAAGACCGTAACGGCAAAACAGATTAATATCCTGATACTTGAAGAATTGTCGGATGGTAAAAAAGCAAACGCAAAAATCCGTTCATACGGCAACCCGCAGCCGTGCATAATTACATCGGCAGAGAATGATATGCTGAAGGTTGATTTTGCACAGCCTCAATTTGCCCCTTGTCCCGGCCAAAGGCTGGTTTTATATAACGATGAGAACGAAGTTATTGCAGGCGGAGTAATTCAGGCAAACGGATAATTGGCCACAGAGATAAAAAAATTCTCTCATATCAAGGCAGCGTCAATAACGGCAAAGGCACTGTCGAAATAGTTGACCAAGGCCTCTGCGCAATCGAATCCAGCAATGAAAACAATTTACGAATAAATTTTGATGGAAAAATATTAAAAGGAGTAATTAACTTCCAACTTTGACCGCCCAACTTCCAACATCGAATGAGGAAATAACTTAAAAAAAACATAAATTTCAGTCAGAGCTATCGCAAAAACTAACATTTGATTTTATGTAAAACATAAAGTCCACTATATAAATTACATAATATGCAACATTAGACAACCTGAATATTGACAATTTGTCTATTCGCCCCGATGCCATTTAACTCATTTAACAACAATCAGTTATAATCTGCCCACACTCCTATCTTTAATAATATTAAAAAAAACTTCAATATTGTTAAAGTTCTTCTTGCTTTAATAAAATTAAAGTGTATTTTAGTAATATGAAAGTACGGTTTGGAGTTTAGAATGGAAAACACAATTCCTGAATGGGCCAAAGGATTGGCCGATGAAGATTGGCAGTTTATAAAAAGACTGCTGCTTGCTTCTGGCTCATTGAAAGATGTTGCCGAGCAATATGGTATTTCATACCCCACAATAAGAATCAAACTCAATCGTCTTATAGAAAAAGTGCAAATCCTCGACTCCAAAAAACCTAAAACAAAATTCCACAAAACAGTTCAGCTTCTTGTTATTGACGGCAAACTTGACATTTCGGTTGCAAAAACTTTGCTCAAAGTGTTTGAAGAAAATACTCAATGAAAGGATAAACTATGGAAATATGGTTTGATCCACAAACAGCAGGGAAAATAGGGGCGATGATCGGAGGCGCGTTAGGTTTAATAGGAACTCTAATGGGGTGCTCTTGTGGGATTTGTGTTCGCAAAGGCTGGAAGAAGTTTGCTCTTACAATTTTCACGATAGCTATAGCTGCAAGCGTTCTGTTGATTATCACTGGAATAATAGCAGCCGCTAATAAACAACCATACCATGTATGGTACACGTTCTTCTTTCCAGGATTTATTGGTACTGTTATATTTTCCAGCCTTTTTCCCGTGGTGCGCAAAAGATTTCTCGATGCTGAAATGAGACAAATGCAGGCTAAAGACCTTTAAACTTTTATACAAATTATAGGAGATATATTATGAGATTTTTTAATTGGGCTGAAAACTTCAAAGAACAACCGACTTGTGAGGATATCCTCAAGAAAGTCAGAAAAGCCGAAATAAAATATTGGATTTTTTTAGTAATATCGGTTGTCATCGCTATTGAGGGGATTAATATGGTTATTGCTGCACCGGAAAACAATATAAAGCGGCATATTATTGGATTAATTTTGGTTATTGCAGGGCTTATCAATATTGCCTTAATGAAGCTATGGGCGCACATAATATTGACGACGTATTATCTTATCTGGGACAGCAGAAACAGAGTTGACGCTGAAATCCGTAAATCCGAAGCCGCTGATTTATAAGATTTATTTCCAATAATCAGTGAAATCTGCGTAATCTGCGATTAAATTATTTATTCCCCAGATATTCGTTAATCGCCGCTGCCGCGGTTCTGCCCTGACCCATAGCTAAAATCACGGTCGCTGCGCCAAGAACAATGTCGCCGCCGGCATAAACACTGTCGAGCGAGGTTTTACATTTTTCATCGACAACGATATTTCCCCACTTATTCAGCTCGAGACCGGTTGTGGTCTGGCCAATCAGCGGATTTGCGCCGTTGCCGATAGCGATAATAACAGTATCAACTTCAATCTGAAATTCCGAGCCTGCAATAGGCACAGGTCTGCGCCGACCAGAAGCATCAGGTTCGCCAAGTTCATATTTCAAACATTCAATCGCGCAAACTATGCCATTCGGGTCGCCGATAATGCGCTTCGGATTTCGCAGCAGATGAAACTCAATACCTTCTTCCTTCGCGTGATGAACTTCCTCGACACGAGCGGGCATTTCCTTTTCGCTTCTGCGGTAAATAAGATAAACTTTTTCAGCGCCGAGCCTGACAGCGGTTCTTGCCGAATCCATCGCGACATTTCCGCCGCCGACTACCGCTACCCTTTTACTCATCGCGATAGGCGTATCGGCTCCCTTGCCGAAATCATAAGCACGCATCAAATTCGCGCGAGTCAGGTATTCATTTGCGCTGTACACGCCGACAAGATGCTCGCCCTCAATTCCCATAAACTGCGGCAAACCAGCCCCAACGCCGACATAAACAGCATCGAATCCGTCCTTTTCCATAAGCTCTTTTATTGTTCGCGTTCTGCCTACAACAAAATTGCAGACTATTTTTACGCCCATATTTTTAAGCTGCTCAATTTCCTCGCGGACAATCGCTTTTGGCAGACGAAATTCCGGAATGCCGTAGACCATTACGCCGCCGGTTTTGTGAAACGCCTCAAAAACCGTAACATCGTGTCCTGCCCTGCGAACATCCGTGGCGACAACGATGCCGCCTGGGCCTGAACCGATAACGGCAACTTTTTTGCCGGTCGATGGCGCAATCTTAGGGTTGGTCTTGTCGTGATTTTTTCTGCCCCAGTCAGCGACGAATCTTTCGAGCCTGCCGATGGAAACAGACATATCGACATTCTTAAATTTTTTGCCGACCGTACAGGGCATCTGGCACTGAACTTCCTGCGGGCAAACGCGACCGCAAACAGCAGGCAGCAGCGAATTTTCTCTGATGATATCGAGAGCCTTTTTGAAATCGCCTTCGACAATAGGAGCGATGAAATCTTTTATTTTTATTCTTACCGGACAGCCCTCGACGCACGGAGCGTTTTTGCAGCCTAAGCACCGCAGAGCCTCAAGTCGGGCCTGCGTTTCGGTATAGCCCGTCGCAACTTCACTGACATTGCTTCGTCTGGCGACCGCATCCTGCGCAGGCATCGCCTGCGGCGGAATTTCATATCTATCCGCCAGTTTCAAAGTACCGGCTTTATGTTTCGCTAACAGTTCGTTTAAAAGTTCCGCTGATTTATCCAATTGATACTCCTATAAAGTGAAGGCACAAAGGTGCAAAGGCACAGAGGCACAAAGAAATAAATTTTTCCAGGAATAAATATCCATATCTTATTTTTTTTCTATTTTGTCAATCATAACACTAAGCATTCGTTCTAATTCTCGCGTTAAATCGTAAAGCATATCAAAAATAACTTTATCAATATACTTAAGATTCAAACCAATTTCCACTTGAGTCTGCAATTCATATAAAGAAGATAATGCTATTCGCAAAAATCGTATATAATCGCTCGTGGAATTTCTGCTATAACCTTCAGCTATATTTGAAGGTATTGAAACGACGCATCGCCTGATTTGCGAAGTCAAAGCATACATTTCATCTTTTGGAAATACCCTGGTTATCTTATAAACTTCCGAGACAAGCGTCATAGCCTTTTGCCACACTAATAAGTCTCTGAAAGTTTTTTTCATACTTTGTGCCTTTGCGACTCTGCGCCTTTGTGCCTATTTATTAAGTCTGCAATTATGCTTTTCGTAATTTTCCATCGCCTGTTTTTCAAATTGCTTATATGCGTTCATTCTTTTCATCATCAAATCAAAATTAACTAAATGACCGTCAAATTCCGGCCCGTCAACGCAGACAAATTTCGTCTTGCCGCCAACCTCGACTCTGCACCCGCCGCACATACCAGTTCCGTCAATCATAATAGTGTTAAGCGAAACAACCGTCGGCACTTCATATTTTTTCGTAACGCCGCAGCAGAACTTCATCATTATCGCAGGCCCTATCGCGACAACTAAACCGGGCTTCGATGAACCTTTGCATATTTCCTCAAGCGGCTCGGTTACCAGAGCTTTTCTGCCGTAAGAACCGTCATCAGTAACAATAATCACCTCATCGCTTATCGCTCTGAAATCATCTTCGAGAATCATAAGCTCTTTATTTCTTGCGCCAAGAATACTGATTACCTTATTACCCGCCTGTTTCATACCGACCGCTATCGGCAAAAGCGGGGCATTGCCAATTCCGCCGCCGACACAGACAACCGTTCCAAATTTTTCTATATGAGTCGGCTTGCCAAGCGGGCCAAGAATATTTTCGACTGTATCCCCAACTTTCAGACCGGCAAGTTCAGAGGTGCTTTTCCCCACCGCCTGCCATATAAGATGGATTGAGCCTTTCTCCGCATCAAGACCTGCTATTGTAAGTGGTATTCTTTCGCTGTAATCCGTCGAGAGACAAACAATCACGAATTGGCCTGGCTTTGCCGAACGAGCCACAAGCGGCGCCGCCACATCAATCATAAACACATTTGGGCATAACTGCTTCTTTGACAATACGTTATGAGACAATTTCTCAACCTTTCTCTAAAAAAACATCAGGACGTGGAATTATTGCTGATTTTGCGCCGCAGGTCAAGAAATTATAGCCTCCTTTGCTGAATGAAGGCAAAATCCGCGTTTTTAGATTGTTTTTGCGGTATTTTAATCAAAAAAATCTGTTTAAATTTCCAATAAAAATTGCTTGCCGATTAGAAGTCGTTGCTGTATAGTGGTTTGCGGTATTTTTAAAAAGTTTAATTCAGCTTGTTTTCGTAGCGGAATAAAAAAAATTAATATTTGAAAAAATCAAATCCCGAAACTCTCTGTTGACACGAGGTAAACTATGACAACAATAACGAAGAAAGAATTAATCGACCGAATCGCTGAACAGACGCAAGCCAAAAGAGTTGTGGTTAAGTGTGTTGTTCAGTCGTTTCTTGACGAGATTGTTTTGGAGTTAAGCCGAGGTAATCGTCTTGAGTTCCGCGATTTCGGAGTTTTGGAAGTCCGCACGCGCGAGGCGAGAGTCGCACAAAATCCCAAAACACTGGAAAGAGTAAAAGTGCCTGCCAAGCGAACAGTAAAATTCAAGATGGGCCGGCTTATGAAAGAAAAACTTGGCGACAACAATTCTTCGCCAAAAACAGAATAGCCGGCCGTATCGAATACACGATGGCGACAGGCCGTTCTCAGGGAGCATATAATGACAACGGGTATTGTTAAATGGTTCGACCCGAAAAAGGGTTATGGTTTTGTCGATGGAGCCGGCCAGCCCGATGTGTTTGTACACCACACGAATTTTAAATCAAAGGGCCTTCGCACCCTCAACCAGGGCGATACAATCAGCTTTGAAATAGTACAGGGTGAAAAGGGTCCGCGAGCCGACGAAGTTGAAGCGGTAAAGTAAATTTTTTAAAAAGAGCTTTTTCCAATATAATCAGCAGGTGAAACCTGCCTTTTGAGGAGGAAATGGCCTTAACAGAATTACAACCTGCGCTGCACTGCAATGTACTTGTACTGAACAAGCACTATATGCCTTTGCGCATCATAAATGTCAAACGCGCTTTCTGTATGCTCTGCAGAGATTTAGCCGAAGTCATATCTTACGAACAGGGGCGGTTTTATAACTACGATTTCGAGAGCTGGCGAGATGTCAGCAAGTTGAAACGTTCCTTTGAGCCGGACGAACACGACTGGATTACGACGGTAAATTTCCACATTGCCGTGCCGAGAATTGTCAGACTGCTTGTCTATGACCGTCTGCCGAGGGCGGATGTGAAATTCAATCGGCGAAATATTTTCGCCCGCGACGGCAACAGATGCCAGTACTGCGGCAAAAAATTTCCGACAACAGAACTTTCACTCGACCATATCACGCCTCGAAGTCTGGGCGGAAAGGCTTCGTGGGAAAATCTTGTCTGCGCCTGTACAGGCTGTAACGCCAAAAAAGGCGGCAAAACTCCGAGACAAGCACATATGACGCTTATAAAAATACCGGAAAAACCAAAACGCAATCCGACAGTTCATCTGCATTTGAACAATGGTAAATACCACAGTTGGAAGCAATTTCTCGACCACGCATACTGGTCTGTGGAATTAACATAGAAAATGATAAAATTATTTGACAGCTCATTGAGCCATCCGCATCGGAGGTTATTCTATGAAAACGCTGCTCTACATAAAATCGTCGCCAAGAGACGCTCGAAGCCATTCACACAAAACAGCATCGGCATTTATCGAGGAATATCGTCGGCGCAATCCGAACGATAAAATTGAAATCCTCGATTTATTCAGGGAGAACCTGCCTGAATTCGACAATTTTGCCGCAGAGTCGAAATACGCGATAATGCACGGTCAGCCCAAAACCGCCGAGCAGATTAAAAAATGGACGCAAATCGAAAAAATAATAGAGCGGTTCAAATCGGCAGACAAATATCTCCTGTCAACGCCGATGTGGAACTTCAGCATTCCATATAAGCTCAAACATTATATCGACATTATAGTTCAGCCGAGCTATACTTTTACTGTTTCCGAAAAAGGCTATCAGGGACTCGTTATCGGCAAGCCGCTGTGCGTTGTTTATTCCAGCGGAGGCATCTACGAAAAAGATTCGCCGATGGATTTACAGAAAAAATACGTCGAACTGATTTTCAGATTTATGGGTTTTACCGATATTAAAACGATAATCTGCCCGAATATGCTTGCCGATGAGGAAACAGTTAAAAAGGCACAAAATTCCGCTATAGAGGCCGCAAAAACCATTTCCACCGCTTTTTAACAGATTATCTCTGGACAATAACCTCATAAAGATTAGAATTGTCGCGGCGATACTTTTAAAAAGGAATTCCAATGTTTGTACAGGCACAAATAACGTTAAAGTCAATTATCAATTATGAATTGGTTAAGGGCAACGCCCTGTGGCGATTCGGAACTCTTGTCCTGTTAGTCGTACTCACTATGGCAGCGGCAAAAATCGTGCAGTTCCTAATTCAGAGATATTCTGAAAAAATAAAGGCGAAATTCGGCGAATCAATACTAACGCTCACCGCCAACGCTCTCTCTAAACCAGCGTATGTGGCTGTGTTTGGGATTGGAATGTCCGCCTGCAAACTGCCGCTGTTCTTTAACAACGAAAAAGGATTAAACACCTCAATAGAAATAGTCTGGGACAAAATCGCCAGGGTCGTTATCGCCACAGCAATAGCTTATGCGATGTATCGACTGGTAGATGTCGCCGAGTACTATCTGCACAAAGCCATCGGAAAAACCCAGACAAAACTCGATACTATGCTTGTACAGATAGTCCGCAAAAGTCTGCGGGTGGCAATCGCAATTATCGCTATACTTCTTATCGCAGAGAACATACTTGGCGCCGACAGCGTAAGGTCTCTTCTGCTCAGTGCAGGCGTCGGCGGTATCGCTATTGCCCTTGCGGCAAGAGAAACAATAGCTAACTTTTTCGGCTCAATAACAATTTTCGCAGATAGACCTTTCCACATAGACGATGTCGTAACAGTCGGTTCACATACCGGCACAATTGAGGAAGTAGGTTTTAGAAGTTCAAGAATCAGAACATTCCAAGGCCATTTAGTTACAATACCAAACAGTACAATGGCTAACGAAATGATAGAAAACATCGGTAAACGTCCGTTTATTCGCAGAGAGGCGGACATAACTATTACCTATGACAGCGGCTACGAAAAAACGCAAAGAGCCGTCAATGTAATAAGGGAAATTCTTGCCGGCATACCAGACATAAACAGCGATTTAGATAATATGCCAAAAGTTTATTTCAATGAGTTCAAAGACAGCTCACTTAACATATATATGTGCTATTTTGTTAAACCGGCCAATTACGAACATTGGCTGGCAGTGAATGAAAAGATAAATTTTGAAATTCTAAAACGTTTCGACGCAGAAAAAATCGAGTTCGCTTTCCCAACGCAAACTCTCTACGTCAAAAAATAGTTATCGGTTATCAGTAATGCTTTTAAATGCGCAAGGCAGTTCATCTATAATATCAGTCGCAATAAGACTTATTTGTCCTTTATCTTTTTCCGCCAAATCTCCCGCAAGGCCGTGAACATAAGTGCCCAGCACAGAAGCGTCAAAATTATCAAGCCCCTGCCCGCAAAGCGAAGCAATTACGCCTGTCAGCACATCGCCAGCTCCAGCCGTTGCCATACCCGGATTGCCGGTAGTATTGATGTAAATTTTTTCAGCATCGGCAACTATCGTCCCCTGCCCCTTTAAAACTATTACACTATTGCAGGCTCTTGCAAATTCGACAGCCATCGTCTGTCTGTCGTTCGGCATAGATGCCCGCAATAACCCCGCCCACAATCTTTTCATTTCGCCGGGATGAGGAGTTAAAATTACATCCGCTTTATTTATATCAGGCCAATTACAAATAGTTGCTAAATTATTCAGACCGTCAGCATCTATAACAATTCTTTTTCCATCGAGCCGCAACATATTTTCAAGCACGCTTTTTGCACCCGCGCAAACGCCTATTCCGGGCCCAAACGCGATTACATCATTTTCCTCAACAGCATCGAGAACAGCATCAATCGCTTTTACGCTAATTTTGCCTTTTGCGTCTTCGGCAAGCCCAATCGTCGTATAACAGGGTTCAATCGCCGCGACAATCGGCAAAACACTCCTCGGCACAGCCAGCCTTACAAGCCCGCTTCCGCTGCGAAGTGCGCTCTTGCCTGCGATTGCCGCCGCTCCGCTGAAACCTACGCTGCCCGCAATTATGCAGACTTTGCCGAAATCACCCTTGTGGGCATCTGCCGCTCTTGCCGCCAATTTTGGTATCTCTATTATATTTCGCATTTGTTATTCTCCGCTTGCTTTTGCTTCGAGTGCCATATCCGCAAAAAGCCCCGCCTTATATTTATGATAACCAAGCGATGCAATCATCACGGCATTGTCTGTGCAGTATTTTTTCGGTGCGACAAGCAAAACTCTGCCGGTCTTCTGCGCCATCTTTCCAAGTTCGCTTCGCAGCGCACTGTTCGCCGCAACGCCGCCGCCGAGCAGAATTGTTTTGGCTCCGACCCTATCCGCAGCCTTACGCGTTTTTTTGACAAGCACATCTACAACCGCCGCCTGAAACGATGCAGCGATATCGGAAATCTCCTGCTGCGTCATTTGACCTGCCAAACTGCCTGCCTTCATATCCTGACCCTGACAATGATAAAGCACAGCGGTCTTTATCCCGCTAAACGAAAAATCGAGCGAATCTTTCTTCAGCATTGTCCGCGGAAAATCAATCGCCTTGGGATTGCCTGCCGCCGCGGCCTTTTCGATACTCGGCCCGCCGGGATAAGACAAATTCAAAATCGAAGCAACCTTATCAAACGCCTCACCAGCCGCATCATCAATTGTCGAACCCAGCAGCTCAAGCTCCAGCGCATTTTTGCATTCGTATAAACTCGTATGCCCGCCCGAAACAACTAACGCAACCGCCGGCAACTGCAAATCCTTCGTTTCCATCATCGCCGACTGCAAATGTGCGTGAATATGATTTATCGCAATAAGCGGTTTTTCCAAAATCAGGGCCAGCGTCTTTGCCGCCGTTAATCCAACAATCAGCGCAACCGTAAGTCCAGGCTGATTCGCAACCGCTACCGCATCAATATCTTTTTGAGCAATGCCGGCCTGAACAATTGCCTGCTCGACAACCGGATAAATTTTTTCGATGTGCGCCCGCGACGCAATTTCAGGCACAACCCCGCCGTATTTTTGGTGAATCTCTATCTGCGACGACACCACATTTGACAAAACCTCACTGCCGTTGCGAACCACCGCCGCCGCCGTCTCATCGCAACTCGTCTCAATGCCAAGTATATTTATATCCGATTCCATCGGCTAAATGATAATGGATAAACAGGAATAAGTCAATTTGTGTGATTTTTGGCCTTTAGCAGCAGAATAATCTGCTTTAATATGCTTTTTGCAACCCTCACAGGCGAAAACACTAATGGTATCTGCGCCGCTGGAACAACTTCAGTGCCCGCGCCGCCCGGCAAATCGCCGAGAACTTGAATGTTATTTTTATCCATACAGCCAAACCCTATTTTCTTAGCGGTCTGAATAATCGGCAAACTTTCCGGTGAAAATCCCATCAAATCACAGCAGACAAGCTCAATCGCAATCGGCTCAGCTCCTCCGATAAGCCAGCCGAATTTTTTCGGATTACCATTTATAGGCCCAGGCCCCTCCATCGCGACAATCCCATCGACAATCGTCAAAACCGGATTAGCTAACTTATAAACATCAATCAGCATCGTGCAGAAATTTTCAAATGTTTTGCCTTTGCGATAGTGCCAGACCGCCTTTGACTTGCCGCTCACAGTGCCGAACATATTTTTTACCGCGATTGTCGCGCCGAGCTGCTGATGCGTTTTCAGCTTAGGCAGATTGATAATTTTATCCGCGTCAAGAGCAACCGAACTTATTCCGATTTTCGTGCCGCAAGTCTGAAGTCTTCTACTAACGGGCTTATCCAATTGTTTAATTTCAACGCCCATCTTTTTCAGCGGTTCAGTAATACCAATCGCCGCCGCACAAGCAGCCGCATTCGTCCAGGCAGGCGAGTCGCCGACAAAAGGTCTTGCCCCGAAATCCAGCAGAATTTTCGCAAGCTCAACAATTACAACAGGGTTGGTTTGAGTGGCGCACTCGGCTGGTTTGGGCGCAATCATATTGGGCTTAATTAAAACCTTATCGCCCCTGCTTATAAAACTCCCCAGCCCGCCGAGCAATTCAAAATGCCTCAGTAGACAGGCGTTCACATTTTTGGCGTTATAATCAGCACATTTTGTAAGCGATACTTTTGTCATAATAAACGGATATTCTACCATCATATCGCCAAAAATCAAAACTTGTTCTTTTGAAGAGGTTGGATTACAATATGCTTCTAACGCCTGTAGAGAGGCTGTCATTTCGACCGAAATGAGTCCTGCGTAGCTGGACGAATGAAGCGGAGAAATCTGTCTAAATAGATTTCTCGACTTCGCCCCTTAGGGGCTCCGCTCGAAATGACAAAGCAAAAGCATTTCTACAAAACATAATTGTTTATATCTGCGTAATCAGTGATAACTTTATGAAAAATTTACTAAAAAAACTGATTGAAGCGAAATCAACGCCTGATGTCGGCGAAATCAAATGCGCAAATGTACTTGCGGATTTTTTCGCATCCGTAGGCATAGAATCTAATGTCGAAGTCTGGGATAATAATAGAGCCAATATCACCGCAACTCTAAAATCCACAGGCCAAAATCCAGCCCTGTTATTCGTAAGCCATCTCGATGTCGTGCCGGCCGGCAAACAAAACTGGCATACAGATGCTTTTGTCGCAACCGAGCTGGACGGCAAAATCTTCGGCAGAGGCGCCTGCGATATGAAAGCCGGTATGGCCGCCGTCGCGGCAGCTATGGCTGAAATAAAAAAATCAGGAGCTGATTTAAAATCCGATATTATCTTTTCCGCAACGGCGGGCGAAGAAACCGATAGCTGCGGAATCATACGGTTTTTGAAATCTTTCAGCGTAAAAAATCTCTGCGGCACAATCGTTCCGGAGCCAACAGGCTTTAACCTTATTACCGCCCATCGCGGTATGCTGTGGCTCGAAATTACGACACACGGCAAAACCGCTCACGGCTCAATGCCGCATCTCGGAATAAACGCCATCGAATCTATGCGGACATTTTTGAACGAATTTGAACATTACGACCTTACTACAGTCAAAGACAAACTGCTCGGCACAGGCTCAAAGAGCGTCAATAAAATCAAAGGCGGCAGCGCAACAAACGTCGTCCCCGACAAATGCTCCGCCCAGCTCGACATTCGCACAATCGTCGAACACAACCACAGTCAAATCCAAAAAGACATCGAAGCGATTTTCGCACAAGTATCGCAGAGCAAAAAAGATTTTTCCGCTTCGATTGAAGTAGTCAGAAGTGTAAAGGCTCTTAAAACAAATTCCGATTGTAAGTTTGTTAATGACCTGAAAAAAATCACAGGTATTCCCGAAACAACCGCCGCACAATTTACAACCGATGCGCCTTATATCGCCGAATTAAATATTCCTGTTGTTATCTTCGGCCCCGGCAATGGAGAAACCTGCCATAAGCCGAATGAATATGTCGAAGTCGCGGATTTGCAAAAGGCTGTAGAGATTTATAAAAACATAATCCTGCACTTTGCGAAATAGGCACAGAGCTCACAGAAGACACAGAGATGGGTTCCCGATAACCAATTTTTAGACACGGATTAACGCGGATTTACACTGTTATTTTTAATATAAATAATTTTCAACAGCCCCACCGTCCCTATTTATTCGGGAAGTGAATCTAAAAATTCCTGCAACTTCAGGCGATCTCTCTGTTGATACTCTTCCTTAAAAGATTTGCTAATAAACTCTAATAGTTTTCTTGTGGTTTGGACTGGAATTTTACGAAGAATTTCCCACCCAACTTCATTTAGTCTTGCTATATCAGCTCCATTTGCCTTTGTATTAAATAATGCCATGTCTATTGCGATCACAGCAACAGCATCCACATCTTGATACTGCAACATAGTTTGCTTTGCTTTTTGTAAAATTTCAGAATCAATCTTACTCGGTGACCAGACTAATTGTAGAAGCGTTTTTTTTGCTTCCATCACGTCATTGGAAATAGGATGACCTTCCAAGTGACGCTTTGCTATGAATGCATCACGGAACATTGGCCAATATCGTGGCTTGGAACAAATATTCTCGAGAATTGGTATAAAATCCTTCCAGTCAAACTCAATGCAAGCTTCAATAGCTTCAGAAACATATGCTTGTCTTTTTAGGATGTCAAGGTATTCTACTTTGGCTTCTTTCCTATATGGTTTATGAATAAGGGCGTAAGCAACTGCATCTCGGGTTTCTGGCAACGCATAAAACGACTTCAGCAGTTGCGTAGATTGTTCTGAATACATATATGCTAAAGGCCTAACAGCCAGCCCAGGATCGTTATTAATATGTTGCTCCACAGCCTTTTGAATATAAGGAAGTGCTTCATCGCCCGCTTTTGCCACCAAATGCTCCAACGAATTTCGCGTCCAATCGTGTTTATCTTGAACGAAAAGGCCATCTACGAGAAGTTGAAGACGGTCGTCTCCTCCTACAAGCCCCAGTTTATCCCGCAGACACTCTTGATGATAAAGTGTCGCATTCACAAACCATTCAAAACCTAAACCTTTGCCCAAATATACTGGTTTTACAAATTGTTCCTGTTCAAGCCCCATCCATGGAATTTTTCCCTTAATTAGCGAAGCAATTCCTTCTTTATCTTCCGGCAAGACAACCAAATCAATATGAGAATGCCGCAGAACAAAATTACGGTTCTTCTGATCGTCCTTATTAACGGCAGAGTAAGGTCTAGCCTGCTGCTGCATGTCATCAGGATATTCTTTGCGGCTTTTCTGTAGAATAAGTCTGTAGCCATCATTCTTGCCCAATTTCACCGTTGGACTTCGGTCGCATTGGATGATTTTCCAATCAGAAAAAACTTTTGCCGCAGCATTTGCCCAAGCAGGTCTTTCGGTATTTGCATCACTTGCATCCTTTTGCTTTTCATCTACATTCTGTCCATCATTTTTCTTTTCTACCTCACCTGATTGTGCCTTACTAAACTGACAAAGAAAAACAGTAAAAATCAATACTGCCAAAGAAATATTTTTCAAAGTTTTCATTCTTGGGATCCCTAAAGAAATATACCCCTTGTTATTTCCCTATTAAACGCTTGGCTACGCAAACAAGTTTTTCCCTCCATTGATAACCACACCCAATTATAGCTATTTCCCGTTGGCAATCAAGAAAAAATATGTTTTGGGCATATACTGGCGAAAACAAACATTTTACCCGAATTTCTTCGCCGCTTAGCACAACAAAAAAACAACCCCGACTAAAACGATCGGGGTCATTTTAAATTTTTCAATAAAATAGTTTTGCATTTGTCATTCCCGCGAAAGCGGGAATCCATACTTTAAATCTGGATTCCGGGTCAAGCCCGGAATGACAATAAACCGCGTGGGCTAAGAGCCCACCCTACGAACTACAATTTTCAATTATGGTTACTATTCCATTACCCGTTTGTTCATGGCGTATTGAGTGAAAATTTGCCGTTGGACGTTCGCGGCTCTGAACTCTGCATTTTTGGCTTAATTTTCGCGTTTTTGCGGCGATAAATCGGTTTTCGATTGACCTTATGGCGGGTGGTGATATAACAGGCCGTTTAATTGTCTCTGAAAATTTTTGTAAAGGGTTTGATAATAATGAAAGTTTTAGTTATTAACGCCGGCAGCAGTTCAATTAAGTATCAGCTATTTGAAATGCCGGCTGAAAAGGTTGTAGCAAAGGGTATTCTTGAGAGAATCGGCGAAGAAAAATCTAAATTGAGCCACAGCTTCAACGGCAGCGAACATAAAGTTGAGCAGAAAATCAGCGACCACGCCGCAGGTATGAAGCTGATTATAGATATGCTTACCGATTCAAAAGTGGGCGTTATAAAAGATGTTTCCGAGATTACGGCGGTCGGACATCGGGTAGTTCACGGCGGCGAGGAATTTACCGATTCGATAGTGATAGACGAAAAGGTCGTGGCCTCGATAGAGAAATTCGCAGACCTCGCTCCACTGCACAATCCGCCGAATCTGACGGGAATTAAGGCGGCGCAAGAGGATTTGCCGCACGCGATACAGGTTGCCTGTTTTGATACGGCGTTCCATACAAGCATTCCGAAATCGGCTTATATTTACGCGCTGCCTTATGAGATTTATGAAAAGTATCGCGTAAGAAAATACGGCTTTCACGGCACAAGTCATTGTTATGTGGCAAAGATGGCCGCCAAACACCTCGGCAAAGAGCCGAAGGATGTCAATGTAATCACCTGCCATTTGGGCAACGGCTGCTCCATAACAGCGGTCAAAGGCGGCAAAAGCGTTGATACCTCGATGGGTCTTACTCCGCTGGAGGGCGTTGTTATGGGTACGCGCAGCGGCGATTTCGACCCTGCGATATTATTTTATCTTTCGGACAAAGGCTACAGCATCAGCCAATTGAACGATATGTGCAACAAGAAGAGCGGTCTGCTCGGCATATCCGGCATTTCAAATGATATGCGGAATCTTCGTCAGCAGGCGGAGGCCGGCAACGAACGAGCGAAACTTGCCATTGATATTTTCTGCTACCGCATAAAAAAATACATCGGCGCTTACGCGGCGGTTCTCGGCAGATTGGACGCGATAGTTTTCACCGGCGGAATAGGCGAAAACTCTGTCAATGCAAGAGAACAGATTTGCGGCGGGCTTGAGCAAATCGGCGTTGAGATTGACCATACCGTAAATGAAAAGACTAACCGAAAAGAAGGGCTGATAAGCTCAAGTGCAAGCAGGGTAAAGGTTTACATCATACCCACCAATGAAGAACTTGCGATAGCTCAGGATACTTTCCGGCTAACATAAGGAATGGACGCGATTAATTTTTTGATTTTTCAGTTTTTTCTATTGACAAATAAATTGTTTTTGTTATAATACCTCCCGATAGTTGGGGTGGGAGCAGAAAACTCAGAAAAAGAAAACACTCGATTGGGAGTTTGGATGAAAACGCACGACCGGTAATGCCGGTTTTCGTGCGTTTTTTAGTTATTGCATTCCAAAATGGAGAAAACACCAGAGCTTTTGCACGGTTTTTGTGCATTTTTAAGCTTTGAGCTGTTTGAAAATTGGTCTTTTTGATTCATTATTGCCTGTCCGTCCGGACAATTTGTCGGATTGGTTCTGCGCTTATGTTTCATTTGGAGCAATACAAACAGAATACATTGGGCATGTTATTGTAAATAAGTTTTGGAGTCTTGAGAAGGGTATTGTTATGAGTATTACAAGATGTCTGCGTTTGTTTTGCCTTTCCGAGTCCATCGTTTCGCATTGCTGCAGTTATTCTTTGTGTCGATTTTTTTGTCATCACTAAAAGAATAATATTTAATCTCATAGAAAGTTGAGGTGTGTATGAAGAATTTTAGATTAGCTGGAATTTTGTTGTCGGTACTGTTTTGTGTTTGTGCGAATGCATCACTAATGGGCATTGGCGCGTATTCCGGCACAACGGCATTCAACTTGTTGAATGGTACAAGCGTTCTGAATGTCGATGTGGAATATGCAGTCTTTGCTCCGGGTGATTACGCGGGCAATGATATTTCCGGCGGCAGCGACTACATCTACGCGTATCAGATTTTCAGCGGCTCGACATCAAATGTTACCGTCGATTTCTTCTCCGTCGGAGTTCCGGCAGGCAGCATAAATGCTGTCGCTACCGACACGGGTTACGGTGCATTAGGCGGCGTAAATCCGTTGGCGTTCAATTTTACACAAAGCGCAGGTTATATGTTTATCTATTCCGCTCTTAATCCCGGCCTGCATTCGACGGTGCTTCTATTTAGTTCGGTTCATTCGCCTGCAATGGGGTTTGGCACGGTAAGCGGCGGAGGTTTGAGCGGGATAGGCGCATTAGCAGCACCATCTCTTTTACCAGAGCCGGCAACGGTTTGTATTCTAAGCCTTGGCGCTTTGAGTCTGATTCGCAGAAAAGAATACTAATTTAATTGTTAAATTACGCAAACCTTAGGGGCTGTCGGCTATCGACAGCCTTTTTTGTTTATATAGAAATAACCTCTATGTAGTCCTGAACTTCCTCAACTCGTCAAGCATCTTTTGCATATCAGCGGGCAAGGGCGCTTCAAATACCATATTCTCATTCGTTGTCGGATGAGCGATTTCAAGCCGCCAGGAATGCAGCGCGGGTCTTGCCATAACAGGCTCCTGCGGAATCGGCTCTTTATTTTCAAGCTGCCACTGATAAACAATTTTCCCGCCATACATATCATCGCCGACAATGGGATGATGGATATAAGCCAAATGTACGCGAATCTGGTGCGTTCTGCCGGTTTTGATATTTACCTTAACTAAACTGTAACCCCTGAATTTTTCCAACACTTCGTAAAAAGTAATCGCTTCTTTGCCGGTGTCGGGCCTGACGGCGTATTTTACGCGCATTGTCGGATGAACGCCAAGCGGCTGATTTATGCAATCGGACGTAAGTTCCGGCGTGCCGTGAATTATCGCCAGATAATATTTTTTGGTGAGCCTTTTTTCAAACTGCCCGGCAAGCCGCCAGTGAGCGGTGTCATTTTTCGCTATGACCAAAATGCCGGTTGTGTTTCTGTCGAGCCTGTGAACGATGCCCGGCCTGAAATCCTCGCTGCCATTTGATAAATTTTTCGCGTAATAAACAAGCGCGTTGACTAATGTGCCGCTTTTTTGCCCTCTGGCAGGGTGGACAATCAAATTCGCCTGCTTGTTGATGACAAGCATATCATCGTCTTCATAAACAATATCAAGAGGAATATTTTCAGGCGTTATTTCCCTGATTTCCGGCGGCGGCAAAATCACATCGACGATGTCGCCGGAGGAAAGTTTTGTGCTCGGCTTGGCGTAATGCTGGTTGACCTTGACTGCCTGCTCTTTGATGAGCTTTTGAATGGTTGTTCTGCTGAACTGCCTGAAACGACCCTGAAGATACTGGTCAACTCTGCGAAAGGTGAGATTGTTTCCGACCTTCAGAGCAACGTGCTCGGCGGTATCCAAATCCTCGGCATCTTCAATAGGCTCAATTATGCCATCTTCGATAATTTCATCGCCGCCGAGGTCAATCTCGCCTCGCTGCCGCTTGGTCTCTGATATGTCCCTGTCCGCCATAAGGCTATTTAACAGCCGATTTTAAATCCACATTGGCTTTTGGAATTGCAACGGCATTTGACTCTGCCAAAGGCACTTCAAGGCTTAGCTTCTGAGGCTGGACGGGAGCTTTTGCGAAAACAAAACTGCCTTTATAATCATCAAAAGTTTCGACTCTCTGCCTGGCTCTTTCGGCAAAAGTCGTACCTTGATATTCATTGGCATCTGCTATTTTCTGATAAATCGCTTTTGCGCCATCAAAATCGCCTGAATCCTCAAGACAAAGTCCTATGCTGTATTCAGCCATAGCCTTTATCATTGGAACATCCGTTTTTGCCAGCGCTTCTTCATAAAGTTTTTTCGCCAGGCCAAGCTGATAAACCTGAACGTCTTTTTCAGCAATTTTCGGCCGATAGTGCAATTCGCTGCGAAGAGCTTCAGCTCTTTTAATTGTCGCCAGTGCGCTGAAATTTTTATTTCCCGATTCCGAAGCCTCTATCTCAAGACTTCCCGCAGTGTTAAGGAACAGATCTGAAACGCCAAGGTCCTTGGCTTTGCCCTGCAAAACGTCCATTTTTTGCCGACCGAGCTGCTCAAGTATCGCGGCGGCCTTTGTATTTTTCTCCTGCCCCGCTCTGCCCTGCATATTATAGAAGAAAACCGTATAGGCGATAAGGCCGACGACAACAATCGCACCGACAATCACGGTCGTCCTGTTTTCTCTGAGCCACTGTGGGAAATTCGCAATCCAGTCTGCCAGTTCGTTTGTTGCCAATTCATGGCGACGTTCTGATTTCATCGTTTTTCCTTATATTTTATATTGTTTTATGTTTTGTATTTGCTCTGTATAAACTTGAAATTTTGAACAAGAAGCAAGGATGTAAGGAAGTAAAGAGGCAAGGAAAATTGCGCCAAGGGCATAAAAATCCTTACTTCCTTATTTCTTTACTTCTTTGCTTCCTTGCAGCAGACAAACTTTTCTACAAAGCATTTTGTACAGTTATTTACCGAACAGGGGATTATAGTCGTTTGCCTTTTAGCTTGCAATATCTGTTTTTCGCCACTAAAATCTCTATCCTGTAAATACAAAAAGACTTACAGAACTTTTTTTGGAAAGACTGATGTCAAAAAAACGCATAAGTGCATTAAAGACAATGATTTGTCTTTTTTTTATCTCTCATATTTGTTTGGCAGAAATTGACAAAAAGCGATATATAACCATCGATGAAATTTCGCCCGGTATGGATGCTGTCTGCCTTACAGTCTATAAGGGTGTTGAGATTGAGAAATTCCCCCTGAAGGTAATCGACGTTATAAGGAACTTTGAGCCTGGTAAAAACGCGATTTTGGTCGTCGGCACCGACGAGAGATTTATTCACACTGGCCCGGTCGCTGGCTGCAGCGGCTCGCCGGTCTACATCAACGGTCGGCTGGCAGGCGCGACAGCTTTCGGCTGGGGTTTCGCCAAAGACCCGCTTTACGGCGTAACGCCAATAGAAGAAATGCTCGAAGCGGGAAAAGGAAAATCAGACAATTCAGAACTTAAAACCCAAAACTCAAAACTGTTTGTCATTCCATCTTCGGATTTTTCAAAACCGATTAGTCTAAAAAATTATTACAATAAACTGCTTAGTTTCAGATGTCAGTCTACACAGACAGGCGGATTGACATATTTACCCTGCCCGATAGCGACAACGCTGCCGCAAAGCAGTTTTTCTGCTTTTTCCGGCAGTCTTGAATCGCTCGGCCTGATGAGCGCAGCGGGCGGCTCGACAGGAAACGCCGGCGCCGGACTGGAAAAATACTCAAACATTCAAATGCAGCCAGGCGGAATAATATCCGTGCCGTTAGTTTATGGCGACATCGAACTGGCCGCTATCGGAACGATTACAGAAGTCGTCGGCGATAAGGTCTATGGCTTCGGCCACAGCTTTCTCGGTCAGGGCGATATAGATGTCCCAATGGCAACCGGATATGTTCATACCGTCGTGGCAAATATCGTAAGGTCGTTCAAACTCGGCCAGACAATAGATATAAAAGGCGCGCTCTATGCCGACCAGTCAGCCGCGATTGTCGGAACTATCGGCAGAAAAGCAAAAACAATTCCAATGAAAATCACCGTAGAGCGATTCAACGACAAGCCCCGCCAATATAATTGTCAGATTGTCTCGCACAGATATTTTACGCCGCTTTTAACCGCCGTAAGCATTCAGGGAACGGCGAAAATGCTTGGCGATTTGCCAATCGACCACTCAATATATTACAAAACCAACATCGGCATTAAAGGCTATGAGGCGATATCAATAGAAAATTTCTCAACCACACAGGATATCGAAGCCTGCCTGTCGGACACTATCGGGGCGTTGACCGCGATTATGAACAACCCCTACGACAGATGCGACATCACTTCGCTGGACATTGAACTCAAAGTATTAGACAAGACTGCGGTATCTCATATATGGAGTCTCGATGTTTCCGACGCGACAGTCAAACCAGGCCAGACTATTATAATAACAACTACGCTGGAATCATATCTTACCGGCCACAAAAGTTATAAGCAGGCTATCACGATTCCAAAAGATATTCGGCCGGGCAATTACAAACTCATCGCGGGCGGCGTGAACGATTATACCGACTTTGTTATCAACTCCGCACCGTACAAATATACGCCTCAAAACCTGCCAAGCCTTATAAGCATCGTAAATGATGTCGGAAACATACAAAGAAATAATTTGTATATGGTACTCACTCTGCCGGCCGGCGGAATCGCGTTGGAAAACGCAGAACTGCCTGAACTGCCTTTAAGCAAGGCAATGCTTTTAAACAGCGATAAGCGTTCAATGCCGAGTATGCCCACAGTCAAATGGCTCGAAGAAAAAATACCCGTTGATAGTTTTGTAATCGACAGCAGGACAATAGATATTACTGTAGAAAAATAATGAGGTAAATTATGCGAAAGACGTTCTTAGTATTAATTATTGTTTTTTTTGCCGTTCACTGTTCCGCTGTTACAAGCAAAATAGTCCGGCAAAAAACCATTGACGATTTCTCAGAAGGTAAAACTTTCAACACCGTCATAAATTCGCACGGCAATATAACGCTCGCCTCGGCAACCGAAACGCTTGCCCGCGATTTTAACGATACCTGGCTGATAAACTCAATCGTAAAGGATAAGTCAGGGGCGATATATATAGGCACAAGCCCGAACGGCAAAATTTTTGAATATAAGAATGGCAGGACAACTCTTATCTACCCTGCGGAAGAAAAATCCAAAAAATCCGCAGAGCCTAACGACAAAAAACTGTCGCCCGCAAAGCATAATGAGAACCTGCATATTTTCCGTCTGGCATTTGATTATAAGGGCAGACTGCTGGCCGGTGTAAGCGGCGATAAATGCAGTCTGATTCGCTTCGACGGCAAAAAAATAGAAACAGTTTTTGAGCCGAACAATACAAACTACATTTTCGCTATCGAATTGGACAAAGACGGGAATATCTTTCTCGGCACAGGCGCATCAGGCAATGTATGGCGACTTGACAAAAAAGCCGGCAATCCGGAAATTATTTATTCCTGCAAAGACAAAAATGTTCTCTGTCTTGTGTTTGGAAACGATGGCTCTCTATACGCAGGCACAGATACAAGAGGCCTGATATATAAAATAGATACCGCTAAAAAAACCGCTTCCATTCTTTACGACAGCAATGAAGATGAAATAACAGATTTATTATTCGACAAAGCCGGGAATCTTTATGCCGCCGCCACTTCGTACCAATCGGTCAGGGCACAATTCAGAGACACCCCTGCAACAAAACCTTTCGCATCGGGCAGGCCTGATGAACAGGCAGCGCCGAAAGAACCAAAAGAGGGAGAGGAATCCGAGGCGACAGAAAACGCCGGAACAGATACAGACGATGGGACAAGTCTCAAAATCGCAAACACAGGCGCCAAAGCTCCGCCTGCCGAACATATCGAAGCTCCTGTCGATCTTGAAAGAGGAAGAAAATCGTCAGAAAGTCATATTTACAAAATAGATTCAAAAGGATTTGTAACCAGCGTCTTCAGCCGAGCGGCTGCATTTTTCGCCCTGTACCTGCAAAACGATAAACTCTTCGCGGGCACAGGCAACAAGGCGGAATTATTCAGCATCAATCCGCAAACGGAAATTGATACGCTTATTTACGAAGACAAGGACGCATCTCAGATTACAGACATTATCAGCGACGGCGCAAATATATATTTCAGCACCGCAAATCCCGCCAAATTAGTAATGCTCAAACCCGAATTCAGCGCAGAGGGCAGTTTTGAATCCAAGCTGATTGATGCAGGTCAGCCGGCAAAATGGGGCAAACTCCAGCTCGATGCGGATATTCCGGTCAAAACAAAAATCCTGCTCAGCGCAAGAAGCGGCAATGTTGAAGATGTCAACGACGCGACATATTCGCCCTGGACAAAGCCGGTTGAAATAAGCTCGCCGGTTGACTTGGATGTTCCCATCGGCAGATTCTGTCAGTATAAGCTCATTTTGCAGGGCTCTGCGAATTCAGCGCCTGTTGTAAAAGAAGCCGCTGCCGCATTTGCGATTCCGAACATTGCTCCGAAAGTAACGGAAATTATAATCGGCAAGGCTGACCCGAAAGCCGCACCGGCCATATTTAAAATTGATTTCAAGCCGGAAGACGATAACGAAGACCAGTTGGTCTTTAGAATAGATTTCAGAAAAGTCGGACGCACGGGCTGGATTATGCTCAAGGACGAACTCGACAAGCCGACCTATGATTTTGACAGCAGAACCCTCGAAGACGGCATATACGAAATAAAAGTTACCGCCTCCGATGAGCCGAGCAACAACCAGGATGTCAAACTTACAGGCTCACGAATCAGCGACCATATAATTATCGACAACAGCGCACCTGTCATTGAAGAACATAAGCTCGATGTATCCGGCAAAAAAGCGACATTGCAGCTGAAAGCAAAAGACCTGTACAGCGTTATTGAAAGTCTAAGCTATACTATCGACAGTAATGAAAAATGGATTTCCGTGCTTCCCACTGACGGCATATTTGACACCAAAGACGAAAGCTTTACGATAACCACCAATGAATTAAAAACAGGTCACCACGTTCTGGCAGTGAAAATATCAGATGCCGAAAATAATACAATGTATAAAACTTTCGATATCGAAGTGAAATGAGAACCGTTAATTTTGAAAAAATCGCCTGTGAAGTCGAAAAACTCTGCATAGAGGCCTGTCATCAATTGCCCGCCGATGTTTTATCAGCGTTAAAGGCTGCCCAGCAGAGCGAACGAAATCCGTCCGCAAAAAAAAATCTAAATCATCTCATCGAAAACGCTAAAATCGCCAAAGAAAAACAAATTCCGATTTGCCAGGACACCGGCCTTGCGATTATTTTTGTTCAGGTCGGCTCCGATATAAAAATCGAGCCGCAGGGCAAAACGGTTATAGACGCGATAAACGCAGGCGTTGCGGCAGGCTATGAAAACGGCTTTCTCCGCAAAAGCGTTGTCGCCGAGCCTTTGCAAAACAGAAAAAATACCGGCACAAACGCCCCGGCGGTGATTCATACGGAAATTGTACCGGGCGAAAAAATAAAAATTACTATGATGGCAAAAGGCGGCGGCTGCGAAAACAAAAGTCAGTTCAAAATGTTCCTGCCGACTGATGACAAAGAAAAAATTATCGATTGGGTTGTGAGCGTTGTCGCTCAGGCCGGGGCGAATGCCTGTCCGCCGTTTATTGTCGGTATCGGGCTTGGCGGCGATTTTGAGCAGTGCTGCACTTTGAGTAAAAAGGCTTTGCTGCGAAAACTCGACTCTAAAAATACCGATACGTTTTACGCCGATATGGAGAAACAACTTCTGCAAAAAATAAATTCTCTGGGCATCGGTCCGCTCGGCTTCGGCGGCGATACAACGGCCCTGGGCGTTATGATTGAGACCGCCCCCTGCCATATTGCTTCGCTGCCTGTCGCGGTTAATATAGAATGCCACGCGCATCGGCATACATCAATAGAAATATAAAAGTAAAATCAGAGCCTGGAGCGAAAGCGACAGGTGGAAAACTTTGTAGGTGGACAGCTTTGTTGTTCACGCGATTGCTAACGTATATAGAAAGTTATAAAGATGTCAAAATCACAGGCTTATCAGAAATGTATAAATCCAAACTGCGGCGCAGAGTTTGAATGTACCGAAGCGTTTTTCAAATGCCCAAAATGCGGCGACCTGCTCGATATAAATTACAACTGGGACAAAATTAACCCGCCTAAGAAAATGTCCGATTTCGCTAAACGCTGGTCAACGCGAAATAATCGGCTCGATTTCTCAGGCGTTTGGCGATTCAGAGAATTGCTCAATTTCTGCGATGACAATTTCAAAGTTTCGCTCGGCGAAGGACAAACCCTGCTTCAGCAAAATGATATGCTTGCTGAATTTATCGGTATGAAAAAAGGCAGGCTGCATCTCCAGTACGAAGGCTTGAACCCATCCGGCTCGTTTAAAGACAACGGAATGACCGCGGCATTCAGCCACGCGAAAATGATTAACGCAAAATCCTGCGCGTGCGCCTCAACAGGCAACACCAGCGCAGCGGTCGCCCTCTACGCCGCTCACTGCGGTATGAAATGCACGGTATTCATCGGCTCAGGCAGAATCGCTTTCGGCAAACTCAGCCAGGCGATGGACTACGGCGCAAAAACCATTCAGATACTCGGCGACTTTGACGATTGTATGAAACAGGTTCAGGCCGTCTGCACCGAGCTTGGCCTGTACCTGCTCAATTCGCTAAACCCATTCCGTCTTGAAGGTCAAAAGACAATTATGTATCGCATTATCGAAGGCCTGAACTGGAATGTGCCCGACTGGATTGTCGTGCCGGGCGGAAATCTCGGAAACTCAAGCGCGTTCGGCAAGGCCTTTGCCGAACTCAAACAGCTTGGCCTTATCAATAAAATCCCCCGACTTGCTATTATTAACGCTTCCGGCGCAGACACACTCACCGAGCTTGTCAACAAAAGAGGCCTCAAATGGAACGGCGGAAAAGTTGATGAAAAAATTTACACGGATTTTTACGCTGAACTTGCCGCGAAGAATTTTTCGCCGCACACCTGCGCATCTGCGATAGAAATTTCCAGACCGGTAAATCTGAAAAAATGTCTCCGAGCAATCGATGTCTGCAATGGTGTTGTTCGGGCTGTTCCGGATTCCGCCATAACAGATGCAAAGGCTCTAATCGGAAAATTCGGCTTAGGCTGCGAACCGGCCTCGGCGGCGACAATAGCGGGACTTGAAGTTTTGCTCGCTGAAAAAATTATCGCTCCAGACCAGACGGTCGCCTGCGTACTCACAGGCCATTGCCTCAAAGACGCGAATGTTACCGTAAATTATCATAAGGACAAGGCGGGCAGATTCAGCAACCCGCCTGTCGAATGTGCCAACGACCTGAAGCAAATAATTAAACTGATGAATCAGAATTAAGGCGTTCAATGCACAGCAGTAAAATCATAAGTGAAAAAATAACAAAAATGGCGGCGTTTTTTGTTGTCGCGGCATTTTCTGTTTTTTCCGCCTTTTGGGCGATTAGTTCTTTCCCTGCCGGCAACCACGAATCCTATGTCGGCGTAACAGCAAGACAAATGCTGAAAACAGGCAACTGGGCTGTGCCTATTTACAATGGCCAGCCGCGGCTGAATAAGACTCCGCTGAATTACTGGCTCGTCGCGCTCGGCGCAAAAATCAACGGCGGCGTAAATAATTTTGTTCTTCGCCTTCCAAGTGCGGCATTGGCCGTTATCTCGGCAATGGCGATTTTTTATTTCGTCTCCGAGCGGCTCGGATTCCGCATCGCAACTCTCTCATCGCTTATCTGGTCGGGCAATTACTGCTATATGATATACAGCCACACAGGCAGGCCTGAAATGGTTCTTACGGCTTTTGTAACAATCGCGATGCTTAGTTTTTATTCCGCAATCGAAACGCAATCACGAAAAAATCAAATCTGCTATATGCTTATATTCTGGGCGAGTTTTACTCTTTCGATGTACGCAAAAGGCCCTGCTCCTCTGCCGCTGATTTTTCCAGCGTTGTTTTTTTACTTCGCGGTCTTTCGCAAATGGAGCCTCATTCCAAAAATTCTTCCGTTCATAGGCACAATTCTATTTCTGCTTGCGTTTATTCCCTGGCCGGTTGCCGTTTTTCTCAAATGCCCTAATGCCGTTGAAGTCTGGAAACGCGAGTATTTAGACAGAGCCGCCGGTGAATATGCCCCCGGCAGCAAACCGTTCTATTATTATTTTAAAGTGATGTTCGCATATATACCGCCGTTCAGCGCGTTTATTCCTCTGGCGCTGTTCACCCCGTTTTACAAAATCTGGGATGAAAAACGCGGGGCTATGACTTATCTGTGGCTGTGGTTTCTTGCGGGTATTGTGGTTATGAGTTTTTGCGGCGGAAAACGCGAACACTATATCCTGCCGATGATGCCCGCGATGGCGATACTGACCGGAATTATTCTCGACGATATGCTTTTTATAAATAAGGCTTATACGAAGAAGTTTTCGGCTATATTTTTATCGTCTCACGTTTTCGTCTTTATCGCCGGTGCAATCGCCGCCGCCGTCTGGCTGCTGCGGGAAAATCACGTCGCCAAATTCCTGCTCCTCTACGCCGTTGCTATTATTACGGTATTTATTATTGCGACGGTAATTTTCTTTGTTTTGGATAAAAAAATTCAGGCGGCAGCTTGTTTTTTTGCAGGTCTTTGCGTGGTTGCTATATTCTGGCCATTTATGGAAAATATAAAGCCGCAGGAAAGATATTCGGTAAGGGATTTTGCGTATAATATCACCGCCATCTCAGACAGCAGAGATATAGTTGCCTATTGCAAAATCGAGCCATCTCTTATATACTATTTCGGCAGGGACGTAAACATTGAAAGCGACCCTAACCGAATTTACGAACTGTACGCCGCAGGCAGCGGAATAATCGCCGCCGATGAACAGTTTAAGCGGTTGAAAGCAGACAATCGGTTTTCGCTTGTCGTTTCAAATTTTAAAGAAGACAGCGGCCTTTTTATGAAAATTCAATAAATTGAAAAATCAGAGCCTGAAGCGAAAGCGACAGGCGTAAAATACCGTAAACAAAATCGGAGTAATAAAATGAAATTTAATACCATTACCGCAAAAACGTTTTTTATAATTCTTATTTTCGCTCTATCGGCGGTGTCCATCCTTACAGGCTGCCGCAAGAGCAGCCCACAGCCTCCGCAACCTTCACAGAATGTCCAGAGAGAACCCAACGCACCTGTTTCGCCAAATCTCAAGAGCATCATCGCCGCTGCGAGCAGCTGGGGGCCTATTCTCTCCAGCTTCTACGGCAAACAGATGCCGGACTTCACCGTAACAGACATTACGGGTAAAACGCAAAAACTGTCCGACTATCGCGGCAAAGAAGTTATGGTTGTCTTCTGGGCGACATGGTGTATGCCCTGCCAGCAGGAAATTCCTCACCTTATCGCGCTTCGCGACATTTTCTCCACCGATAAACTGGCTATCCTTGCCATCTCAAATGAATCAGCCGATATCGTCAAAGCTATGGCCGATGACAAAAATATGACTTATACCGTCATTTCGTATAAAAGCGCTTTGCCGGAGCCGTTCAGCAGCATCAGAGGCTTTCCATCAGCGTTTTTTATAAAACCCGATGGCACATTAAAAATCTGCACCGAAGGCGGTCTGCAGCTTGGCGAAATGAAATCTATAATTTTAGCGCAATAAATCTGGTTGTTAAATCAAATGCCGGCTACGCAGGAAAAAATACTGCCCCTGAGCAGAATACAAAAACTCATTGGCGAGCGTATGCTCAAATCCAAACGCACGCAGCCGTGCTTTTATCTCACCTCGCAGGCCGATGTCGGAGAAATCTCAGAAATCCGCAGACCGCTTAGCAAGCAGCTCGGCGCAAGAATTTCAATGAATGATTTTTTTATTCGCGCAATGGCCGCGGCAATCGAAAAATATCCTCTTATGACGCAGGGTGATATAAGCATCGGCCTTGCAGTTGCTTCGCCGACAGGCTTAGTCGTGCCTGTAATAAAAAATGCGAATTCAAAACCTCTCGCCCAAATAGCCAAAGAAAGTATGGAGCTTATCGAAAAGGCGAGAAACGGTAAATTGTCTTTAGACGACCTCCAGGGCGCGTGCATTACACTGACCGCGCTTGGAATGTTCGGCATTGATTCATTTCTGCCGATACCTGTGCCCGGCCAGCGGAGCATCCTCTCGGTCGGCAAAATTATCGACCAGCCGATTCCGGTCGGCAACGAAATAAAAGTCAGAAAAATCATAGAGTTTTGCCTCGCCGCAGACATAACAAAAGTCGATTACGAATACGCGGCACAATTTCTCGTAGAAATAACAACCCTTGTTTCTAATCCGCAGCGTCTGATTGTTGATTAGCGTTTGTCATTTCGACCGTAGGGAGAAATCTATTTAAATAGTTATGTAGGGTGGGCTCGCCTGTCCTGAGCTTGTCGAAGGGGTAGCCCACGCGGTTTATTTAAAAAATTATCGGCGTAGCCGACTCCTTTACTGATAACTGCGTTTCTTTTTATCTCTGTGGTGAAAATTTTTGTGGCTAATTCAAAATTTATGAAACATTCAAAAAACAGACATCTGCCGAAGGGATTGGAAATACTCTACGAGGACGATTGTCTTATAGCCGTTGACAAACCCGCAGGCCTGCTCACCGTCGGCACAGCAACCGACAAAACTCGAACCGTTCACTACATCCTCAACGACTATGTCCGCAAAGGCTGCGCAAAATCACGCAACAGAGTCTTTGTCGTTCATCGGCTCGACCAGTGGACTTCCGGCGTGCTTCTGTTCGCCAAAAGCGAAGAAATAAAATTGCAGATGCAGGCGCAGTGGAAAGACACCGAAAAGAAATATATCGCCGTTGTCCATGGCAGATTAAAGAAAAAAGAAGGAATGATTACTTCCTACCTCGCCGAGAACAGCGTTTATACCGTTTTTTCCACAACCGATGCCTCAAAAGGCAAATTGTCGCATACCGCTTATAAGGTAATTAAGGAAACGGAAAAATTCAGCCTGCTTGAGATAAGCCTCTTAACCGGCAGGAAAAATCAAATCCGTGTGCATATGTCTGATGAAGGACATCCGATTGTCGGCGACAGAAAATATGGCCTGTCACGAGCTTCGTCGAGTGGCCTAAAGAATGATGACCACAAACGTCTTGCCCTCCATGCAAAGTCAATTTCCTTCAAACACCCAGCCACAGGCAGGCAAATGGATTTTACAACCAAAACCCCGTCTTATTTTAATGACCTTATGAAATAAATTTGTTTTCAGAGCCCAAGCGAAAGCGCAGGGGGCAATCAGAGCCGCGACAGCCTGCCATGAGCTTGTCGAATGGGTGATGGAGCGGTCAATCCTCTTTAATTTCTTTTCGCTGCTTTTTAAGACTGCTTTTAATTTTTTTTGTTTTGAGTCTTTTTTCAACCGAAGAAAAACTCGGCCTTGTCGGCTTCCTCTTTTTCGGTTTTTTCAGTGCCGCTTCAATCGCAGCGGAAAGTTTTTCAATCGCATAATCTATATTCGCTCTTTGCGTGCGGAATGTCTGGCTCTCGACAATCAATCTGCCGTCTTTTGTTAATCTGTTTGAAAGTTTTTTGAGGATGAGTTGTTTTTGCTCGTCGCTAAGAAAATTGCAATTCAAAATATCAAGGCTCACCGCGGCTTTTGTGTTGAGTTTGTTGACATTTTGTCCGCCGGGGCCGGAGCTTCTGCTTGTTTTGATAACGAGCTGATTTTCAGGTATTTGGATTTTGTGGTGCATTTTCGCCCGCCTGCGGAGGCTTTACCAAAAGACAAACAATCCTTCTGCTCGAAAGCAATTGCCCTGCCGCTATGAGCTGAAAACAATATTCACCCGGATGCTCAAACGCAAGTCCCTCAAACCCGATAACAACCGATACCGTGCTTTTGACATTCTCGAATTTTACGTTTGCCTTTTTTTCGATGATGATTTTGTCGTCATTTTGAACGTCAACTAACCGAACAATTATTTCAGTGCCATCGTGGCCGTTGGTCATTTCCGCAAAAAAGAAGAGCTGAAAAATTCTTACCGGATATTTTGGAGCGAACAGACAGTCCCTTATCCCGATAACGCAGTTCGTCCTTGTCGGCGCATCAAACAGAACCCTGTCGCAAACTATTGTGGAAAGTACAACCGGCGGAACTTGAGACATTTGATTATCCTTTTAGTGTTTTAACTCAGGAGAGCATAAATCGGCAAATATGGAATGTCAAGCGATAATAAAAATGCCGGCACAGGAAAGCTTAATTTCGAGCGCCGGCAAGTTCATTCTCAAGCATTTTGCCTTTTTAACTTATTTTTCCCTGCGAAGCTGCAATGCACCGAGGCAACTCACTTTTACCAAAGACACACAATCTCTCAGGTATCAGAGTCATTTCAGACCTCTTTCTTTTCCCTTGACCCACCTTCCACTAACGACTGCATTACAAACTTAACTAATTGCGTTTAAAAGGATTGTCTGTGCAGTCGTTTCCGATGAACAGACCATACCGGATAATCCTTTTTTCCCACCTCTGATTTTTCAAATTTACGCTTCCCGTTCTCGCAACATCGGCACGCTTGCTTCCGCCATTCAGAACCTGAGTTATACGAAGAGCTTAAAAGCCTTTCTATCGTGGGAACTACGGTATTTTAAAAAAGCCTGTTTTTGCAGCTTAAACGAGGTTTTTGTGGAGTTATTTTTTGAAAAAAGTAAAAAAAAACATTCCCGCCTTTATTGCGGTCCGATGTCGGCTCTTGTCGTTTTTTGGGCTAATTCTACCAAATTATGCGCACCAAGTTTCTGCATAATATGCGCTCTGTGGTCTTCAATTGTTCTAATGGAACGTTTCAATTGAAAAGCTATTTCCTTGCTGCTTTTACCGAGCATTATTTGTTCCAGAATATGATTTTCCGCAGGCGTTAAAATTTTAGATGCGGTAATATCCCATATAGTGCCCTCGATATAGCCTTTCTCGGGATACACCTGCGCTGAGACCTTTATCCATTGCGCCGAGCCGTCTGCTCGCCATGTTTCTATTTCAAGGCCGTCAACCTGCCCTCTTTCTTCCAGCAGTTTTATCACTTTACTTCGACGTTTTGGGTCCACATAAGATTTCGCTGTGTAGTGTTTGCCCAGACACTGCTCCCTGTTTTCATAACCAAGCAGCTTTGCCATGGATTCATTACACTCAAGCATCTTTCCATCGCTGATTCGCACTCTATACAGCGCAGCTTTAGCGCCATAGTACAGCGTTTTATAGTTTTCTAATGAATTTTCCAGCCGCTGCTGTAACAGTTTTATTTCTGTGATATCGCGGATACTGCCGACTACCGCCCCAAGTCGTCCATTGCCGTCAGTTATAAAATTTCTGTTGATGCCAAACCAGACATAATGACCTGCTTTATGTTTGAACCTTATTTCTATATAACCGTTGTAATTTTTCGGCAGGGAACCCTTTGCCAATATATCTCTAATTTTATCATCCACAGCCCGAAGGTCGTCGGGGTGCGTTCTTTCGTTTATCCCCTTCATCCCCATTTTAAATATTTCTTCCACTGTAAAACCGCTAATTGCGATTGTAGAGGAACTTACATATTCAAATTTACCTGTCTCTGCATTAATCAGATATAATATGTCTTTGGAGTTCTCAAGAAGATATAGGTAGTAATCAAGCGGTTTGACAGGCGAAAACTTCTTTTTCTTATCTGAAGTTTTTTTGCTCATAAATCGTTACTTAGCCTATGAATACTTTCATAACGGCAAAAATGACAATTGCCGTAAATATCATAAACACCGCAATTGAGCCGAACAGCAGAAATACCTGTTTGACAAAATCTGCGGGTTGAATCTCATCGAGTTTGATGGCTTTATAAACAATTGAAATGACCGCTATCAGCGGCAGCGACCAAAGCAGCGTCCCGGCAGTCGAGCCGATATATACGGGAGATGTAAAACTGGCAAGAATATACGTCATCATTTATTTTGCTCTTTATCAATTGTATCACAGTGAGCCAGATATACAGCGTTCACAATACACAAAAGGTTCAGCATTCCGGCGATGCCTGTATAAATTTCTCCAATCTCTCTTGGTTTTCCATAAGACACAAGGCCAAACACTTTGCTAACGTGAGCAAGATAAGCTACCACAGGAGAATTAAGAATCTGCGCCCAGAACCAGGGTGTTTCAATAACCGCGATTGACCCAAGCCATATTCCAAGCACAAACGCAGACACAATCGAAAAGAAAATCATCGCAGCTCTTTTAGGCCTGCCGATAATCCAGTGTCCCGCTCCCGGTATCCACCAGCCGGCAACTCCGACCAGCACCAGATAGGCAACCGCCGGCAGTTTTTTTAATTGTTCGCCAGACCTGTCTTTCACTCCTGGTCTCCGGCTTCAGCAACGCTGTTTGAATCGGATTTGTCGTCAGATTTCTGCGTAGACCTGAGGTTCAGTCGTTTTGTGATATTATCAGGCATAAAAAATTCAAACGCCATACTCTGGCCTATTATATAATCCTTGCTATAAGCAAATTCCTGCCGTTTGCTTTCGTAGCTCTCAATCGGCGCAAATGTTCTGCTCAGGCTTTTTACCGCAAAACAGCTCATCTGCGGCTCAAACTTAATCATCAGCGGAAGATTTGCCGCTTCTGGACTATCACCCTTAAACTGCGAATAAAACGCGTCGATGAGTTTGCCATAGACTATGCCCTGATTGATATATCTCTCCGCAGCCGGCGAACTACTCATCGCAGCCTTTGCCATTTCCATATCCCAACGCGAAATTCGCGTCTTGTCCGCCCACTTCTGCATATCGAACGTATTTGAGTCGGCAGCTTTGGCCTGATAATCCGCGTTGAACTTTTTAATCGCCTTTTCCCAGCCGTCAGCTTTTACAGCCGTCATAAATTCCTGTGCCTTCTGCTCTGCGACTGCAAACGCCGCAAGATTTTTGCAGTCCTTCTGGACCTGTTCTTTGAGAGAATAAGTATTTTCTGACAGTTGTATATTCTCAGACAACTGCGGCAGATTCCTTTGATAGCTGAAATTTACATCCTGCGGAACAGATGCTTTAACAGCATCTATAACGCGAATCGTCGCCATAACAGACCCCATATTGTCGAGCAAAGGACCAACGCTGGCAAACATCTTTGGCTTGGCAGGCTCATAAGGTCCGAGCTTTGCCGCCTCATCGCCGAACTGCTCGATTGCGAAAGCGATTTTCGCCAGTCTCGTCGGAATCCTGCTCTGCGATTGCATCATCAAAGAGCCAAGACTCTGGCTAAGCTGAAAATCATCAGCGGTGAGCAAACCGGTTTTGCCGGTATATATCTTTATATTGTTCTGCTTGGCGACCGATTCTGATGCCGCCGAGTAATCTTTGACTTTAGCCTTAAATTCCTCAACCCTGGCCTTTTCAAAATCAAGACCGATAATTTCCGCATCGGCAATTTCTGTCGCCTGACTAAGAATAGAAGTCGCCTTGGCATTTATTTTTCTGTTTAACAGGGCATCCTTTAAGGCGCCGGCCACCTCGGCATAACTCTTTTGTCTCGTGGTCGGCTGTGCGTTCGGGTCGTTGGCGTCAGCGGGAATTTCCTCGGCAAATCGCTCAAGATTCTGCTGATAAAATTCCTCCGCCTCTTCTTCCGTCGGAACAGCCACGAGTTTTTTCACATCGTCGAGCTTAACTATCATATACTCGACCGCGACACGCGCCTTCTGTTTGTATCCGAATCCGAAAGGATTGTCCTGCGTCATCACGCCGGGCAGATAATCTTTATATTTATTAAATTGTCCCGCTATCTCCTGCTCTGTCGGCTCTGTCGCCTTATCAGCAAAAGTTTTCGCGTTAAATTCCACAAACTCCGCTGAGAACTTTTCCTGCGGTATCGCTGCCGCTGCCGCCATTTCAGCTTCGGTTATATCTTCAACTTCGGTGGCGACACGGGCATAACTAACAATCGTAAGAACATCCGCAAACGCCTGCAAACAATTATCTTCCGTCATCTGATGCGCCGAGCCTGCGTTTTTAACTAACGTTGCCGCATCAACCCTGCCATCGGTCATTTTGTCCACAATTATTTTCAAAATCTCGCCAGCCTGCTTCGGTGAAGTTGCGCAGCCGGCCTTTTCTGCCTCCGCTTTCAGCAGTATCCAGAAAAGCTCAGACCTGCCCCTTGACTGCGAAAAGAAATCATCTATCCGCGACTGGCTAACCCTGAACTGGTTCTGCATCGCGACTTTCTTTATCTCGTCGCTCATCAAAGAGCCCTGAACGGATTCAGGAAACAGCAGTTCGCCAAGCAGGATATATTTGAAATCACGCTGGCTAAGAAGAAATTTGTCGATGTATAATCCTCTAAGTACCGCCAGTTCACTGGTCGCCTGCCTTAAATCATTAACGCTGATTTTGCTGTCAGTATCATACAGCCATATCGCCTTTTCCGGCCCTCTGGAATGCGGCCTTGCAAGTTGATTCAGCACCTGCGGCATAATAAAAGCTACCATAATGAGTATTACAAATACCGCCATCAGCTTCGACATATTCTTTCTAATCCATTTGACCAAATGCATATCTGCACTCCAAAAAAGTGGTTAAAAAACTTTACTCTGCCATAACCTCTTTATACAAAAGACTTTATTGCCGTCTATCATACGAGGTTATAAGCCGTTAAGTATAAGCAACCGCTGGCCGTTTGCAATAAAAAAACAAATAACCCGCATATCCAGATATTTATTGAAAAAATAGGGATTACGGGATAGGGTATTGTCAGAGCCGCGACAGTGATGGAGCGGTAGTTTAGAGCCTGAAGCGACAGGTGTAATTTAACGGAGTAAATATATGGCTGAAGAAATTAAAAAACAGGACCAGCTTTTAGAGACAACCGATTGTCTCGAGGCTATCGGCACACTCAAGAGCAGTAAAAACCTTTTCTTCTTTATAATTTTTCTTTGCCTGCTGATTTTGCAGACTATCTTCTGGCTGATACCGACACGGTATGTTGTTCGGCCCGGCCAGGAGTCTCAAAAAGATGTCGCTCCAATTGCCGCTATGATTATGAAACTCTCATCAGTTGTCAACGCCAATGAGCCGGAAATGAAAATTGAAACCAAAGGCGATAAAATAGAACAGGCTGCCACGGCTTTACTGGCCGATGCCAACTCCGCCGCCGACCCCAACGCCGTCAAAGCAAACAACCTTCCGCAGATAAAAATCCCGTTCGCGCATTTGGCCTGGACCATAAGATTCTGTAATTATGTGCTTGCGGTCTCTGCGGTCATATATTCTTTGACGCTGCTGTTCGGAATGAAAGTCTCTCTCGTCGGTCGCCTCGGCGGAATAAGCCACATCACAAAAGCGGTCTTTATGTCTTTTATTATGGTGGTTCTGATCCTACCCTGGCAGCTCCTATTCAAAGGCGTTATAGCAGGCGTAATTTATACTCCGGCAGAACTGCTTGCCGCATGGGAAAGTTTCGATAATGCCTCCGTCGTTGAAAACTCGCTGATGTTTTTACGATTTTCCGGCCTTTGGCTGGTGGTAGTGCTGATTCTGCTCTGGGCACAAATTAAAAGTATGCGATGGTCCAAGAACACTCTCAAACGTCTCGGCATCGCAGGATAAGAAAAAAGATGTAAAGAAGCAGGGAAATAAGGATTTAGGGACAGTTGGACAAAGGCTGAGAAATTCCTTACTTCCTTACCTCTTATTTCCTTGCTTCCTTTTTTTGTGGCTATTCTTTTTAGAGTTTCTAAATGAACTATTCTTTGTCGGTTACCGAGCAGAACAGCAAAGGCAGGAAATTTCCTGAACCGCCCCACAAATACCGCTCCGCATTTGAGCGGGACAGGGACAGAATTATTCACTGCTCTGCTTTTCGCCGACTTGAAGGAAAAACTCAGGTCTTCACTCCGCACACCAACGACCATTACAGAACACGCCTTACTCACAGTCTCGAAGTCGCTCAAATAGGCAGAACAATCGCCAAATCGTTAAACCTTAACGAACTGCTCACCGAGGCCGCCTGTCTTGCCCACGATTTAGGCCACAGCCCGTTCGGCCACAGCGGCGAATCGGCAATGAACGGCATTATGAAAAATTTCGGCGGCTTTGAACACAACGCCCAGACACTGCGAATCGTTGACCTCATCGAAAGACCTTACCCCGACTTCATCGGCCTCAACCTTATGTACGAAACACGCCTGGCTCTGGCAAAACACAGAAGCACATACGATAGTCCACAAACACGCGATTTCACCGAGAAAAATTGTTCGCTCGAAGGCCAGGTCTGCGACTTATCCGACAGAATCGCATATAACTGCCACGACCTCGAAGATGGCCTGTGTGCAAAACTTCTAAATTATGAAATGATTATGCAGCTTGACCTCTGCAAAGAGGCCGCCAAGAAATGCAGAGCCGACAAAATCAGCGACAGCTTCATTAGAAACACCAGAATCGCCAAAACGATAATTGATATCCTCGTCGGCAACTGCATAGACAGCAGCAAAGCCGTTATTGAAAAGAATAATCTTTGCGATTTACAGCAGGTTTATGATGCCGATGGCTATATTATTTCCTTGAGCAGTGATGCCGAAGATTCATTGAGAATGCTCGAAAAATTTCTGCATAAAAATATGTATGAGCATAACGCCGTAAAAAGTGTCTCTGTTCAGGTCGCAGGCTGGCTCGAAAAAGTTTTTGCTCAATTTTTGAATAACCCCAAACTTATGCCCAAATATTATCAGGGCTTGATTGCCGAGTTTGGACTCCAGCGAACCGTTTGCGATTACATCTCCGGCATGACAGACTGGTACTGCCTTTCAATAATTAATGGTTAGTTAGTGTAGGGTGGGCTCTTAGCCCACGCGGTTTTTTAGCCCTGCCACCTGTCCTGAGCTTGTCGAAAGAACACTTTGGCAGGGTTCATAAAATTCCATCGCCGAAGGCGATTCGACATTAAAATAGATTTATATAAAAAGGAGACATCTATGTATTGCCCAATATGTGGAAACGATAATCTTGAAGATGCAAAATTATGCCAATCCTGCGGTCAGCAAATTTCTCCACCCAAAACAAGCAAAAGCAAAGGGCAATTAAAAAGAATTGCCCTTGTGGCTGCAATAATAATGATAATAGCCGCAGCTGTATTCATTCCAGCATTTATAAAGATAAGAAAAATGGCATGTCGTATGGTTTGCGGCACAAATCTTGCTGGTCTTGGCAAAGCTATGCTAGTTTATACCAACGATGATATTAATGAGGCTTATCCTCCTGCCGATAAATGGTGCGATTTACTCGTCGAAAAATGCGAAGTCTCTAAGGACATCTTTTGTTGCACTGATAGCAAGCTCAAGGTTGGTACAAGCCGTTATGTATTTAATATCAATGCCGCTGGCAAAAAAGCCTCGGAGCTTCCGCCCGATATGGTGCTTATTTTTGAAACTGATAAAGACGGCTGGAATATGGCTGGCGGAAAAGAATTATTAAGCACCAAAAACCATCAAGGCGACGGCTGCAATATTTTATTTGCCAACGACCATACTAAATTTGTAATAGACACCAACTCCCTCCGCTGGACCGCAAAATAAATCGGTTAGCCCCGGCAATACCTTGCCGGGGTCATTAAAATTCCATCGCCAGCAGGCGATTCCTCTACTGATAACCGACCTGTCCTGAGCCTGCCGAAGAATAACTGAGTTTCTGATAACTATTTTTTAAATTTCTTTTTAATAAAACTAAGCCAGCCGGGCTTACCCTTTGCGGACGAAGGCTTATGCCCTTCCTGCCCTGCCCCTTGCGCCTGATGCGGCTGATTTGACTGCTGCGGTTTGCCGGGCTGATTTCCTTTATATGCACCACGAGGTTGCTGATGCTGCTGATGTGAATGCTGCACCTTCGGCCGTTCCTGTGAATGTTCCTGCTGCTGTCCCTGCGGCGCGTTTGTACGCTGCTGCGGTTTGGCAGGTTTATTTTCTCTATAATCACCGCGGGGCTTATTTGGATGCTGTCCTCTGCCCGGCCGGCCTCCTTTATACCCGCCGTGAGACTGGTGCGAATGCTGGCCTCTATTCTGCTGATGTCCTCTATATCCGCCGCCGCGAGGTTGATGCGAATGCTGCGGCTGTCGCTGCGGACGTTCTTCTGAATATTCCCGCTCTTCCTTCGGCTCATGCTGCTGTGGGGCGTGTGGGTTGGCAGGCTCCGTTTTGCGATAGCTGAAGCCTTCGCATTTTTCCATAGTAAATTTGCGCTCGATGAATTTCTCGATACTGCGAAGATGAGCGTTCTCATCAGGCGAAACAAACGTAATCGCCTCTCCCTCATGTTCGGCTCGCCCTGTGCGACCGATACGGTGAACATAATCTTCAGCAAAATTCGGCACATCATAATTTACCACGTGCGTAATTCCCGCAACGTCAATTCCACGTGCCGCGATGTCCGTCGCAATCAGAACCTGATATTTTCCTTTTTTAAAACCTTCCAAAACGCGCTGCCGCTGTGCCTGCGTTTTATCCGAATGTATCGCCGCCGATACGATTTCTTCCTTTTGCAATCTGCGGGCGATTTTATCCGCTCCGTGTTTCGTTCTTGAAAAAACCAAAACGCTGTACATACTTCTGTTCTTGAGCATATAAAGCAGCAGGTCAGGTTTCAATTCCTTCTTCACCGGATAAATCCGCTGCGTGATTGTCTCAATTGGTTTTCGTTCCTGACCGACCTGAATCATCTTCGGCGACTTCTGAACGCCCTGTGCGAGAGCTCTTACTTCCTTTGAAATCGTCGCCGAGAAAAGCATCGTCTGTCTTTCCTTCGGCAAAAAACCGATGATTTTTCGCACATCGTTAATAAATCCCATATCGAACATCCTGTCCGCTTCGTCGAGAACAAGCACTTCAATATGTTTAAGATTGATAGAGCCTCGCTGAATATGGTCAATCAATCGCCCCGGCGTAGCGACAACAATATCAACGCCTCTGCGAAGAATGCCTAACTGATTGTTTATGCTGACTCCGCCGTAAATAGCCAAAGATTTCAAATGCAAAAATCGTCCATAGCTTTCGATACAATCCTCTATTTGCGCCGCCAATTCACGCGTCGGCGTGAGAATAAGAGCCCTTACGATTTTACTCCCGCCCCTTTCGTGACCAAGCCTGTTTAAAATAGGTAATACAAACGCTGCTGTTTTACCTGTGCCGGTCTGCGCGCAGCCGATTACATCCTGACCTGCTATCGCGGCAGGCAGTGCCTTGGACTGAATTTCTGTTGGAGCGGTATAACCGGTGGCCAGAATACCTCTTACTAACGGGTCTGAAAGACCAAAACACTTAAATGGCATTGAATAATCCTAAAAAAAGTAAAATAAACACAAAAACAAACTCTAAATTTCAAACCATTCATTTACAAATGTCCTGGTGTGGAATACTTGAATTTGTTTGGATGTTGCAATTTGAGATTTGAAATTTCAAATTAATGCGGTTTGAACATCACCTTCGCCTGGCCGACTAAATAAAAACTGCCAGTGACACAGAGGAGGTCTTCCTTGCCTATCGCGCTGGAGGCTATCCGTATCGCTTCACGCAGACTCATTGCTGTCTGGCACATCTTGCCGCAGATTTCTGTGTACATATCCGACAAATCCTGCGGATACATCGCCTTGGGTGAATTGCTGCGAGTGAATATCACCTTGTCAGCTCCGTACTGAAGCTGTTCGAGCATACCCCTTACATCTTTATCCTGACCGCAGCCGAAAATCATTATCATCGAATCATAAGGAATATGCTGGCCGATTGCGTTCACAAGAGCCTTTATGCTGGATGCGTTATGCGCTGCATCAACCAATATGCGCGGGTCATTATGGATTATTTCCATTCTGCCCGACATTTTTATATTTTTGAGGCCTTCAATAGCCTTGCCGTCGTCGATTTTATACCCGCCGACTTTTAACGTATCAAGCATCGCTAAAGCAAGTCCGCAGTTCACCGCCTGATGTTCGCCGGGAAGCGGAACTCTCAAATGCTCAAATTTACTCGTAGGCGTAGTCAGACAAATCCGTGTATGAGGCCCGTGTTCACGAGATGACTCAAACCTGTATGAAAAATCTATATCTTTGCCGGTTACCATTAGAGAAGCTTTTGCAGCTAATGCGGCTTTTTTTATCTCTTTCATCGCCGCTGGTTCCTGCGAAACAGTTACAACAGGAACGCCTTTTTTTATAATCCCCGCTTTTTCTTTGGCTATCAGGTCTATCGTATTACCCAGCAGATTCTGATGGTCGATAGAAATACTCGTAATGCCGACAACCGTGGGCTCTATAACATTCGTACTGTCCAATCTTCCGCCCAAACCGGTTTCGATGATGGCTATATCAACTTTTTTATCCACAAAATACATAAACGCCATCGCGGTAAATATCTCAAAAAATGTCGGAGCATCCTTTTTGGCCATCTTTTCAACCGAGGTATAAATGCGATTGATAAGACCCAAAAGTTCGGAATCGGAGATATCTTTACCGTTTATCGCTATTCGCTCGTGCAAATCAACAACGTGCGGCGACGTGTAAAGCCCAACGCTGTAATCATTTGCCTGCAGCATTCTCGCAAGCATTGTCGCCGTCGAACCCTTGCCTTTTGTGCCTGCGATGTGCGCGGTGGCTAACTTCTTATGCGGATTGGCCACCAGCGAAAGCAGCCCTTCCATTCGTTCAAGACTGAAAGTCGTTACATTATACCGCAGCCGGCTCTGCTTTTCGTAGTCTGTCCGAGTGAACAAATACTCAAGACCCTGCTTTAGCGTCCTAAATTGCTTGCTCGGCTTAACCTTTTCCGTTTTGGATGCAGGTTTAGCGGTTTTTTTAATTGTAATATTTCGGGAAACCATAGTTTGATAAGATAACAGCAAAGACCTTTCAAGTCAATCTAATATGATTTTCAATGAATTATACACTATGACGGTTATATATATCTCTTAGCATAACTATTTTACCAAAATGAAGTTGTGGTAAAAACGATACTTATAATTTCGTATTATATTTAAAAATAATTAAAGATTTAAAAAGTCCCAATATCACAATAGGGCTGTTATTTTTCACAAAAAACGTAAGTTTTTGTTGTTTTTTTGCGAAAAATGCTGAGAATGTCGCAATAATTCCCCCATTTTTTGGTAAAAAACACATAAAAATGCAGGAAAACTCTGAAAATATACGAAATTGGCTGCGACTTGTTCGCTGTAATGGTGTCGGGCCTACTATTTTTATCAGACTTTTAAAACATTTCGGCTCCGTTGACGCTGTTTTAAATACCAGTGCAACAGGCCTGGAAAAAGTCGATGGCGTCGGTCCAAAAACCGCTGAGCAGATACTGCGAACCAAAAATAGCTTCGATGTCGATAAAGAAATCGCACTCGCCGAAAAATTCGGTACTGCAATTATCACTCTCGAAGATGAACGCTATCCTGTCCTGCTGAAAAAAATCTATGACCCTCCACCTGTCCTCTACATCAAAGGCAATTTAGTTCCATCGGATAGTCTTGCCGTAGCCATAGTCGGCTCGCGCGGATGCAGCCATTACGGCAGCGAACAGGCAAGTCGATTCGCTCACCTTTTGGCCTCGGCAGGTTTCACAATTGTTTCCGGTATGGCAAGAGGTATCGACTCGTCAGCCCACACAGGCGCATTAAGCGCGGGCGGCAGAACATTTGCTGTTCAGGGTTGCGGACTATCAAAAATTTTCCCGCCTGAGAATAAATCGCTGTTTGAAAAAATTTCGCAAAGCGGCGCATGCATCAGCGAACTGCCTATGGAATATGAGCCATTGGCGGAAAATTTCCCGGCTCGTAACAGGATTATCGCCGGTCTTTGTTTGGCAACGATAGTAATTGAGGCAATGCCTCGTTCCGGCGCGCTGCTCACCGCCAAAGCTGCACTCGAAAATGACAGAGAGGTAATGGCAGTCCCCGGCAGAGTTGATTCGCCGCTGTCGAAAGGGCCGCACAGTTTGATTAAGCAGGGCGCAAAACTTGTCGAGTCGGTTGATGATGTGATTGAGACTTTGGAATTTTTGAAAAAGGAATTTGCCGATTATGTTTCCGCGTCAGCAACACAGGCCATTAAAAATGTTGAGATGCCTTTGTTTGATTCTTCGCAGTTGAATTTGACGGAGGACGAGCGGAAGATTTTCGATTGCCTTGATGGCGAACCTGTCCACGTTGAGCAGCTCATCGCCGATACTAAAATCCCCGCGGGGAAAGTTAACGCAACGCTTGTCGCGCTTAGGTTGAAGGGAATTATTAAAAACCTGCCGGGAAACTTTTTTGTGAAAAAATAGTTATGAGAAATAAGTTTTGACAAACAGATAAGAATAGTACAAAATCAGAGAGTATTTGGTTTGGAGAATTTTAATGGCAGACAACAAAGCAAAAACTATTCAGATATTCTTGCCCGATGGTAATCCACGCGGTGTAAAAATTGCCGACATCACAAGTCGAAGCATCAAAGCAATGCTTATTCCACGTTCAAAATTAGATTTTGCAGCTGAGCGAGACGAATTAAACAATGTGGGGATATATTTTCTTATTGGTAGAGAAACTGAAAATGCAAAACCAATAGTTTATATTGGTGAAGCTGAAAATTGCAGAGATCGCCTATTCGAACATAACAGAAGTAAGGATTTTTGGAGTGTCGCAATTGCTATAATTTCCAGCAAGAAAGACTTTACTAAAAGCCATATAAAATATTTGGAATGGCTTTGCTATCAGCAGGCTGGAAATACGGGGCGATATCAAATAGATAATTCAACTACCCCGACTAAATCGCACATTACCGAATCGATGGAAGCGGATATGTTGGATCATTTTGAGACTATGAAAATTTTGGTTTCAACTTTAGGCTATCCTATTTTTGATGAAATTCAAAAACCAACTACAAAAGATGTACTTACCTGTAAAGGCAAAGATGCTTGTGCGGAGGGTGAATATACAGAAGATGGCTTTGTAGTTTTTGCTGGTTCAAAATGTAATTTGTTAGAGGCTAAATCAGTAGGAACTGGATTGAGCAGTCTGCGAAAGAAACTTGTCGAAGATGGAATTCTTGTTGAGGAGAATAATATCTATAAGTTTATTAGTGATTATATATTTTCCTCTCCAAGTGCTGCCGCTGGTACGGTACTGGCCAGAGAAGCAAATGGCTGGTTGGAATGGAAATATAAAAATGGCAAAACTCTTGATGCGGTTAAAAGACAAACTCAGTAGCGCAAAAGAAACGCCCCCTTGCGGGAGCGTAAACCCGAAGATGCGATCTTCGGGGGAGTTTCATTGCTTTATACTGTATATAATATCGGCTTGTTCGTCAAGTTATTTTAAGGAAATTTTCATATAATGGCAATAGCAGTTAAAAAAGTCATAGCATATGTGGATGGTTTTAATCTGTATTTCGGCCTTAGAGACAGCAATCTTAAGCGGTTTTACTGGCTCAACATAAAAGCAATGATTCAAAACCTGTTAAAAGAGAACCAACAATTGATTGCCACCAAATACTTTACTGCTCGAATATCAGGCCCGCCGGAGAAAAGAATAAGGCAAAATACATTTCTCGAAGCACTGGGTACTTTGGACGATTTCAAAACATTTTATGGCCATTACTTGAGCAAGAAAATCACCTGTAGAAACTGCAAACAAAGCTGGCCGAGTTTTGAAGAAAAAATGACGGATGTTAATATTGCAACAGAACTACTTGTGGATGCGTTTGAGGATAGATTCGACACGGCGTTACTTATTTCCGCAGACAGTGATTTGGTTGGCCCTATTAATGCAATTAAGAAAATATTTCCACAGAAAAGGATAATAGTATTTTTCCCACCTAATCGTTTTTCCGCAGCATTAAAGGCCGTTGCAGATGTTCAGTTGTCCCTTGGCCATAGACTGCTTGCACAAAATCAATTTCCCGATAAAGTTGTCAGGATAGATGGCTATGTGTTACAACGACCATTAGAGTGGCAATAAAAATAAGAAAAAGCCAAAACGGCCTGTTTTAATAGCGGACATCGCACAGAGAACCAATAAATCCCCACCAAAAAAATAAAGAAATCCATAAAATCAGCGTTTAAAAAATTCGTGTCCTTGCCTGTCACGGCGTAGTCGAAGACGAAGACGGACAACGATTACTGTCTACTGAATACTGACTACTTTTATCCACATCGGCCTGTCGTGAGCTTGTCGAACGGCCAAACGCGCAAGTAAAAACTTGCGCGCGTAAAAAAAATTAAAAAATTCTTCTCCTTATTTTATAACCACTTACAAAACCTCCCCTTTAAATTTTAGGTCAATTTTCAGCAAAAACGCGCAAGTCCTCTGTAATAGTGAGTAGTCAATGGTCAATAACCAATAGTTGAGGACTGCCTGCGGCAGAGATATTAAATTCCAAATACTACTGTCTACTGAATACTGACTACTGCTTTATCGTGTCTGCGTAAGAAAGTTGCCAGCGTGAAAAACCGCCCAACCTCTTTGGCAGAATCGTCCAGTGGCGACGTTGGAGGCCGGCGGCCAAAAGCCGTCTAACGACTTTATAGATGGAGACCCTTACTATGACTTGAGTTAAAAAAATACAATTTAATAAAAATATGCGCGCATCTCTACTGCAATCCATGTTAATCCGTGTCTAATAATAATCGCTAATTTATTTGTACTGGGCATCGCCAAAGGCAAGGATTGGATAGAAAATAAACGGCAGGAAAAACATTCCAACCGCAAAACCTGTGCTTTTGCCGAATCTTTCCGCCAGAGCCATACTAAGCAAAAAACCCACGACGAGCTGGGCAATTGGAATAAATATAAGTATCAGCCACCATATTGGTTTATTCAGAATCAGCAGGAGAACATAACAATTGTAAATCGGGATAATACCTTCCCAGCCCTGCCTGCCGGCCTTGACAAAAATTTTCCAGAAAGACGCAAACACCACAATCAATATAATAAAATAAATTAGACGCATAACAAACTCCTTTCAAAAAAAGTGAACCTTGAGGGCTTCCGCCGTCGCCAAGACTATGGCGGACAGGAAAGCCCCTCCGAAACTATTGCGTTATACTTCGCAGTTGTAACGTTTTATCAGAGATAACCTTGAATTCTTTCATATCCGGTTTTTTGACTCTAATTGTTATTGGTGAGCCGCAGCAATTTTCGAGAGCAAGGAATTCAAACTTGTGCCAGCCATGTTTAAGAGCAACTGTTTTTACCATTGGTTTTTGGATGTCAATGTATTTGTCCATATCACTGAAGAAAACTTCCTTCTGGTCGATTAGCACGCCTGAAACTATGCCTGCATCATAAACAAAATCAAACTGCCATTTGCCTTCGGTGTCCGCATAAAATTCAAAATAAATCCTGTAACCTATATCTTTGTCGACTTTGTGAAAAATATTCCATCTGTTAAGATTTTCGATGGCAGCAACATTATTCGAATCCTGTTCGGCTGTCTCGTCAAAAAATATGGTTAATTCATTAATATCAAGCGGACGCAGGTCAACAGAAATACTGTAGGCCTCAAAAACAATTGTGCCATTCTGATTGTTTTGTGCGCCTATGGAATTTTGGCAAAAAACACAAACAACAAAAAACAAGGAAAATAAAATGTACCTCATCATATAACCTTTCCAAAATATATTATATTTTTTCTTTTTGATATTGCGTTTTACCACGTTTGCATTGCGGAGTATTCCACGACGGTGTTGGCATCTGGTTCAAGTTCGACGGTAAATCGGGCGGTTTGAGCGTCGGTCTTAACATACTTAACAGTCGAATTCTCAATATTCCAGTTGACCCAGTCTGGAAACTTTTCATCGACAAAAACGACAACCTTTTCAGCCTTGCGGTTTTTCAGCTCTATCGAATGCTTTTCCCATCTGCTGCGTCTTTCAACTTTGCTGTCCAAAAGTTTGTAGTCAACGGCTATGTCGAAAGCATCGCCGATATAGAGCAGAATTTTTTCGTTCTTGGGCGTATGGTCGATTGAATCTTCGCCGACAAATTCAAGTGAATCGTCAGTATCCTTTTTAAAGACGCGAACCTTGCCTTTCGGCAGAGCTATGCCCAGACCGTTTTCTTTTTTATTGTAAAACTCAAATTTTACCTGAACTTTTTTCTCGTTTTTGTCACGTTCATAGAGATAAATTTTCTTAGCTGGGATATTCAATGCGGGACTGATAAATTCAATCTGCTTGGTCTGGTTATTGTTTATTGTGCTTTTTCGCTGGAGGGTGTAGAGGTGATAATCCATAAAAGATTTTTCCTCAAAGGCAGGCGCCGCTCCTGCCATATTATATTTTACTTCCATTCTATCCATCATCATCGGCTGCGGCGGTACGATTCTGCGGACATCGCCTGCGATAAGTTTTATTGTCGCGTCTTTATAGGCTGCGCCGCTTTTATTGTCGATAGTAACCCAGCCGGTCAAATCGAGGCTGTCTTCGGCTGCGCTTAAAATCGCAGAATAATCAGCGCTCCATCCGATTTGGCCTGTTGTGTATGAGACCTGACAATTCTGACTTCCTTCAACTGCTGATTCAGCCAGCCAAACGAGGGTCGGTTTGACAATCAGTCCTTCAGGCAGTTCTTCAAGTGTTATATTCTCAACGCTGCTTTGGGAAATTATTGCGATTCCGTCTTTTTTGGTGTCGATAATTAGATTGCCGTCGGCACAGGAGAGTAGAATGCCCGCTATTGTTTTGCCGGCATCTGCACCGCTGCCTTTGACTGAAACGTGAACAACTTTATCAAGATAGCGATTGAGCAGGCTGGATGTGCTGACAAGGTCGTATTCATAATTTTGCTCGAGAACGCTTATTTGGCCGGGTGAGGTTATGCTCTTAAAATTTACGCTGGCAGGTTCGATTGCCGAAGCCACATCGGTAAATTTTATGACGTTTTGCCCTTCGCTGAATACGATGGGGCGACAGTCTTTGACGACAGCGAAGTTAGCGTTATAAACTGTAACGGCGACGGAATTGGCATCCTGATTTTTATCCTCTGCCGCCAAAAGAATACCACAGGTAAGAAAAATTAACGATACTGAACACAGTTTGTTAGTCATTTTGTGTCTCCCAAAAATATCCGTTACTCGCGAACAACAGGCAGAAGTTTTATAACTACTGATATTAGAGAATATTTTGGATATAATGTCAACACAGAATACCAATTGGTATTATTCTATACAACTTCTTGATTTGCAAGGCGTTATGTTAATGGGCGGTACGGGATTCGAACCTGTGACCTCACGGGTGTGATCCGTGCGCTCTAACCAGCTGAGCTAATCGCCCTTAAAAATCTAAACTTCCATTATTTTAACCGCTCATTCATAATTTTCGCAACAATTTGCGGATTGGCAGCGCCTTTCATTTTCTGCATTACCTGTCCCATCAAAAAGCCCTGTAATTTTTTGCTCTTTTTGCCGTCACTTCTAATTTCATTAACCGCATCCTGATTGACTGTTAAAATCTCATCGACAATTTTCGTCAGCTCACCCTCATCGCTTTTCTGAATGAGATTCAAACTCTCAGCAATTTTCTGCGGCTCATTGTCGTCCTGCATCATTTTTTCAAAAATCGCAGCCGCCGCTGTCGCGCTTACAGTTCCGCCCGCAACTAATTTGGCAAGCTCAGCAAGCCGCTGCGGACTGATGCCAAGCTGCGAAACTTTGCAGTTTTTCTCACCGGCGATTTTCAGGCCTGTCTGCGTGATAAAATTACATATCCGCTTAGGCTCGCCGCCGGCTTTTACAGACTCATCGAAAAATCCAGCTGTATCCTTATCCGCCGTCAATACGCCCGCATCATAATCATTGAGCGAATAATCAACAACAAACCTTTTCTGCATCGCCAATGGCAGCTCACGACAGCCTGACTGAATATTCGCAAGCCATTTTTCATCGACCATCACCGGCACCAAATCCGGGTCTGGGAAATATCTGTAATCGTGTGCTTCTTCTTTTTCTCTCTGCAAAACAGTTACTTCGCGTTCGCTATCCCAGCCGAACGTTTTCTTGTTTCCGCTTTTCATAACTTCGCCGCGTTCAAGAAATTCATTAAGCTGGCGTTTGGCCTCAAAGGCTGTTCCCTTTTCCAGAGCCTTAAAGCTGTTGAGATTCTTTATTTCCGTAATCGGCGTTTTAAATTCGCCGCCGTCTTTCTTTATTACAACATTTACATTCGGCTCGAACCGCATATGTCCCTTTTGCATATCCGCCTGCGAAACGCCGAGAAAACGAACTATCCTCTGCAGCTCCATCGCCAGAGTCGCCACTTCCTGCGGGTTGTTCATATCGGGCTCGGTTACAATCTCCATCAATGGCGTGCCTGCCCTGTTTAAATCGACCTGCGAAAACGCTCCTGAATGTAAATTTTTGCCTGCATCTTCTTCGAGATGAACTCTGCGAATGCGAATTTTTTTAGATTGGCCGTCAGCAAGCGGGATTTCTATAAAACCATTTTCGCCGACCGGCAAATCGTACTGGCTTATCTGATAATTCTTCGGCAGATCGGGATAGTAATAACTTTTCCTGTCCCACTTTGTGAATCCTGCGATTTTGCAGTTCAGAGCAGATGCTGTAAGAATTGCGAATTCAACCGCCTGCCTGTTCATTACCGGCAGAGCGCCGGGCAGACCAAGACAAACCGGACAAACTCTGCTGTTCGGCTCGCCGGCAAAAACAAGCTCACACCCGCAGAACATCTTTGTCCGCGTTGCAAGCTGAACGTGAATTTCCAAACCAACTATAATTTTATAATCAAGCTCTGCCATAATTTATCAGATACAGAGGATAACTTCTTTAATGTATTCTCTGGCCGGGTTTTGCACCGCTGTCGATATTCAATAGGAAAACTTCCGCCCCGCCAGGGCCGGCAGCACAAACCATACCTTCCGAAAGACCGAATTTCATCTTACGCGGTTTCAAATTCGCTACGCAAATAACCAATCTGCCGGTAAGCTCCTCGGGCTTGTAAGCCTTTGAGATGCCTGCGAAAACATTTTTCTTAATACCGCCTATGTCGAGTTCCAGATGCAGGAGTTTGTCCGCGCCCTCGACTGCTTCGGCTTTTAAGACTTTCGCGACGCGAAGGTCAATTTTCATAAAGTCTTCGATTGTACATTCGGGAGCCAGCGGCTCGTCAAGCTGATTAGCCGGAGCAGCGGGTTGTGTTGGTTCTACCGGTACTGTTGGTTTGCTTTCTTCTATCATAGCGTTCACCTTATCAATTTCGACTCGCTCGGCAAGTCTCACATATTCATTTATTTTATGATTTTCCAAAACTTTATCAATATCCGCGAAACTTTGCTGGGCGATATTCAAAATCTTTTCAATCTTCTCGGCAAAAATCGGAAGCACAGGTTTTAAATAAATCGCCAAAACTTTTACCGCATTTACAATCGCAGTCAGAACAACGCGGGTTTTCTCAGCATCAGTCTTTATCATCGACCAGGGCTGATTCTGTTCGACATATTTATTTGCAACATCGGCAAGGCCGGCAATCTGGCGGATTACGGAAGCGTAATTCAGGCTTTCATAATCGTTTACAATTGCTTCCTTTGCGACGGTGAGCTGATTTAAAAGCTCTTTTCCTGCCTGGTCAAGTTTGCCGAGTTTGCCTTCGAGTTTGCCTGTAAGCATTGGCACAGACCGGCTCGCAAGATTGGCTAATTTGCCTACAAGGTCGGAATTTATCTTTGCGGTAAAATCGTCAAAACTCAAATCTATATCCTCAACTCCGCCGGAAAGTTTGCTTGCGTAATAGTATCGCAAGTATTCCGGGTCGAGGTGATTGGCGTAGGTCTCGGCCTTTATGAACGTGCCTTTCGACTTGCTCATCTTTTCGCCGTTGACGGTTAAAAAGCCGTGTATAAAAAGTTTATTAGCGACTCTGAAACCCGCTCCGGTAAGCATCGCGGGCCAGAACAACGCGTGGAAATACATTATGTCTTTGCCGATGAAGTGGTAAAGCTCATACTCATCGCTATTCCAAACGGCATCGAAATCAAGGCCGTTTTTGTCACAGTAATTTTTGCAGCTTGCCATATATCCGATTGGAGCATCGAGCCAGACATAGAAAAATTTATTTTCTTCACCGGGGATTTTAAAGCCGAAATATGGCCCATCACGCGAGATATCCCAATCCTTTAAACCAGATGAAAACCATTCATCGAGTTTATTGGAAACGCTTTTGCCGGTGTAGCCTGCGGAAATAATATCTTTAAGCTGCTGCTGATAATCGGCAAGTTTGAAGAAATAATGAACGCTTGTTTTTCTTATCGGCGATGCGCCGCAGGTTGCGCAGGCGGGATTTATCAATTCCGTAGGCTGATATGTCGCGCCGCACGAATCGCAGGAATCGCCATATTGGTTTTCCGCTTTGCATTTTGGGCAGATGCCTCGAATAAATCTATCCGGCAGGAACATATTACAGTTTGGGCAATACGCCTGCTCGATTTCGCGTTTAACTATCGAGCCTTTTTCATTAAGGCGATTATAAATCAATTCGCTGAACTGTTTATTCTCAGGCGAATGCGTCGAATAATAATTATCGAACTCTATGTGAAAATTTTTGAAGTCGCGAAAATGTTCCGCGTGAACCCTTTTTATCAATTCCTCAGGAGCGATGCCTTCGGTCTTTGCGCGAATCATTACGGGCGTGCCGTGAGTATCGTCTGCGCAAAAATACAAACATTTATTGCCAACGGCTTTTTGATAACGAACCCAAATATCGGTTTGAAGATACTCGACGAGATGACCTATGTGAATCGGGCCGTTTGCGTAAGGCAGCGCGGATGTTACAAGAATATTTCGACTCATTTACTGCTCCCGGTTGTTTTGCTCATTGTTCTGCTCCGGCGTATCGTCCTGGGCAGTATCATGGTCATCATCGTTATCATCATCACGTCCGCAGGGACAATTTGGCTGATTCTGCGCCATACTTTTATTATACGGCCTGCCATCGGGAAGCAGAAGAATCTCAACATCCTCAACCGGCACAGCAAAAACAGTTCCATCGTCAGCGCGTATCGAAACAAGCTGCGTCAGAACCTGCCCATCTATGACGATGCCCTCGCCATGCGAAGTTTTCACCCGGCAGCGTCTTTTCGGCAGCCGCTTGTTAAGGTCTCTGTATGTATGGTCTTCATATCGCAGGCAGCATTTTAATCTGCCGCAGTAACCGGAAATTTTTGATGGGTCAAGCGTCGCCTTTTGCAGCTTGGCCATTTTCATATTAACGGGCTTGAGGATTTTTAAATATCTCTGGCAGCAGCACACCTGTCCGCAGACCTCAACATCAGCGGCGATTTTGGCCGCATCTCTTGAGCCTACCTGCCGCATTTCGATTCGCGTCTGAAATTCCTTCGCTAACTGCTTGACCAATTCGCGAAAATCAATTCTCGTTTCGGAGGTGAAATAGAAAATAATTCTTTCGCCGCCGAAAACATGTTCGATATCTATCAGCTTTATAGGCAGATTCATTTCCGCTATGACCTGCTGGCACTTTTTTAGTTCCTCTTTGGCGCCGATGTTTATGTGGTGTTCTTCGCTGAGGTCCTGCGCGGTGGCATATCTCACAAACCTGCCGCCGTTGATTACCGGACAGCCTTCAGCGCCCTGCTCATAATAGTCAACAAGGTTTTGCTCGCTTTTTTTGAAGGCGCCGGATTTATAGCAGAACCTGCCCACCACTTCACCGATTTCAAGGCCCCGCTCGGTTTTTATCATTACCTTGCTTAGCGCCTTTGGCATTGTTTTTTCGTCGTGGACAAACCAGCCAAGCTGTCCGCATTTGCCGTAGCGGACGAGCATTTTCTTATCAGCCGGTGAATGTTTATGTTTCTGTGGGTCGTTAGCGTTAGTATCTGTCATAAAAGTAAGTTTCGCCGACTGGCGAACTCCTTAATTTTTCTAAATTTTTAGTTTTTAACTTTAACCTCTCATTATACCAGAATTTGCCAAACTTAGCAAGAGATGCTCGAAAAGGAGCTTTTCATTGACAGAGGCATCAATAAACCGCCCTGTTTCAAAACAGGCCTCGATTAAATCCGCACATCTGCGGCAATCATACCGCTGGGCAAGTTTTCCAACGCAATCGGCCTGGTCAAAATGAACAATTTTGCCCTTATCGGCAAAATCCGCTCTCATCGCGTCGCTCAATACCGAGACAAAAATCTGCACAAACGCCTTTTTCGTCTGGCGGTTTATGTCGGATTTGCTCGTATCAGGCCGAAGTTTTTCCAAAGATTCTGTCAACGCTGAAGCAGTCGAACTTATCCACTGCGCAAAATCTACCGCGTCAGTTATTTTCAAATCTGCAAAACGCCTGACGGCCTGTTTTTTTATGTCGTAAAATGATGGCTCAAGTTTGGAAAAAAGCTCCGCCTGACCAATACTGCCGGCGGTGAACCCAGCCCAGAATTTAGCCTGATTTTTGTCAATTCCGCCAGCGACAAGATGAGCGATTATTTTTTCATCGCTTAGCGAGCCGAACTGAACAATCTGGCATCGCGATTTTGTCGTTGGTAAAAGATTATCAATTTTCGTGCAAAGCAGAATAATAAAACTTTTGCCCGGCGGTTCCTCCAAAACCTTTAAAAGAGCGTTCTGGCTGGCCGTGTTAAGCCTTTCAGATTCGCTTATCACAAAAACTTTCGATGCTGAAAGAACCGACTTAATCGAAACTTTTTCCAAAATGAATTCACGAACAACATCTATTGGAAGGTCTATAGGCGTTCTTTTCCGATTCTCCGCATCTCTCGAAAACTTCAGCAGCTCTTTATATATATAATGAAAATCAGGATGTGAATCAGTCTCAAAAGCTGTACAGGAAGAACATTTGCCGCAGTGGATAAAGGCGTTGTCTTTTTTTACCGGCGATGCACAGAGCAGCAATTGGGCCCAGCATTTTGCTGTGGTAAATTTGCCCACACCTTCGGGGCCTGCGAAAATGACGGCGTGCGGCACCTTGCTCGCCGCAAACGCTCGCTGCAAACTGTCAACCGCTCTGTCCTGACAAAAAATTTCGGTTAGATTCATAATAGTTAGTTAGCCCCCAGCTTTATGCTGGGGATTTGTCATTCCCGCGAAAGCGGGAATCCAGTTTCGTAGGGTGAGCTCGCCTGCCCTGAGCTTGTCGAAGGGTCAGCCCACGCGGTTCACTTTATATTTTACTTTCAACAACCTTAATTACGTTTTTATGTACTTTTTCAGCATCATCGGAGGCGTCTACAACAATAATATCCTTTCGCAACTCAGTAAGCTCAAGAAAACCAGCACGAACATTTTTATGATACTCAGCGGCTTTTTGTTCCATTCTGTCATATTCGCGATTCATTCTTGCCTTTGCCGTCGCAAGGTTCACATCAAGAATAATTGTCAAATCAGGCCAAACCCGCTCAAGGCTATGCTCGGCAATATCGAGAACTTTGCCGATTCCGATTCCGCCCGCAAATCCCTGATAGGCGCAAGTGCTGCTCAGCCAGCGGTCGAGCAAAACGCAATTGCCTGCCTGAAGAGCCGGATAGATTTTTTCCTGCCAAAGCTGTGCGCGGCTTGCCATATAAAGCAAAAGCTCCGTCCGGTCGCCCATTAAATTATTTTCCGGGTCGAGCAAAACTGCTCTGATTTTTTCACCAATAGTTGTCGAGCCGGGGTCGCGGAAAGTCAAGACTTCCACGCCGGCATTTTTTATATACCCGGCAAGTTTGGCTGTCTGCGTACTTTTACCGCAGCCGTCAGGGCCGTCGAGAACGATAAACTTTGATTCAAATTTTTTCTTCATAAAAACAACCGCCATTAAGGCACAAAAACACGGTTTTTCACTGATAACAGAGTTTTTGATAACTAAATCGCACTAACACCAATCTTAACCGCTGATTACTCAGATTTCACGGATTTTTTTGTGTTACCATACAATTATTCAAATTTTACATCTTGTATGGTAACAGTTTTTTCAAATGCTTTCGAACTTTCAAACTGAAATTTTTCTTTTGCCTGCAAAACGACGGATTGGCCGGTGATTTTTATTTCAATCTGCTCATTGGGCGTTCGGTAGTGTATTATATTGGCAAGCGTAAATGCTTTTTCGATGCCATCGCCGGTTTTATAATTTGCAACCTCATCCGGCTGGGCAAGGCGGCTGTTATCGTAAATCGAAACGTTCGGCATAGCGGCAAGCCAGTCAAAAGCCTGCGCAATCGTCATATCCTTTGTCGCCTCAATGGAAACCGGGCTTCTCTCAATCGCAGCTTTAATAAAAGGCTGCCAGTCACAGCTTGCCATATCACGATAAGCGTAAAACGCCAAATCAGCGGTGATATTTTTCTCCCTGATACTCGAAAGATATTCAGCAATCTGCTCTCTTGTCATATCAGTCGAAATCTTGAGCGGCTCAATCGTGGTATATTTTTTCTCAACGGCAGGCAGTTTCGGCTCTATATTTAAAAAATCAAAAATAGAATCTACCAGTTTTACCGAATCGGGAATATATTCAGCGAAAAATTCAGTAAACAATTTTCGTCCCTGTTCGGTTTTTATATCAGGGTGTTTGGTTTTTACCAGTTCTTTAAACTGGTCGCAGCGTATTCTGCCGGGATATTGAGCAGATGAGAAATCTTCTTCGCCGGCCTCGGCGAGCAGTTTTTCGTGCGTGGCGTCGGCAATTCTGAATCTGCTCTGATTTTCATAGTTGAATAGCGTTTCAGCCTTTATGAACTTTGGGCTGCCGTGGCAGTCTTTGCAAAACTGGAAGTATTCCTGGTATTCCAGATTGCCGCGCAAAAAACTGGCCATCGCAGTTATCTCCAGCGGGCTGCACAAAAAACCCCGCAGTTTTCCTGTGAAACTCTGATATATATCTTTATCAATTGTCGCATCATCATAAAAACAATGCACAAAACCTGTATGGTTGGCAACGATTGTAACCTGCTCATTGCGAATTGCCCGCTGTGCTTTGTTTGAAAGCTCCGTGCCGTTGAACCACATTGATTTTGTTACGAGCCTGCGGTTGTTGGTGATTACGCCGTCCTCGATATCGATAAAATTTTGCGAATGCAATGGCGTCAGCACCATATAAATATCTTCCAGCGGAATTCCGCAAACAACAAACGCGGCCGCGGCGTAAATAGCGGCAAGCGAAACGCATTCGCCCGCGCCGGTTGAGTAGCCGGGCTTTAATTTGAACGCCTCCATCGCCTCGACCGTCTCGGTCTTCCAGTATGGCAGAGCATCGCCATCGTATTTATCCAGGCCGAAGTGTTTGCGAATATCAATATCGAAATAATATTCGTCGCCGTGATAGCCGAACAGGGCATTGCTTTTTGATATATCCTCCGGCGAAATAAATTTGCTGAATCGGGCAAGCTCGGCGTTTTTATTTGTCAGCCCCCAGGTTTGCAGGTCGAGATTGAACTCAAACTCGTCCATAATAAACTGCTTGAGCCGCATAAGTTTTTTGTATGGGCTTTTGCCCGCCAGCTTGACAAAACAATCCGCATTTCGCCACGACCAGACCACCGGACTCATAATATTGGCCAAAAACAGCGAATACATCAGTTCCGGGAATACAAAAATCTCCATATCCGAAAGCGTAAATGCCGATGAGTACTTTTCCAGATTTGTATCGTCTATCTTCATAGCCGATATTTTAGACTATCAGCCGAAATTTGCAATTATGTTTTATGACAATCTGAAAAAACAAAAACCGCAAAACCTATTGAACCGGAGTTAGCTTTTCAGCGAGTATTTCAGCCAATTCGCTGCCCTTTTTTGCCGAAGCAACAATTTTCCCATCCGGGCTGATTACAATAATTGCCTGTCCGTAATTTAATACGTTTAATTTTGCAACAAGCGGATTGTCAAAACCAATAAACGCCTGTTTCCATTTGCACTGCTTTTCCCTGAGATACTTTTCAGCGATATCCTGAGATATTTTAATACTTTTAGATGACAGCCCTATAAACTCGACATTGCCGGTATTGCCATATTTTTGATAAGCATCTAAAATATTCTTGAAATCGGCTTCAGAATTGTCATTACTCAAAACAGGGAAACATTCCCACCAAACCAAAACGACATATTTGCCGAGCAAATCTGCCGACTTGATTGTGCCGGCATTTGTTTCGAGTGTAAAATCAGGGGCATTGCTCTCGGCCTGCATAACCTGGCTGGTGGCAATTACATCCAACTTAACCTGTCCCAAATCCAAAGGCTGGTCGATATTCGTCTCATCAATCGGCGGCATAGTGAAATCCCATTTTCCAGTCAGCAGCGGATTTTGATAATCAGCCTGTCCGTATCTGCCCTTTCTTTCCATAACATTAACACTCATCATATAGCCGCCGGCTTCGACATCTTCCGCCCTGAAACTGCCATCAGAATTGACAATCACGCCGCCGCTGCTGCCGGAAGTATTCAAATTTGCGCCGGCTTTTTTTAATTCTTCCTGAACTTTAACCTGCCAGGCTTTGCCCTGCTCGCTTTGCGAAAAGTTTTTATACCATTCAACTGACTGTTTTGCGGTAAGGGAATCGAAATCTGCCGGTACAGGCATTATAATTTGACTGTAAATTTTTTCCAGCAATTCCCGTATATTTCCTGACTGCTGCGGCTGAATGTGAGCGTTGATTTCCAGCACTTTTTTATTAAACTCTTCGTTCGGACAGATGATTTTCCCAATAATCGTTCTGCCCTTGCCGCCTAAAACAACCTCGACAGTTTGCCCCGGCAAAACTTCGACTTTTTGTCTTGCCGCACTTGTGCTTCTCATACGGTCTGAATCGCCAAATTGAATCAGCCTGTATATATAGTTTTCGCCGGGAACAACCTTTTCCATCACAAATTTACCCTGCTGGTCGGTCGTCGCCTTGTTCGAGTATTGATAATTTATGTTATCACGATTATTATACTTTTGAGAATTATTTGCACTAATTTCCTGACCGGCCGCAAGTTTCGAGCCAACATAAACAACACCTTCAATTCTGCCCCATTTCTCAAGATGTATAGCCGGGTCTAATGAAAATTCGCCGTTGTTCACATCCGCAAATCCTTCATCGCTCACCGCTATTAATTTGAATTTTTCATTACAATCCGACAAAGTAAATTTACCCTGCGAATCAGTAACCGCTTTCTCCATTTCCTGCTGATAGCGTTGTTTCCCATTTTCCAGATTCAGCCACTGATTTTTTTTGACTAAATAAACTTTCGCCCCCTCGGCAGGTTTACCATCCGGCAGATAAACAATCCCTGCTAAATTATCGGCGTTCTCTTTGTCAACAACAAAATCATATCTTACTCTGCCTTCATTGCCGTCAAAAGCCCGCGATATCGCATATTTCCCGTCGTTGGTGTCAACCCTTAAAAGATGTTTATAGTAGGGGTTGGTAATTTGGAATTTATACTGTCCATTTGTAAATTGTTTTACGCTGTTGGGGTTTTGATTTTGTCTTTCCCAAATTATCCTGGTATCATTTTCAGAAAACTGCAAACCTCTTGTTATAGTAAAATATTTTACCGGCTCATTTGTCTCCGTAATTGTTACGCTTCCATATATTTCCAGCGGTGGATATAAAACAATCTCATATTCTTTTCTCCCGGTTTTCAATACATTTCTTCTTGATGACATGTATCCTCTTTGATAAACATCAAATTTAACCTCATCAGCCGGTGCTTCGTTCCAGACAAACCTGCCGTCTTTATCTGTTTTTCCGCTCCAGTTGACCATTCTATAGCCTCGCCATTCATCAGCGTTAAGCGGGGCATTGGCAACCGGATTACCTTTCACATTCACAACTCGCCCGCGTATCATATTGCCCGGCAAAAGAACAAAATTCTCGGTTTGCGCACTGCTTCCGACATTCAGTTCTTTCATATCCGGCGCATAACCTTTCGCCAGTACCGTAAGAACGGCAAAGCCCTGTTTGGCGTGCACAAATTCAAAATAGCCGCTGCCGTCAGTTTCTGCTTTGAGGTTATCCTGATTGTAACGGTCTTCACCGATAAATACCGATGCTTTTTCTATCGGCCTGTTTTGATTGTTATAAATATAACCGTAAATCGTTGCCCCGTGCTTCATGACAGAGACAAATTCCTTATTACGCAATTGCATAATTGAAGATTCTTCCTGCTGCGTCCAGGTTTGATAGTCAGAATAATCAGCGTGTTTAATTCTAATGCCGACTTGCCTATCTTCCGACAGTTCCGCAGGTATCATATCGCATTGCCATTTTCCATTTATATCCGTTTTAATTATATAATTATCTATTCTCTGCCACGGTTCATTTCTGTTTGCCTCATTAGCGTAAAAACTTATTATTACATTAGCATTTTGCACCGGCTCGTTCGAGTCGTTTTTAACAGTACCGCCAATTACAGTCCCTTTTTCAAGATAAAACGTATATTCCCTGGGTATCGCTCTATCCGCTTCTTTACCCCAGTTGAAATGCAGCGGCACAAATCCTTTCTTCTCGACATAAGCGGAAAAATATTCAGGATTTTGTTTGCCAAGTATTACTTTGCAATAACCGTCATTATCTGTCGTAACATTATTTCTATTCGGATAATTTTTAACTCTCGCGTCTTTAATCGGTTCATAGGTCTGCTTATCAACGACAAATATCTCCACAAAAGGCCAGTTATTCGGGTCATTGGGGTCTTTAACCGCGTTCGGCTCTGCCGCTGTCATTATACCTGCAAAACCACTCGGCTTGTTCGGTTCGTTTGCTTCTTTTATTACTACTGCCGGCTGATTGTTCGGGTCGTTGGGGTCTTTAGGGGTATTCGGCTCGGCGGCCTTTGACAAATATATTGAACATAATATCACTGCCGCCGCAGCGGCAATAACAGCGGTTTTAAAATTGAATGTCCCCGACAGTGTTTTATTTTGGCTTGCCATTATAGTCTCCCTGAAAAATTGTTAAAATTTTACTCCCTAATACCATATTGCTAAAGATACCAATTACTTATGTGTATGTCCACACTGCGGAGAAAACGTTACACAAAAAATATTTTTTGTGTAATTTATGCAAAAAAATCAATTTTTAATTCAAAAATGGGGTTTATCCCTGATTTATCCGTGAAATCAGCGTGGGCAGTTCGCTAAGATTCTCAATCACCGGCACATTTTGCGGAATTGTTTTGCCGCTGTTTGTGTAAGCCCTTTTAAGGACAGGGGTCATATTCGCTTTCAACGCCCCAGCCACATCGTTATCGAGCCTGTCGCCGACATAAAGGACATTTTCAGGCAAACAGCCTATCATTTGGGCGGCATCGATAAAAATTTTGCGGTTAGGTTTGCGGAATTTAAACTGATACGAATAAAGACGAACCGAAAAATATCCCGACAGATTAAACTGCTCAAGATGCCTTTCAAGCATAAACGCATTGACAAACGTGTTCGACAGAATACCGAGTTTAAACCCAGCCGCTTTTAATTTTTCCAGCGTTTGTGATAAATCAGGCTCTATACTGCCGAGCCTGCTCAAAGGCTCATACCACAGCCATCCGAATTGACGCCACTGCTCATCAGTAAGTGAAACGCCCCTCATTCGTTCGGTCTTTTTCAGAAGTTCAAACGAATCAAAATCTCTGCCGGTAACAGCCGAAAGAAGCTGAAAAAATCTGATGATTAAAAGATGTCTGAGCAAAAACAAACTCAGCGGGCCGGTCGGCTGATTCAACCCTCGCAAAAAATTGTACGCCAGCTCGCCGCCCTGTTTGAATATCGCCACCGCGTTAACCTGACCGAAGTTAATCAGGGTCTCGCCGAGGTCAAAAAGTACAGCCTGAATTTTCATCGAAACAGTTTCCCACATTTTTGATTTCTTTTAAGATTGGCCGAGGTGGGATTCGAACCCACACACCCTTGCGAGTAGGGGATTTTAAGTCCCCAGCGTCTGCCATTCCGCCACTCGGCCGCGAGTCGCGACTATGGTAGCCGGGAACCGTGGATTTGTCAATATATTGGTATCATTGCTGCTGGGTTTGCTGCGATTGCTGGGCTGCCTGTTTCCAGTCGCTTCTGCTCAAAAACGCCGTCAGCCGATTGAACCGGCTGCGCATCTTATCAAATACAGCCTGGTAATCCATCTCCTGATTATCTCTGGCGGCTGCCTCAAGCTGTTTGGCGAGTTCAGAAATTTTCGCCGCGCCAATCGTTGCCGCAGCGCCTTTAACGGAATGCGCGTAAAACTTTATCTCCTTAATATCTTTCTTCGCCACTGCCTGCGAGAGCATCTCCATTCTTTCCATATTATCCTTTAAAAACACCGGAATTATCTCATCTATCAGAGATTCATCGCCGATGCGATCAAGAAGAAGGGGAAAATTTATTTCTATTTCGTCGCCGTCACCCTGCAAAACCGTCTGGGAAGACTTTTCACCAACATCCTGTTTAGCGACAGTCGCGGCGGAAACAACAGCCGAAGTTTTTCCCACGCCTTCGGCAGACAGATACTTTGCAAGCGTTTGGGCAAGTTTCTTTCTATCCACGGGCTTGGCAAGATAATCGCTGCATCCGGCGGCAAAACATTTTTTATCATCGCCTTTCATTGCACAGGCCGTCAGTGCAACTATGGGAATCTTAACTCCGTTCCTGCGAAGCTGTCGAGTCGCCTCAAAACCATTCATCACGGGCATCTGAATATCCATCAATATCAAATCGAATCCGCCATCCTCGGCTTTTTCAACCGCCAGCAGACCGTTTTCAACTACAACAGATTCAATCCCCATTCGCCTCAGCAAAAGCTCTATAAGCGTCTGATTCGTCGGGCTATCCTCGGCAACCAAAACCCTGCCGGACAGTTTGATATTGGCCAAATCCTGCGTCAATGATTGATGGCTTTCTTTTTTATCGTCGGAAACGGTGGTTCCGGCAGCCTGCCAGTTTTCAGTGCCTATCGGAATGCTCAGACTGAAAACAGAGCCTTTGCCTTTTACGCTTTTGACGGTTATATTTCCGCCAAGCATTTCCGCCAGGTTACGCGTGATGGCAAGCCCCAGACCTGTCCCGCCGTAGACGCGTGTTGTGCTTACCTCCGCCTGCGCAAACGGCTCAAAAATACGCTCCAGCTTATCTGAAGCTACGCCAATACCGCTGTCTTCAACATCAAACCGGATTACATCCTTGCCGCTCTCTAACTGGCACAAAACATTCAGCTTTACATAGCCTTTTTCGGTGAACTTAATCGCATTGCCTATGAGGTTTATAATGCACTGCTTTAATCTCGCAGGGTCGGTGCGAATGATACCCGCAATAGGCTCATTACGAATAATTTTAAACTCAAGCCCCTGCTCTACCGCAGCAGGACGCATCATTGACTCGACCGCTGCTAAAATATTTTCAACTCCGCACTCGACAACCTCCACAGACATCTTGCCTGCCTCTATTTTCGAAAAGTCGAGAATATCATTTATCAGCACCAGCAAATGCCTGGAACTTTCTCGTATTATGCCAACATGTTTTTTTTGTGCCGCAGTAAGATTATCCTCTGCCAACATCTCGCTAAAGCCCATTATCGCATTCATCGGCGTACGAATCTCATGACTCACCGATGCCATAAATTCATTTTTCGCATTATTAGCCTCTATCGCCATTTGATTGAGGGCATTCGCGTGATTTACAGTCGCCGCCAGTTGATGATTCACCTGGTCGGTTTGAATTCGAGCAGCTTCGGCTATTGTTTTTTCTGCTTCAACCTCGACTGTTTTGCTCTCAACAAGTTTTTCAAGCTGGCGCTGATAAAGACTGTTCTCCTTTTGTGTAAGAATTATAAAAAATATCATCGAAACCACAATGGCCATAGACAGTACAAAAACCCAAAGACGCAAACTTGCCACTTGTTCGCAAATCTCGTCCGAGATAATGTCGCTCATTTCATAAAGAATTACCGTACATCGCACCCGGCTGTTTGATATAGCCTCCCTGCTGTCATTTATTATACGCGAAAGCTCCGCCGTCTGCGATGTCTGACTGTCTTTGGCCGACAGATAACCGCTCTGATACAGCAGCCCGCCGCTGCCGCCGACATCTGCTCCCTTATTATGCGACTCAATATAACCGGCCATCTCCTGAACCGATTTCTCAATTTTTTCCCTCAGCATAGGCCACAGTGATTCCATATTTCTGACCCTGCTGTCAAAAAAACGATTGCGGCACGTCAGTTTCCGTGTCAAAGGGCTGCTCAAAAAACTTTCCAGCCCCTGGTCAAATGTCGTAAGACTGTACCGCCACTTTTTATCGTTAACCGTAGATGTTGGCTCTATAAGTAAATTGGTCGTTTCTCTTTCCATCGATGACCATGAGTTCATCAGGATATGTATCTGTTCTTTGCCGGTGGCTAAATAATCCTCCTTGCTGTCAACATAAACTGAAAGACCTATTATTCCTGCCGAACAGAACGCAACCACCGCAGCTGATAACGCCGTCAGTGAACATTTGAATTTGCCTATTTTTATCATTTTCGCTCTCTTGTTGATTATAAATTTAGTAATCGATTATCGACTATATAATCGGCAAAATAACCACTGAACTGTTTTTGCGAAAAAATTTAAGATTCCCCGCAAAACCGCTCTCATAACAGCTTTAAAAACAACAAGTTAAGAACGCCGCCTAAAGTACATTTTTGTACTTTTTTGAACACTGGTAAATTATAGGACTCATTGACAAACAAGAGCAAAAAACCGCCTTATACTTTTTCGCCAAGCCTCTAAAAATCATTGACAGGCTTTTGGTCTATCCTTATACTTATGCGCCTCATTTAGCTTCCAATGTATTTTTCTAAATGTCTAATGTCTAAATGTTTTAATCCGCAGCCGCGGACAATCTTTATTTAAGGAGTTTTAACAAGATGGCTAAAAGCGAAAAAACAGTTTTCTTCTTCGGTGCAGGCAAAGCTGAAGGTATGGGCGTTGCCAAAACAGACGCTGAGCGCAGAATGATACTCGGCGGCAAAGGCGCAGGTCTGGCAGATATGACAGCAGCAGGATTGCCGGTGCCTCCGGGATTCACTATCTCTGTCGCAAACTGCGAAGACTATTACAAGCAGGGCAGAAAGCTCTCTAAAGAAGTTCAAAAGCAAGTTCGCGATAATATGGCGAAAGTCGAAAAGGATATGGGCAAGAAATTCGGCGATGTCAATGACCCGCTTCTGTTTTCTGTTCGTTCGGGCGCAGCACGTTCTATGCCTGGTATGATGGAAACAATCCTGAACCTCGGCCTGAACGATAAAGCCGTTGAAGGTTTGGCAAAGAAAACAAATAATCCGCGTTTCGCTTACGATGCTTATCGCAGATTTATTCAGATGTACAGCACAACAGCTATGGGTCTGTCAAAAGAGCCGATGGAAGAAATGCTGCACGATGCAAAGAAAAAGGCCGGCGTAAAGACCGACCCGGAACTCAGCGCAGAGGCTTTGAAAGACCTTTGCGGGCAGTTCAAGAAATTTTATTCAGCTAATATGAAAGGTCAGGCTTTTCCGCAGGACCCATACGAGCAGCTTTGGGGAGCTATCGGTGCGGTATTCGGAAGCTGGCAGGCTGATAAGGCCGTTAAATATCGTCAGGTTGAAAAAATCAGCAATCTTAAAGGCACTGCTGTGAACGTTCAGACGATGGTATTCGGCAATATGGGCGATTCATCTGGTACGGGCGTTTGCTTTACACGCGACCCGAACACCGGCGAAAACGTATTTTACGGCGACTGCCTTATCAACGCTCAGGGCGAAGATGTTGTAGCAGGTATCAGAACTCCGCTGAAACTGGCCGACCTCGGCAAACTTTTGCCGAAGTCATACAAGCAGCTTTGTCAGGTTCGTCTGCAGCTCGAAAAGCATTATAAAGATATGCAGGATTTGGAATTCACTGTTCAGGATGAAAAGCTGTATATGCTTCAGTGCAGAACAGGCAAGAGAACAGCCGCTGCGGTATTCAAAATCGCCGCTGATATGGTTAAAGAAAAACTCCTGACCAAAGAAGAAGCGGTTGCAAGAATTACTCCTGAAGATATCGAAAGATTGTTCTATCCGCAGCTTGACGCAAAGGCAGCCAAGAGCGCAACAAAAATCGCGACAGGTATTAACGCTGTTCCAGGCGCAGCAAGCGGCAAAGTAGTATTCACCGCAGCGGAAGCTGAAGCAATGGCTGCTGATGGCGAAAAGGTTCTGCTTGTCAGAAAAGAAACAAGCCCTGAAGATGTTGGCGGTATGCACGCTGCCGTTGGTATCCTTACCGCAACAGGCGGCAAGACAAGCCACGCCGCTGTCGTTGCTCGCGGCTGGGGCAAATGCTGCGTTGTCGGCTGCGAAGCCCTCAACATCAACAATGAAACAAAGAGTATGACCGTCTCCGGCAGAACCGTCAAGCAGGGTGATTTTCTGACTCTCGACGGCAACACCGGCGATGTCTATCTTGGCAAGCTGGCTCTTCAGATGCCCGAACAGCCTGCCGCTTTCCAGACAATAATGAATTATTGCGATTCGCTGCGTACTCTCAAGGTTCGCACAAACGCAGATACACCTTATGATGCTGATAACGCGATTAAGATGGGCGCTGAAGGTATCGGCCTTTGCAGAACAGAGCATATGTTCTTCGACACTGAAGAACGCCGGCTCGCTATGCAGGAAATGATTGTCGCTGAAGGCGTTGAAAACCGCAAGGCTGCACTGGCCAAACTGCTGCCTTTCCAGCAGGCTGACTTTGAAGGCATTTTCAAAGCTATGAATGGCAAGCCTGTAACGATTCGTCTTATTGACCCGCCATTGCACGAATTCACACCGAAAGATGATGCAGGCGTTGCAAAACTGAGCAAAGTAACCGGTATCAGTCCTGAAAAGATTAAGCATCGCTGCGAACAGCTTCACGAATCCAACCCGATGCTCGGCCATCGCGGCTGCCGTTTGTGCATCACATATCCGGAAATTCTCGATATGCAGGTAACAGCGATTATCAATGCCGCTATCAACTGTACAAAAGCAGGCATTAAGGTTCTGCCGGAAATTATGATTCCGCTGACCATCGACAAGAAAGAACTTTCGATACAGGTTGACCAGGCTCGCGCTTTGGCTGACGGCCTCATCAAAGCTGCAAAGGCAAAAGTAAAGTATATGATTGGCACGATGATTGAAATTCCTCGTGCAGCCCTGCTGGCTGACCAGATTGCCGAAGTTGCAGAGTTTTTCTCATTCGGCACAAATGACCTGACACAAATGACGCTTGGTCTTTCACGCGACGACGCGGGCAGATTCCTGCCGATTTATGTCGCCAGCGAACAAGACGGCGGCAAAGGCATCTTCAAGGCTGACCCATTCCAGAGCCTCGACCAGGACGGCGTTGGAATGCTGGTTAAAATGGGCATTGAAAAAGGACGCAGCACCAATCCGAACCTCAAGGTCGGTATCTGCGGCGAACATGGCGGCGAATCAGCAAGCGTTAAGTTCTGCCATAAAGTCGGTATGAACTACGTTTCCTGCTCACCGTTCAGGGTTCCGATTGCACGTCTGGCTGCTGCTCAGGCTGTTATAGCTGACAAAGCCTGCTGTTGTTCCTGCAAAAAGGCCAAGAAAACCGTTAAAAAGGGCAAATAACCTTTCAACGGTTGACAGAATACTGTCAAAACAATAGAATGTAGGGTGCGTCGGCTAACCGGCGCACCTTTTTAATTGATTGAAAATTTAAAATCTCAGATTTGAGATTTTTTGTGGTGAATGTAGCTCAGCTGGTTAGAGCACTAGATTGTGGTTCTAGGGGTCGCGGGTTCGAATCCCGTCTTTCACCCTTTTTTTTAGCTCAAAAACAATACTTAATCCGGTAAATAATTTCAGAAAATTTTTTGAAAGAAGTGGAAAATGAAACAAGTAATCGTAATAGTAATTATCATAATAGTTGGACTCGGAGCCGGGCTGGCAGCCGGTATAATGATAACAAATTCAAAGAGCAAAATAACAATTGCTGATATGCAGGCAAAGATGCAGAAGTCAGAGACAGAAGCACAGGAAAAAATTAGTGGTTACGACCTCATTGTAAATCAATTGAATATCCAACTGCAACAGGCTAAAGCTGAAATTGAAACACTTAAAAAACCTGCCCCAATAGCAGCCCCGGCAGCAGAGGCAGCAGTAATCGCCCCGGCAGAGAATGAAAAGACCGCCGCTGCGCCAGCCGACAACTCCATCCCGGAAAATACAAAGCTATACGCCATACAAAATGGAGATAGTCTTTGGAGCATTGCTCAAAAGCAGCTTGGTAACGGTAATCGCTTTAAAGAAATACTCAAACTGAATCCCAGGATTTCAGCTAAGAGTAATCTTGCTGTCGGCACCAAGTTGAAAATTCCCGCTAAATAAAATCCAAAAGCATTTGTGGGGTTATGTTGATATTTAAAAAATGGAGAAGAAAAAGACTTAGCCAAAAATTATTCCCTGTACCCTGGCTGCAAATAATAGAAGAGAATGTAGCGTTTTGCAAAAGTCTGCCGGACGAGGATAAAAAGGAACTGCTGCGGCACATCCTTATATTCATAAGCGAAAAACATTTTGAAGGTTGCGGCGGCCTAAAGATTACCGATGAAATAAGAGTTACCATAGCGGCTCAGGCGTGCATACTGCTGCTCCATCGCAAAACCGATTATTATCCGGGCTTGTCTTCCATTTTTGTATATCCCCAGGCGTATGTCGCTCCTATGACCGAACATCTGCCAGGCGGCGTTGTAGCGGAAGGCTTTGATGTTCGTTTGGGAGAATCCTGGCACAGAGGCTCTGTTGTGCTGTCCTGGGATGATGTTAGGCGCGGAGCGTCGGACATTCACGATGGCCACAATGTTGTCTTTCATGAATTTGCACATCAGCTTGACGATTCCTGTGCCAGAGGCGATAACACACCGGCCTTTCGAGACCATTCCAGTTATACTGCCTGGGCTCGTATATTACAGAAAGACTTCGAGAAATTTCGTTATGATGTGGAGCTTAATCGTCGGACTTTCCTAAATGAATATGGAGCCACAAATCCCGCGGAATTTTTCGCGGTAGCAACTGAGTACTTTTTTGAAAAACCCAGAGAACTTAAAAAACTTTATCCTGAATTGTATCGAGAATTAAAGTTCTTTTATCAACAAGACCCCGCAGAACTGCCCCTGTAAGCTGAAAGTATATCAAGGCTATCAGCTACTTGACAAGCAGGATTAAGAATTGGCGGCTAAAATTTTGGCCTGAATGTTTTCAAGCCTGCCGAAACATATCAGTTCATCATCAATCATAAATGTCATATCCGCAGGCGGATTGGGAATTGTGTGATTATTTCTAACTATCGCCAGAACAGTTATATCATGGCTCCTGAGCCTGGCCTCGTTAAGAGACTTGTTTAGTATCGAACTGTTCGTATTGACAGTTATTCGGGAAACACCGTACCCGCCGGTGGCAACCAAAAGCTCCTCGAATGTTACAGCCTTAACCATTTGACGCTTGAGAACAATTTTTCGCAGGATACTTGTTATCTTCCTCGCAAAAAAACTGTAAGTGAAAAGTCTCCAAAGTATCAGAATAAACAATGCAATGACGGCAAGATTTACCCACGGAAGTACTTCCGCAGGGAAAAAATCCTTCAAAAAAGGCAATGATATTTTTCTGCCTGCGGCTTCAGGCCTTAATGAATTGGCAAATGTTGCTATCAATGTTACAGTGCCGGCATTACCAAGAACCATCAACACAGAGGCTATTTTGCGACGCTGGGGATTTCCAACAACCAGTTCAGACTCTTTGGTCGTAAAACCCGTGCCGGAAAAACAACTCAACGCCTGAAATTTCGCCAGCTCCCAGTCCAGACCGGTAAGCTGAAATGCGATAGCGCCTATCCTTACTATGACAAAGGATACTGAAAGAACTATTATAAACAGCAAAAGATTCATATTGCAGCTTTTAATTCAATTACAACAACTGTCGGTGAATAAAAAAACTCAGGCAGTTTATTCGAGTCGGCAATGGATTTTGGAATTCTTCCAACCTGCTATACTCCAACGGGGCAAAGTCCTTTTTGCGACTGCCTGAGATGCCCATCCGTGGCCATATTATTTTCAAATATATTTTTTTCAGCTTTTGCTGATAATTTTAACTGCTGCTGTGCTGAAATTATAGCCTGCGTTTGTGAAATGACAAGAAATTTGATGAAATCTGTTGTAAAATTTCTTATTCCTGAGTTAATAACTTTTTCTTCTACCATCGAAGCTATCATTCTTGCTGTCGTAACATCAAGTTTTTGCTCGATTTGCAAATCCAGAACTATTTTTGATTTATTCCAGCAATCCGTCTGGCCAAAAGACTCGAAACTATCAGATTCTGTGTTAATTTTTGTAATTTCAATTCTTGTTCTTAAAAGATTTCTTCTCTGATTGTGAGTTGAGAGGTTCTCGGCGGCAAAACCATAGCCGGTACTTGACAAAACGGCCAGAATTATCGAAAAAATTTCCCCGCTGTAAATGCTGTCGTCATCACGCTGGTTATATAAATAAAAAGTAACCGTCTCGGCAAGTTCCGATGCGGCGGAAATGTAACCCTCATCTACGCACCCAAAGGCATTGACAAGACAAGCCATAATCTTTGTGTGCAGATATTCTTCCCGAGTACCGTCAGCTTTTATTACAGTCAGCTGCATCGTCCTGCAAAACCCTCCACTTACTATTTATCCATAAACAGTTTCGGCTGATTTACATCTTCAGATTCAGAAATCGCCTGTCTGACCTCATCGATAAGCTCACCGGCGTCATTAAATTCCCTATAGACGCTGGCAAACCGAATGTACGCGACCTTGTCAACCGCCCGCAGATGCTTCATCGTACTCTCACCGACAAATTTCGAGCTTACTTCTTTGTCAGAATGCCTGAAAATCTCTTCTTCAACCTTATCAGCAATCTGCTGAATCTGCTCAGAAGAGACCGACCGTTTATAACAGGCCTTCTGAAGACCGGCGATTACTTTGTCCCTGTCGTAAGGAACTCGCGAATTATCTTTCTTTATTACGTTGAGTTTAAAACTCTCGCCGACTTTCTCATAAGTCGTGAACCTTCTGCTGCAAAGAAGACATTGCCGACGACGACGAATCACCCTGCCGGCCTCGCTCGAACGCGAGTCGATTACCTTATCAGAGTCTTCCTTGCAATACGGACATTTCACGATGCTTCCCTGCCGGAATCACTACAACATTTTGACTAAAAAGCATTCTAAAGTCTATATATGGTATGTCAATCAAAAATTTCTATTCTTAATTTATTTTTACGCTTAAATATCCTGACACGTTATGCCGATAATAATATGTATGGACGCTCATCAAATAGAACAGCTAATTTCGCAGGCAATTACCAGTCGGCCTTGCGTAACCTCCGCACCACTCAATCTTTACATTCTTAACGCAAAACTCCTCTGCGGAGCGAGAATCGTAATGCCCAAAAATGCCCGCTTCATAGCTCACATCTCGCCGGAAACAATCGCTAACGGCTTTGACGAAAATCAGTGGAAAGCTATTGTCGAAAAAACATTATGCATTTTTAATGAACACACTGAAAACACCACCGACAATGGCTTTAAAGAACGACGCAGAGAAGAACGCCTCAAAATCACCGGCAGCGTGTACTTCGATACTGACAAAAAAGAAAAAACATTACAGGGACAAATGGTTGATGTAAGCAGCGGAGGGATGGCCTTTATGTGCCTTAACAAACCCGGCCGCATAGAACCGGGCCGGCAGATTACCGCCAGATTTTCAGTGCCCTTCTTTACGCCGGATGGAATCTTCGCCAGGAGAAAATTCACTCGTACCGCGAAAATTTGCCGTTCAGATACCGCCAGAGGAAATTTAAAACAGATTGCTGTACAATTCGCCGAACCTTTGCCTTTCAAACCTTCCGAGCAAAGCCAGCCGGCAGACACCAATATTACTGTCTGTTCAGCCGGACAAATTTAAACTGTTTCGGCCGTAAGGCCGATTCCACAACTCAAAACTAAGAATTAAAAACTCAAAACTCTTTTATTTCTTATTCGCTCGTATCAAGAATACTCATAAACGCTTTTTGCGGAATTTCAACGTTGCCGATATTCTTCATTCGCTTCTTACCCTCTTTCTGCTTTTTGAGCAGTTTCATCTTTCGGGTAACGTCGCCGCCGTACAGTTTTGCCGTAACATCTTTCCTGAATGCCTTTATGGATTCGCGCGCGATAATCTTTCCGCCGATTGCTGCCTGAAGCGGAATCTCAAATTGATGCCTCGGAATCGCCTTGCGAAGTTTTTCGAGTATTTTCCTTCCCCTCATCTCTGCGTTTGAGCGGTGAACAATCAAACTCAGCGCATCGACAACGGTTTTATTCACAAGAATATCAATCTTCACAAGCTCGCCGACCTCAAACCCCGTAAACTCGTAGTTCATCGTAGCATAGCCCCTGCTTATGCCCTTGAGCTGGTCATAAAAATCATAAACTATCTCGGCAAGCGGCGCGTGGAAGCCCATCATCACCCTTGTCGGACTGATATAATCTGTTTTAGTCAGCACGCACCTTTTGGCCTCCGCAAGTTTCATAATTCCGCCGATACTGTCTTTCGGCGTAATAATCTCAAGTTTTACATAAGGCTCGCGAAGCTCCTGCACAAACGTCCGGTCAGGCAGTTGGCTGGGCGAATCAATTTTATAAATCTCGCCGGATGTTTCAACCACCTCATAAGTTACCGTCGGCGCCGTCTGCACAACTTCGATATTGTTTTCCCGCTCAAGCCGCTCCTGAACAATCTCCATATGCAGCAAACCTAAAAATCCGCATCGAAAACCAAAACCGAGAGCGGGACTATTCTGCGGCACAAACGTAAAACTCGTATCATTCAGCGACAGCTTGTCAAACGCAGAACGCATCTTTGAATACTCTGTATCATTACCCGGGTAAAAATCGCTGAACACCATTTGCAGCGGCTTCTTATAGCCCGGCAGAGCCTTTGGTGCAGGATTATTGCTGTGCGTTATCGTGTCGCCGACTGTTACATCGGACAAAGTTCTGATATTCGCGATTGCATAACCGACCTCGCCCGGACCGAGACTATCTGTCTTTTTCATCGCAGGCGTGAATTTGCCCAGCTCGGTTATCAGATAATCCCTGTTCGTACTCATCATCAGCACCTTATCGCCGATTTTCAGATTACCGGAAACAACCCTCACATAACAAATTACCCCGCGATACCCATCATAATGGCTGTCAAAAATCAGAGCCTTGGTATGCTCGCTGTCATCATTAACCGGCGGCGGAAGCAAAGTCGTTATCGCCTCAAGCAGCTCTTCTATGCCTATCCCGCTTTTCGCGCTGATATGAAAACATTCATTTTTGTTTATGCCCAGAATATGCTCGATTTCCTCCGCTATCACATCAGGCTGAGCAGCGGGCAAATCTATCTTATTAATAACAGGCACAATCTCCAGACCGGCATCGACCGCTAAATATGCGTTTGCCACCGTCTGCGCCTCAACTCCCTGCGTCGCATCGACAACCAAAAGAGCGCCCTCACAAGCCGCCATCGACCGTGAAACCTCATAATGAAAGTCAACGTGGCCGGGCGTATCAATCAAATTCAGCATATATTCTTTGCCTTCGTGCTCGTAGTGCATTGTTACTGCCGAGGCCTTGATTGTGATGCCGCGTTCACGCTCGATATCCATACTGTCGAGCATCTGTTCTTTGAGGTCTTTTTTACTCACCGTGCCGGTGTATTGCAAAAGCCTGTCCGCGAGCGTACTTTTCCCGTGGTCTATGTGTGCGATGATACAAAAATTTCGGATATTAGCTATGTCCATTTGTCTCTATGTAAAAATTATAATTCTGTATTATAGTGGATATACCCTTTTTACGCAATTTCTTATTTTTCCACACGATTTTCTCATACTTTTTATCCTGAATTTCGGTAAAATAAAATTTTATTTGAACTAACCTGGCCGAATTGCGTCTTTACCCTATGATACGGGAAAGCGTTTTGTATTCAGAGTTGTTTAGCCCCCGGACCTGTGCCGGGGGGTGTTTAGCCATCGCCGGCACGGCAACGATAGGACGGTAGTTAGCCCACCGATTTATTCGGTGAGTTCGTAGGGGCGAACCTATGTGTTCGCCCAAAGTCAGAGCCCAAGCAACAGCGCAGGGAGGCATGTAGGGTGGACAGCTCTGCTGTCCACGCGTTTTAAGAAAATACTAGTTTTGTAGGGTGGGCTCTTTTATCTCGTCGAAACCTTTGGCGAAGACGGAAGCGCAGGGAGTAATTCAAAGGACATATATGGATTTTGAAAAACTGCTGGAAGAAATGGTGCACCGCTGCCGCAATGGCGAAAGAGCAGCATTTGAAGAACTGTTCGAAATCTATCAGCCGAGACTGAAGTATTATGTCAGGCGTATAGACAGCGGAAGTACCGACACCGATGATATTCTGCAGAATATCTGGCTGACTGTTATAAAGGAAATACAGAAGCTGAAAGATGCCAAAGTTTTTGCTGTCTGGCTGTACCGTATCGCAAGAAATAAGGTTTATGATGGATTCAGGCACAAAGAAAATTTTGTCACGATTCCGGAAGAAAACGACTTTCCCGTATCAGGAAATAATGAGCCGATTTTCGATGCAAATGACGCTGAGAAATTACACAAAGCCATGAACGAACTCAAACCTCATCACAGGGAAGTGTTGACGCTATGCTTCATAGAACAAATGTCTTACCAATCAATAGCTGATGTTATTGATTGCAGTATCGGAACTGTAAGGTCACGAATATTTTACGCAAAGCAATCTCTTCGTGCGGAAATGGAGAGGCAAAATGGATAATAACAAAAAATTATTTGAAGAACTGTTAAAAGCCGATGGCATCAATCCCGCCGGAGCTTCGGAATCAGAACGAATTGCTTTTGCAAAAATACTCGACCAGCAGTTGAAAACTAAACAATCACACCCGGCCTCCCGGCCTAATGTATGGAGAGTATTTATGAAAAGCAAAATTACAAAATTCACCGCAGCGGCAGTAATACTTGTCGCAGCGATTTTAAGTGTGAGTATTTTTAATCAATCAATTCCAGTAGCATCCGCAAATGATTTTCTTGCACAGGCGGTCAAAGCAGTATCAGATTTACACTCGGTATATATGAAGGCAAAAATGCGAACTCTGCCGGGGGATAATTTTTCGCTTATAGGATTGGAATTTGATTTTGTACCAATTGAAATGTGGAAACGTACAGACCCAAACGGACTTGTACAATGGCGGGTGGAAAAACCAGGCCGCGTGCTTCTTATGGACGGCAAAAGTACGCTTATGCTCATTCGTCCAAATCATGGTGTCTTGGAGAAGAGACCTTTGCCTCAAGGTTGTTTCGACTCATGGTCGGGGCGATTACTGAACGTACAGGATTTATTGGACACCGAACTTCAGAATTCAAAAAGCCAATCTGACCATCAGGCCAACTTGAGCCATCAGAAAATTGATGGAAAGGACAAAACTATGCTTGAGGTCGAAGTAACAGCGCATGTTCCTGAGAATGACTATATGCGAAACAAGTTTATCACTGATTCTGACCATTTGAAAGTTTATCAATTTGACACCGCGACAAAATTATTGGAAAGTTTTCAGGTATATGTTCATGCAGACAGCAATGATGTTCTCATTTTTGAAATAACGGATATCGAGTATAATAAAGAAATTACCGACAGTGTTTTCAAACTGGATTTACCGGAAAATATGGTTTGGTACGGCCAACCGCAGGTGCTGCCGGACAATGAAAAATATGTAAAAATGAGTCCGAAAGAAGCGGCGACGGCCTTTTTTGATGCCTGTGCCAAAGAAGATTGGAATGAATTCTTAAAATTCTGGTCGGCAACCTCTGTTGATGAAAAACTCAAGTCGTCTTTAGGCGGACTGGAAATCATCAGTATCGGCGAACCTTTCCAGTCAAAGGGGTATGCCAGTAATGGTTCAGGTTGGTTTGTGCCTTATGAAATCAAGTTTCGGCCGACAGAAATCAATATGCGGCTATCCAATGCAAATCCTGCCGGGCGGTTTGTAATCACGGGACAGTGTGACAGCAATTTACACAATTGCGAGGAAGCAAATTGGACGAAAGAACCGGAGATTCTGACAGATAACGCTGCTTACGCCAAAATGTTGCCGGAAGAGGCAGTCAAAGCATATTACAATGCCCTATCAAGTTTAAATTGGGATGAAATGCGAAAGTTTATGCCTGGCGATGATATAGATAAGATGAAACGTGAATGCGATGCGGCAGAAAAGTACGGTATTAAAAAAATAGATTTACAGAAACAACTCCCAACAGTGGAAGTAATAAAAAGTTTCTGGTCTGCAGAGCAGTCGGCTTATTTTGTAACGTGTCGTGAGTCGAGAATTAAAAAGTTCAACCTTGCCATTCGCAACGATAACCCCGCCAAGCGATGGGTTATTGACGGCGGACTTTAAAAATTTATAAGCACTCCCACCAAAGGCTGGGCTATTTTGCTCGGCCTTTTTTATTTGTGCCCACTTAAAAATCTCACCCCGTCAATCCTGCCCGCTGCGACGCGCATCGCGGCGAGTTATCCCGTATAAAAAAATAAAAATCTCATCGGCATTAGCCGATTCCGCAACCTTTGTGCCTCTGTGCCTTCTGCCTATGTGCCTTTTTTTCTATCCCCTACTCCGCTGCTATGTTATACTTTTCGAGCAGACGATTGAGTTTTCGTCGTTCCAGGCCGAGGATTTTCGCAGCGGCCATTCTTCTGCCGTTTGCCGCTGTCAGAGCCTGAATAATCACATTCCGCTGCGCCTCATCAAGCGTCGGCAATCTATATTGCCCCTGCTGGGTCGGCACAGCCACAATAATTTCCGTCGGCAGCGATGCCGGCGTTATTACATCCATACTCGTCAGAACATAAGCCCGCTCCATCACATTAGCTAATTCACGAACATTGCCCGGCCAGTGATAGTCAGTAAGAAGTTTTTTTGTCTCATCGGATAAAACTTTATAAGGCTCATTATATAATTCCGCCTGCCGGGCAAGAAAATGTTCAGCCAGCATAAGCACATCCTCAGGCCTTTCTCTCAAAGGCGGGACATGAACCGTTACAACATTCAAACGGTAATACAAATCAGCGCGGAATTTACCATCTAAAACCATTTTCTTTAAATCGCGGTTTGTAGCGCATAAAACACGAATATCTATTGGAAAAGATTTTATCGAACCAACAGGGGTAACTGTCGATTCCTGCAGGACTCGCAAAAGTTTCGCCTGCAAATCGAGAGGTATTTCGCTGATTTCATCGAGAAAAATTGTTCCGCCGTCCGCAGCGCGGAAAAAACCAAGTGTATCGCTCACCGCGCCTGTAAATGCGCCGCGAACGTGTCCGAATAACTGGCTTTCAAATAATTGGCCGGTAAGTGTTGTACAGTCAACGGGGATGAAAACTCTCCCTGCTCTGTCGCTGCAGGTGTGTATGCGGCGAGCAACCATTTCTTTGCCGGCTCCCGTCTCACCTGCGATAATCATTGAGCATTGTCTTGACGCGACTGCGTTGATTGTTTCGAGGATTGACTCAAATGCAGCCGATGTTCCGACTACAAAATCACTGCGCACGACATCACGTCCTGTCACAGACGAGGCATCACCCGCAGAATCCGCGCTCCATCGCGTTAGTTTTCCCTTTGCCCTTTCCATAATACGCGCAGAAAAACAGCCCTTTTTGTTGAGCGTACGGAAATTTCACTGTTCGGCACGCCCCAATTTTGTTTCCAAGGGAGCCTGTGCGGGAATAAGCGGTCTTTCTCTTCCTGCCAAACTCCTTACCCAATTTACTACATCAGACATTCTACAGTGTCCTATAATGTAAATCAAGGTAAAAATGGTATTCTGGGAGAAATTTTAACTCAAAGCCTCCACGCACATCTGTATTTAAAACCTGCCTATTATAGGACTTTATTATTTTTATGTCATATCTCCTTGCCATATATAATGTTATAAAAAAACGCCGTTATGCGGATTGAGTTTTTCTGCCTATCAGGAAGCGATTTACTACCATCGCGGCGACGGTGTCGCCGGTTGAATTTATCATCGTGGCTGGTGAATCGACGAGAGTGCCAATCATCGAAATAATTGGAAGAGCTTCGGGTCCGAAGCCGTAAAGTGAAACAATAAGAGCTTCGCCGAGGAAGCCGCCGCCGGGAATTCCGCTCATAACAACGCCGCAGAGAATCGCAACGCCGACGGCGCCTGCTAAAGTTTCAAATCCTGAAAAAGCTCTGCCGTAAAGTGAAAACAACACAGCGATTTTCATAACCGCAGCCAGGCAGGAGCCATCCATATGAATAGTAGCGCCGAGCGGAAGCACAATCTCGCGAACATCTTCAGGTACGCCTATTCGTTGGGCGGCTTCAAGATTTGCAGGCAGCGCGGCAAGACTGCTGCCTGTTCCAAACGCTGTAATCGCCGCCGGTGAAATGTTTGTCCAGAATTTTTTAATACCATTTCCGCCAGCCGCTGCAAAGGCATAGATGGAAAAACCAAATACGAAATAGAGTATCGCGACAGGATAGTATATCGCAAGGACTCTTGCGTAAGAGCCTAAAATTTGCGAGCCAAATGTGCCGACTAAATACGCGAAATATGCGCCCAGGCCAATCGGGGCGTAGAGCATTATCAATTTGATAAGCTGACCCATTACTTCCGAGCCGGAGACGAGAAATTCGCGGAATCGTTTTCCTTTGTCGCCGGCAGATTGCGAGGCAAGGCCGGTAAGTACGGAAAAGACGATTAAAGCAAGTATATTGCTGCGATTCAGTAGTTTTGAGAAATCGTTGACGGTGATGGTATTGACGATTTTATTCGCGAAACTGACGGCTTCCTTCGCGGGCGGCTCGGCAAGCGATAAAGTAAGTCCCTGAGCGGGGTCGAAAACTTTTACCACAAAGAGCATCAGCGATGATGAGATTGCCGAGGTCAGAAGAAACAC